>Ga0310123_10000962_pt1:22500-24760 | contig 24760 bp, 14 predicted proteins | sample CB6_AW_1057_MG_FD_203505 | JGI IMG/M metagenome (GOLD analysis project Ga0310123, IMG submission 203505) | Marine microbial communities from Western Arctic Ocean, Canada - CB6_AW_1057 | ecosystem: Environmental > Aquatic > Marine > Oceanic | place: Canada: Western Arctic Ocean... | reverse complement strand
AACTTCGCCCGCACTCACCTTCAAGCTGACCCCATCCAAAGCCGGTTGCCTGTCATGGCCATTTCCGTTGTTGGCCGCATACGTGAAGCTAATTTTCTTGAATGTGACCGAATTTGCAGGTCGAGGAAGTGGCAGTGGATCGGCAGATTGTTTGACCAACGACGGTTGATCAATTAGCGCGAAAATGCGATCCGCCCCAGCCGCTGACCGCTTCAATTTCGCATACACCGAAGACAGTTTGCGAATGGGATCAATCGTGCCTGCCAGCAGACTATACAACAACATTAGCTGGGAAACACTCATCGGAGCCGTTGACAATCGAACACCCCAAATGTGAGTCGTGTCGCGCAAGACAAGATAGGCCCCTGGCAACAAGGCAATGCAAATCGATAGCATCCCCAACAGTTCCGTGGTCGGGCTGGTAAGAGCATCGACTTGGACAACCTTCATGGCCTTACCGTAATACTCCCTGTTCTCTCGATGGAAGCGTTGTCGATGCCTTCGTCCCGCGTCAAAAGCAATCATGATCTTCGTCGCAGCAAACGTCTCTTCCAGCGACTTGTAAATGCGTGACATGCTCTCCATCATTCGATGGCTGGCCCGTTTCAGAATTTTTCCATACCGATAAAAAACTGCACCCATCATCGGAACGAATAACAACGACACGACCGTCAGTCGCCAATTCACCCAGAAAGCAATGAGGATGCATACCGTGGCTTTTAGAGGCTCGCGAATCACTTTGCCGCCGAGCAATAACAGCCCACTTGACATTACGTTGACGTCATTCGTAAAGCGTGACATCAATTCGGCCGTGCCCTTCATCGACAGCGATTGGTAGTCGAGTGCCAACGTCTGGCGGTAACATTCCTTGCGAATCCCCATGACTCCCAGTTCAACCACGCTGCCGATCAACACGTCTTGAACAAAGATAGCAATGCCTTTCAGCAAGGTGGCGAATATTAGAATGCCGAATAACAGTGCCAGCGTATCGAATTTGTCGCGCGGCACCCAAGGCATCACATACGACTTGACCCATTTCAAGACCATTAGTCGCTGCGAGGCGTCGCTCAGTTCACTAAGCCGACGCGCTTCATGTTTGGCTTTTTCGGAGGATTCTTCGCCACGATCGAACATCCCTCTCCTTTGCGGAGGCGTGCCATATTCGTCATCCACTTGTTGCAGCCGCTCATTGAGTTTGGGAAGCTCTTTTTCTAGTGCACCGATTTCTTCGTCCAATGAGTCAACCAGATTTTTGTCCTGCATGAGGACTTTGACGATCGGAAACGTAAGTGACAGATTAGCCCCCCAGAACAAGGCAACCAGCAATGCAAAAATCACAGACAACAAGAGCTTGCGCCGGTATGGCCACAGGAATGGAAACACTCTCGCGAAATTATCCACAACAACAACCTTGTCCCAATGTTTGATGAATGAGTCCGATAGAGACAGCGCAACCGGATTTCCGTATTTCCCGTACTCGTGCCATATTGCTCAACTCGAAATGCTTCGTCATGCCTGGCTAAGGTTGATGTCGTGTAAGCCTGCGGGTCGAGATTAAACAGAGAAATCTGGCTCAAGTCCATATGAAACGTAACCATGAAAAACGTAGATAGGTACATCATTGCCTGGTCAAGCTGTGTAGTCGGAGGCGGATTGAACTGAACAGCTTCTTGCAGCCCTTCGTCCGAATTTTTGAGAATTTTAAAAATAACGTGGTCACTTGCGACCTTGAATCAACAAGATGGGCAAGCTGCGAGGCGCCAGAAATTTTTTTTGACCAGTTCGTGGAACGAATAAGAGATGATCTTGGCGACGAAGACCGCGAAATGTTGTACAACTACCATCGACACCAAACGACGTCAGTCGTGCGTTCAACCACATTGACTTGCGTTATGGTTTTCTGCTACGTTCCAACTGCGGTCCTTCTTGGCTACCGAGGCTGTTGCGAAGATCGCTTTCCACCGACTGCTCGAAAGGTGACCCTTTTCCAACGACCAGGTCCCCACTTGGACAGTTTCCATTGCTATCTTCGAATCTCTTGGCAGACGCATGCGCGGCTGTTGATAACCGCGACACAAACTACGTTGCCTGCAACGGGTGTTCCGTTTGCACACCTCGCGAGGTGTGTCAGCAACAACGCGGCATTTGAATCACTGCGTTAACGACGAAACCTGATCGAAATGTGTGGAATCGTTGGATATGTGGGATATCGTGATGCAACCAACCTATTGTTGGAAGGGTTGCACCGGCTGGAATACCG
>Ga0310123_10000962_pt1:0-17500 | contig 24760 bp, 14 predicted proteins | sample CB6_AW_1057_MG_FD_203505 | JGI IMG/M metagenome (GOLD analysis project Ga0310123, IMG submission 203505) | Marine microbial communities from Western Arctic Ocean, Canada - CB6_AW_1057 | ecosystem: Environmental > Aquatic > Marine > Oceanic | place: Canada: Western Arctic Ocean... | reverse complement strand
CTAAAGCGAAACGTGGCACTCAAGATTCTTTCGCAAGACAAGGCAAAGAATCTAACTCTGGTCAAACGCTTTCATTCTGAAGCACAAGCGGCGGCCCGCTTACAGCATGAGAACATCGTCAAAACTTTCGACGCTGGCGAGGCACACAGGCAATTGTATATTGCCTTGGAATACGTCGAAGGAACGAACGTCGATCAGTTGATCATAAAACACGGCTCCGTTTCCATCAAACGATCGCTGCATATCGTCAAGCAGGTTACCCAAGCGCTTCGACACGCCTACGAACAAGGCATCGTTCACCGCGACATTAAACCCTCAAACCTGCTGATCACACGCGACGGAACCGTCAAGTTAGCCGACATGGGTTTGGCACGATTGATCGATGAGTCGTCGGAAACTCGAATTACCCGCGTCGGCACGACAGTGGGAACGGTAGACTACATGTCTCCGGAACAGACGCGGGACAGCAAATCAGCCGACGTACGCAGTGATATTTATTCGTTAGGTTGCACATGGTATGAAATGCTGATCGGCAGCCCTCCGTTTCCTGAAGGCAGCCTGACGAACAAAATGTACGCTCATGCGACAAAAGCTCGTCCCGACCTGCGCACGATAAATCCAGACATCCCTGCGGCCACCGCCGTAGTTCTGAACCGGATGATGGCCATCGAGCCAGCAGACCGCTATCAGACGCCGACGGAACTTCTGGACGCTTTGGAAAACTGCTCTCTAACGAATAGCGTGCCGTCCAATTTGAATTTCGTCCCGCTGGTACCGCTGGCCGATGACGACGACATCGTTCAGGCTCTGGTCCGAACAAAAAAATCCCAAAAAAATACTAGCCGCCGAATCTCGACTCCGAAGACGAAAAATCCCTCGAACTCTGGCAAAGCCGGATCAGTAATGTCGCTCAAATGCGCTAAGTGCGGCAAGAACTTCAAGGTCCACTCAACAGCCGCCGGCAAGCGATTGAAATGTAAGAACTGTGGAAATCCGATTTCAGTCCCCAAACTGAAGTAACCATCATTCCCGCAATTCTTCGGGACCTGCGGGCCTACTTCGGAGATCAACGTTGATGTGCAGTTCCCGGAGCTGACGGTCAGTGACGGGAGAAGGCGCCTCGCTGAGCAGGTCGGCCGCTTTCTGAGTCTTCGGAAAGGCGATGACGTCACGAATGTTGTCATCGCCGGCGAAGAGCATGACCCAACGGTCCAAACCCAATGCAATCCCGCCGTGCGGTGGGGCGCCATAACGAAGTGCTTCCAGTAGGAAACCGAATCGGTGTTCCGCTTCATCGGAATCGATTCCCAGCAAACCAAAGACCTTTTTTTGGACCAGCGGATCATGAATACGGATGCTGCCGCTGCCCGCTTCGTAGCCATTGCAAATTAGGTCGTATGACTGAGCCCTCACTTTGCCGACATCATTATCCAACAATGGCAGATCCTCGTGAACCGGAAAACAAAATGGGTGATGCTCGGCATCCCACCGCTCCAGGTCTTCGTTCCAACTGACCAGCGGAAAATCGATGATCCAGAAACTTTTCAAATGGTTCGGGTCGCAAAGTTCGAGCTCTTTCCCCAAACGGCTGCGCAGTGCCGCCAATGCGGCGGACGTAATCGCGTTCTTGTCAGCAACGAAGAACAGTAGGTCGCCTGGTTGGGCACTCATGCGTTCGATGATTGCCCGATGCTCTTCATCTGAAAAGAACTTTGCGATTGGAGAATCGAGCAAGCCATCCTTGACGCGAAAGAATGCCAGTCCTTTTGCACCATAGTCGCCGACGAAAACGGTCAATTCGTCTATGTCCTTGCGGCTATACTTTTCGGCAGCACCTTTGGCATTCAAACCACGGACGCGCCCGCCTTCGGCGAGCGTGTTTTTGAAGACACCGAATCCGCATTTAGCGGCAATGTCGCCGACGTCGATCAGTTCCATAGCGAATCGCAGGTCGGGTTTGTCGCTGCCGTAACGTTCCATGATGTCGTGGTAGCTGTAACGCGGTAGCGGCAATTCGATCGTTTCTTCACGCAATTCCATCATCAAATGAGCGACCAAGCCGTCTATTACGTCCAGAATGTCGTCTCGCTCAACAAACGACATCTCAATGTCGATTTGAGTAAACTCAGGCTGCCGATCAGCCCGCAGGTCCTCGTCTCGAAAACATTTCGCAATTTGCATGTAGCGGTCATAGCCAGCGACCATCAAGAGCTGTTTGTAGATCTGCGGCGACTGAGGCAGAGCGTAAAAGTGGCCTTCGTGAACACGACTGGGCACCAGGTAGTCGCGTGCTCCTTCGGGAGTGCTGCGGCCCAACATAGGCGTGTCGATGTCCAAAAAACCTTTTCGATCAAAGAAATCGCGGGTCGCCTTGGTCAGGCGGTGACGCAAAAGCATCGCATCCTGCAATGCCTGCCGTCGCAGGTCGATGAACCGGTATTTCAGCCGCAACTCTTCATTGGGTAGTTCCACGCAGGACGGTTCGAAGGGTGGCGTCTTGCTTTTACTGTGAACTGTTAAATCGCTCGCGATGACTTCGATCTCTCCGGTGTACAATTTCGGATTCACGTTTTTCGAGCGGCTGAGGACTTCACCGGTGACCTGGATGACGTCCTCGCTGCGCAACCCACGAGCCACCTTCTGCATCTGTTCGTCTTCCGACAGCTTGAAGACAATCTGGGTGATCCCGTAACGGTCGCGCAGGTCGACAAACACCAGGCCATGGTGGTCGCGGTAGTTCTGAACCCAGCCACACAGAGTGGCGGTTTGTCCGATATGGTCTGAACGCAGTTCGCCACAAGTGTGTGTTCGTAACACGGCTGGTCGGCCTTCAGAAAATTGGCACTACGAGCCAGCGGTTGCCGACGATGAACTGACAAGTCGTACCGCTGGACGTACAAGAATTAATCAACGTTACTGTCAGGCAGGCGACGCGAAAGCGTACATTATAGGCGCAAGCAGACGTGCCGCAACGGCAGATGAACACATGGAAATGTGATGTGTAGTGTCGAATCTTGCGGTCGGGAGACAAGACGTGTAAAAGCAAAGACAAGTAGCGGCCCTTGCCGTGATAATAGTCGAAAGAACAACACACCAAAGATCCCGTTGACGTCGACAAGTGATGAGTAAAAAGTCATGAAAGCGTATCCACCCGCGACCATTGGCAGCATTACGTCGCTACACGAAAAGAGTACAGCCAGCACGTGGGAGGTCGGAATCTTTGGCGATTTAACCGATAAACAAGCCGAAATGTTTGGACATTTGCTGGATGTACCTCGTAATAGTCGCGGAACGATCTTTTTCGATTCAGGCGGCGGCAGCACGTATGTCGGGTTGGCATTGGCAAGTTTGATTCGACTACGCGGGTTGAACGCCATCGGCGTGGTCACCGGCGAATGTTCGTCGGCAGCCATTCTGCCGTTTGCCGCGTGCCAGGAACGCTATGTGACACCGCATGCAACGCTGCTGTTCCATCCCATCCGCTGGCAGACCGACGAAGACGTGAGATTGGAAGAGGCCGCCGAATGGGCTCGCCATTTCAAGGTACTGGAAGAGGACCTCGACCGACTACTTTCAAGACTGTTCGATCTCCCCGACTCAAAGCTGACCAAATGGACGCGACCAGGTCGGTTTGTCACCGGAGCGGAATTTGCTGAGGCTGGGCTGGCAAAGATGGTCGACCTATTTTCCGGCGACGTTTGGAGTCAGATCGCTGGCCACCTTAATATCCACTAGTGAACCAGTGTCAAATACTAGAGCGAATACAGAACTCGAGGGATTGCAGTGCGACAAGTTGCACAAGAGAATGAATTGTAGATCAATCGTATAACCACGTATGAGAGCACAGTTGTGCCGCGTCGTAATGACATCCATAAGATTTTGATTATCGGCTCCGGCCCAATTGTTATCGGTCAGGCGTGCGAGTTCGATTACTCAGGCACTCAAGCCTGCAAGTCGCTCCAGGAAGAGGGCTACGAGGTTGTCCTCGTCAATTCGAACCCGGCCACCATTATGACCGACCCAGATATGGCCGACCGCACGTACATCGAGCCAATTACATGGCAGTACGTGCAGAAAATCATCGAGAAGGAATGTCCTGACGCGTTGCTGCCAACATTGGGCGGACAAACGGGTCTGAATATCGCCATGGAGTTGGCACACCGCGGAATTTTGCAGCAGTTCGGTTGTGAAATGATCGGCGCCAACGAAATTGTCATCGCCAAGGCGGAGCAGCGTGAAGCATTCAAGCAAGCGATGCAGAACATCGGCCTGGATGTACCGCACAGCTGCATCGTGCGCAATCTGGACGAGGCTCGATCCGCCAAGCACGAAATGGGCTTACCGGTGGTGATTCGTCCCAGCTACACGCTGGGCGGCGGTGGCGGCGGCGTAGCCTATAACCGCGAAGAGTTCGAAGAGAAAGTGCGCACGGGACTGTCAATGTCGCCGGTCCACGAAGTACTGTTAGAAGAATCGGTGATCGGATGGAAAGAGTTCGAGATGGAGGTGATGCGCGACATCGCCGACAACTGTGTTATCGTTTGCTCGATCGAAAACTTCGATCCAATGGGCGTGCATACGGGCGATTCCATTACCGTCGCTCCGGTCCAGACGCTCACCGACAAGGAGTACCAGCGGATGCGCGACGCCACGATCGCCTGCATCCGAGAAATCGGCGTCGAGACGGGAGGCTCGAACGTGCAATTCGCCATCCAGCCGGAAACGGGCCGGATGGTCATCATTGAGATGAACCCACGCGTCAGCCGCTCCAGTGCCTTGGCCTCGAAAGCAACTGGCTTCCCGATTGCTAAAATTGCCGCCAAGTTGGCCGTTGGTTACCGATTGGACGAGATCCCTAACGACATCACTCGCGAGACGATGGCCTGCTTTGAGCCGACCATCGATTACGTCGTCACTAAGGTGCCACGCTGGACGTTCGAGAAATTCCCGGACGCCGATCCCCTACTGACTATACAAATGAAATCGGTCGGCGAAACCATGGCCATTGGGCGAACGTTCAAGGAATCGTTGCAGAAAGCCCTGCGAGGGTTAGAAATCGGCCAATTCGGTCTGGGCGGTGGGAAGAAAGATTTATGGGGCACGCCCAAGCAACCATCGCTGGAAAAAATTCGCAGCAAATTGTCGATGCCCAACGAAGAACGCATTTTTTACATTCGTTACGGATTCAAGGCCGGTATGACGGTCCCGGAAATTCACGATCTAACTGACATCGAGCCCTGGTTCTTACATAACATCCGGCAAATCGTCGAATTTGAGCATCAGATCCGTCAGGTCAGTCGGTTGGAGGACGTGGACAAGCCGCTTGTACGCCGGGCCAAGCAATATGGTTTCTCCGATCAACAATTGGCCTGCTGGTGGGACACCACAGAAATGGACGTCCGCCGATATCGGAAAAAATTGGGCGTCAAGGCCGCCTTCAAACAAGTCGACACATGTGCAGCAGAATTTGAAGCATACACGCCGTATTACTATTCGACGTATGAATCAGAAACTCGGTCTCTAGGAGAAACCGGAGTTCTATGCGTCACCGAAGACGAAACGCCGCCGCGAGACCCGAACAAGCGACGAATAATGATCCTGGGTGGTGGCCCGAACCGCATAGGGCAAGGGATTGAATTCGACTACTGTTGTTGTCAAGCAGCATTTGCATTGAGGGAATTGGGAATCGAGAGCATCATGGTTAACTCGAACCCCGAAACCGTCTCGACCGACTACGACACGTCAGACCTATTATTCTTCGAGCCGTTGACAACCGAAGACGTGTTGAACATCTGCGACCGCATGAAACCGGACGGTGTGATTGTGCAGTTCGGAGGTCAGACACCATTGAACCTGGCCCGCGGACTGGAAGCGGCCAATGTGACGATCATCGGCACGAGCTCCGATATGATCGATGTGGCCGAAGACCGAGAACGGTTCCAGGCGCTCTTGCAAAAACTTGGCCTGCGACAGCCACCAAACGGAATTACAACCGATGTTGAAGGCGCCCGCCACATCGCCGAGCGAATTGAGTATCCGATTCTGGTTCGACCCAGCTATGTGCTGGGCGGCAGGGCGATGGAAATTTGTTATGACGAGAATTCGCTAGTCCGCTACATGAACGAAGCCGTCGAGGCGTCGCCTGACCATCCGGTATTGATCGACAAGTTTCTAGAAGACGCAATCGAAGTCGATGTCGACGCCATTTCCGATGGTGAGTTGACTTTAGTCGGTGGAGTGATGGAGCACATCGAGGAAGCCGGCGTTCATTCCGGCGATTCTGCCTGCTCGCTGCCTCCGCATACACTACCGAAAGAGATCATCGACGAGATCAAACAGACTGCGTACAAATTGGCAGACGCCCTTCAAGTATGCGGCCTGATGAACATCCAAGTCGCTGTCAAACGGATTGTGGGAAAATATCGGGTTTACATTCTAGAAGTCAATCCGCGAGCCAGCCGCACAATCCCGTTTGTGTCGAAAGCGACCGGGCGTTCGCTGGCCAAAATTGCGGCGAAAGTGATGTCTGGCTTAACGTTGCCAGAGCTAGGTGTAACCGAAGAAGTGTGGCCAAAGCATATCTCGGTCAAAGAAAGCGTATTCCCATTCAATCGATTCGCCGGAGTGGACATCATCCTGGGCCCCGAGATGCGATCAACGGGCGAGGTAATGGGTATCGATGAGCAATTTCCACTGGCGTTTGCGAAAAGTCAGATTGCCGCCGGCAACCGTTTACCCAGCAAAGGGACAGTGTTTATCAGCATGGCAAAAGCACACAAAAATGCGATGATCGAACCGGCCAGTAAGATGGTATCGTTGGGATTCAAAATTGTCAGCACTGAAGGAACCGCACGCATCTTACGCCAATCTGGCGTGGAAGTAGAAACGATCCGCAAGCTACAGGAAGGCCGGCCGAATCTGCTGGACCATCTAGCGAACGGCCAGATTCAGTTCATCTTCAACACACCCAGCGGAAAGGGGGCACGGACAGACGAGGGTAAGATCCGCTCAGCCGCCGTCGCTCACGGTGTTCCGTGCGTCACCACGGTTCCCGGATGTTTGGCGGTTGTCCAAGCCTTACTGGCGTCAGCTGAAAGTCCCACTCCCCACGTCCGCTCCCTTCAAGACTGGATGGCAAAGCTGGCGACTGATCAGACCTGATTTGACGTATCTAACTTCGTGCAAAGGCGTCACTATGACGACTGCTTGTCGTCAGGGATTGCTTCTACGTAAGCTGGTTGCATGTCTCATCGACGTTCGCAATTTATTCTGGGTTCTCGATCGCCTCACCGACTGCAATTGCTGCGTCACGTTGTCGACCCCCAGCTAATCGAAGTCCTTCCCGCTCGATCAGCCGAGGAAGCAGGTTTTGCCGGCCTTAACGACTGGGCAGCGCTGGAACAACGTTTGAAACAAATCGTGCGCGAAAAATATAGCGACGTGCTCGAACAACGACAGTATGCGCTGAACGATGGCGAAGTGGTCATTACTGCCGACACGATCATCGTGATTTCGGAATCAGACGACAGATTGGCAGTGCTGAGGCAACCGCCGAACGACGACACGTGGCCCCAAACTGTGCGCCGGTGGTTTCGCCAATACTATGCTGGTCGAACACATGTGGCTGTAACGGCACTGTGCGTGGCAACGTCTGTCGGAGAACAAGTCGAGCGCGTGGTAAAATCGGAAGTGACGTTTCGACCCGATGTCAATCGCTGGTTGGATTGGTACATCTCGACCAATGAACCTCGCGGGAAGGCGGGCGGCTATGCGATTCAGGGGCTTGGGAGCGTTTTCGTCTCGCACGTTCAAGGAAGTCTGAGCAACGTGGTCGGCCTGCCGCTGGAAGAGCTATTGAACGTTTTCAAGGACTTGGGAATCTCTGTCAGTAACAACTAGTTTTTGTTTTATAACAAATGACAACATCCTGACCTTCTTCTTCGCAAAGGCTTTACCTTAATTAGAACCGCTTGTAAAAGAGATCGTTCCCGTTTTAGGTCGACTTCAACAATTCCAGGTTGTCCCCCATTCGATGCGACTCGGTAACAATGAAAAGATGCAAGTGCCTGGTGACCAGTGAATAGGATGATATCGCCGTCTGTTTTTTCGGAACCGCGATCCGCTTACATTCACGTGCCGTTTTGTGCTCACCGCTGCGGCTATTGCGATTTTACTCTGGTGGCCGAAAAAGATGACTTGATCGACGACTACCTGAGCGCTTTGGCATTGGAATTCCGCAGTTTGAGTCGTCCACGTCAGGTCGAGACATTGTTTTTCGGCGGAGGCACACCGACACATCTGTCTGCCGGACGATTGGCGAGACTGCTGGAACTTACCTTTCGTTGGTTCCAACCAGTTGACGGTTGCGAAATCAGCATCGAAGCGAATCCGGCGGGATTGGACAATGAGAAGATCGACAGACTTGCGTGTTCCGGCGTCAATCGTATCAGTCTTGGAGTCCAGTCCTTCAACAACTCAACACTCGAATTATTAGAGCGCGATCACCGTCAAGACGACGTGGCGTTAATCGTCGAACGACTGCAACGCCGCATTACAAACATATCGCTCGATTTAATTTTCGCTGTGCCCGGCCAAACGCTCACTGAGTGGCAAGAGACATTGAAGCAAGCTATCGAGCTTCGGCCGCAACACATTTCGACGTATGGTTTGACATTCGAGAAAGGGACCTCGTTCTGGACTCGCCGCAAAAACAGAGATTTGATCCCACTCGGCGAAGAGTTACAGCGCGAAATGTACGCGGTCGCAATGGATCAGTTAACCGCTGCTGGTTTCGAGCAATACGAGATTTCTAATTTTGCACGGCTCGGCTTTCGATGCCGACACAACGAGGTGTACTGGACGAGTCGGTCCTATTACGGTTTCGGCCCAGGAGCGGCTCGCTACATCAACGGCCGGCGTGAAACGAATCATCGCAACGTCATGACCTGGCTCAAGCGTACGCTCGCAGGCGAACCAGCGACAGCTGAGTGCGAAGAGCTCTCGGGGGAAGATCGAGCACGCGAAGCGATCATGCTTGGCCTGCGCCAATACGACGGAATTGACCGGGGCGATTTTCGTGATCTCACCGGTTTTTCTCTGGATCAATTGGTAGCGAAGCATATCAGCAGACACTGTCGGTCGGGTCTGATCGAAGATACAGGCTCACATATTCGCCTGACTCGCGAAGGCCGATTTCTGGCCGACACGGTGATCGTCGATTTTCTGTGAGTTTCTATCTGGCTCCGTGCTGGCCAAAATTCGATGGCCATTATTGCATTTAATCCTGATCGAGGAAGCATTGATCTTACCTGACCGACTGCTCGGCGCATCGCAACCCGTAGTACAAAGTGAAATCAAATGTGACAATTGGTTGTCTGATAGTTTCGGTGGTCATAGAATATGCGGGAGTCGTCGATTCAGGCTAACTGTATTTGACGAATTGTGGTTGCCGGCATTTCGAGTTTCGTTATGTTGACTCGTTGCGTCGGAAATTTCGAACTGTTCATCTTGGCAAGAATGACATGCTTTCACGATCCGAGTTATTTACGAATGTCATCGAAATGAATTACCAGGCGCGGCGCAAGTTGGGATGTTGCGTGTATCTGATTTTCGATGCGAACGACTGGCTGCTGATCGATATCGGCTACGAGGACACCGTGGTTGAAATCGTTGAAATGATTCGCCAGATGGATTTCCCTTTAGCTCATTGTAAGTACTTGGTCGCGACTCATGCCGATGTCGACCATGTTCAGGGATTGAAGAAGGCCAAAGAAATGCTGCCTTCGGCGACCACGGTCGGACACACCGACGCATTCCACCTTTTGGCCAAAGGCGACCGCGTGACAACGTACGCCGAAATCACCGCGCAAAATATTTCGATCGAAATGCCCATCATCAAACTGGATCAAATGATTGGCGAGGGTGACATCCTGCGCATCGGCAACATCGAGCTGGAAGTTTGGCACACGCCCGGTCACACCAACGGTCAACTGGCATTTCGTTTGGGACAATTGCTTTTTTCGGGCGACAACATTTATCGTGACGGATGCGTGGGCAATATTGATGCGCATCATGGCTCAGATATTCCTGCTTTTATCAATTCACTGCAGCGAATTCGCGACAGCGACGTTCAGTGGCTTTTGCCCAGTCATGGTCCCATCTTCCGCAAGGACAACGCGCTAATTCAAAGTGCCATTGACCGGATCGATCAATATCAACACATGGCCGATTTTGGCACCTGCGCCGTCGATTGGCCGCTACTAGAGGAATGGGAGCAGGAGCTATCGAGTGGAAAGAACCCGACGCACATTTAAGAGTGTTCGAACAGAAACTGATTGACAATGCAGACAACTCAAGACCTTAACATTCGTGGTACCGCCCCGCTAGTGCCGCCGCGACAGTTGAAAGAAGCGCAGCCAATAACCGAGTCGGCTGCCCGGACGGTAGTGGAATCACGCCAGGCCATCACACAAATCCTTAGCGGCGATGACCGGCGGCTGATTGTGATTGTCGGGCCCTGTTCGATTCACGATCAGGGTGCGTCGCTAGAGTATGCTCGCCGACTGCACGATTTGTCTAAACAGGTCGAAGAGCGCATGCTGCTGATTATGCGTGTGTATTTCGAAAAGCCAAGAACGACCTTAGGGTGGAAGGGACTAATCAACGACCCGCATCTGAACGATACGTTCGACATCCGCGCCGGACTCAAGACTGCCCGCTGCATCTTGCTCGAAATGGCTACCATGGGTTTGCCGACTGCGACTGAGATGCTTGAGCCGATCACACCACAATACATCGCCGACCTAATCGCCCTGGCTGCCATCGGAGCCCGGACGACTGAATCACCCACTCATCGGCAGATGGCCAGTGGGTTGTCGATGCCCGTTGGATACAAGAACGGGACCGACGGCGGTCTACAAGGAGCCATCAATGCCATGCAGGCGACTCGCAGTCCACACAGTTTTTTGGGGATCGACGCCGATGGCAATACCTGTATCGTCCACACAAAAGGCAACCTCGCGAGTCATTTGATCCTGCGAGGTGGCCGTTCGGGTCCGAACTATGACGCTCAGAGTCTGAAATTGACTTCAGAGCAATTGGAAGCGGCCGACCTGTCGCCGCGGTTCGCAGTAGATTGTAGCCACGCCAACTCGAACAAAGACTACCGCAAGCAATCGATTGCTTGGAACGATGTCATCGGTCAACGCGTCGCCGGTAATGACTCGATCATCGGGTTAATGCTGGAGAGCAACCTTCATCCAAACCGGCAGGATTTGCCAACCGATCTGTCGCACTTGAAATTTGGCGTTTCAATTACGGACGCCTGCATCGGGTGGGACGAGACGGAATCGTTGATCTTGGATGCTTACCGGAAACTCGAATCGACGACAGTCGCAGTTGGAACGTAAGACGTCACGCGAATTGGTGCACCGCAATTGATGTTCCGCTTTGTTGTCATTCCGAGTCGAACACCAATCCGGATTCGGTTAAGCCCAGTTGCGTCTTCTTGATTGCCTATTGACCGAATACGTCACTTTGTGGATGTGTCAGTAGAGTCTGGTTCGGAATTCGATTTTTGTAATCCATTCGTGATTAAGACAGAGACTCTGTGTTCGCCTTAGCAATATCGTAATCTTTCTTCGGCCTGTCAAAGTAACGTCGTACAAGATGCTCGGGTGCCGGCCCGGTCAATTTGCTAACCGTGATCGCAAGGAATAGTGAGCCAAACAGACCCAGTAGGACAGGGTGAAATCCACAAACGTTCATGCGAGATCCACCAAACATGGAAGGCACAAATAGTCCAACGATTATTAGAAAACCGCCGATCATCGAGCACAGAGCGCCTTGCTTAGTCATCCCTTTCCAAAATATGCCCAGCATCGTTGGAAACAAGAAGGTGGCTGCAAAACCACCGCCTGTGAAGACAATGATATATTGCAGGAAGTCAGGCGGTCGCATGGCCGCGATGGTCACCAGGGCTCCAACAATGGCGGTGGTGCCATAGCTAGCCCACTTCACGACCTTTTCCGTGACTTTCGGGTTGATCGTACGCTGATAGACGTCACGGACCAGGCTCGAGCTGATCATCAGTAAGAAACTGTCCACAGTCGACATGACGGCGGCGAACGGAGCCGCGACAAATATGGCCGCGAGGATCTGGTACCCCAATCCTAACTCCGAGACCACTCGTGTGGCAACCAGCACCATCGCCTTGTCCGAACTTTCTTGAGGAATGTACGGCAGCAACGTGCGGGCGGCGACGAAGATGAACACTAACGGCAGGTAGATAAGGCTGTAGTAAACGGTCACTGTCAGCATCGCCCGTTTCAGGGTCCGGCTGTCTTTGAAGGCCATAAGCCGGACCATCGTGCCCGGTTGTCCCATTCCGGCAATAGCCCACATAAAGAAAAATGAGATGGCCATGCCTAGCGGATGAAACGGCGCGCCGCTGGACGAACGGCCCGGTCCGAAGATCGCCTCGTCACCGCGTATGAACACAAACTTCGCGGGCTTCTTGTCTGGGTCTAGCTCGATTACGCCAGTGGCCCCTTTTGAAACGTGCTGTCCGTTTTCTTCAACGATCTCGTTATTGTCGAACGCAATGCCGACCTCGACAAGCTGGCTTAAGCTTGGATGCTCCTCCAATGCCGCCCTAACGTCGTTACCGGTACTAGTGGTCCTTCCGGAAACATTGGTCGCCAAAGTCACCTCAATAAACGAATCGGACTGTTCCGACCAACGGACTTTGAGCGATTGGTTGGGTTGCTTGGGGTGATGGTATGTGAGTCCGGCTGGCTGTAGGTCTCCGATAGCCTTCACATACAAATCGTTAAACGTCGAATTTCCGTCCGGGTAGACCTGCTTCATCGACGTAACGAGCGTCGGAGGCTGCGCGCAGATGGACTCATTTACCGCGGTCAGTCCGCCGGCCTGGCTCAGTACCAGCGGCACCAAGATTACCACCCCTAACCCCATCACGACGCCTTGCATCACATCAGTCCAAACCACGGCTCGGAAACCGCCATAGGCTGTGTAGAATATGACCGTCCCGGCGAACACGAACAGGCCACCGAGATATCCCCATGTCGCCGGCAAGTTGAATGTCTCTTCGATGATCAGCGCCCCGGCCTTGAATTGGGCAACCAGATTGCACACCGTGAAAAAAATAATGGTGGACGCCGAGACCAAACCCACTGCGGTGGATTCGAAACGGTCGCGCAACACGTCCGGGACCGTAATGGCTCCCGTTTTGCGCGCTATCTGATTCAGCCGTTTTCCCATCACACCCATCGTGCAGATGGGCATGATCATGTAGCTGGCAATCCATAAGGCCAGCACCCAACCATAGCTGTATATCAACGACGGATAACCGGTGAAGCTTCCGCCCGAGGCGCTAGTCGCTGCGAACGTGAACGCCAGCGCCCAACTGCCTAGTCCACGGCTGCCCAGAAAGTATTCACTCATAAAGGACTTCTTGGTCAACAACCGGTGCGAAAGGCCCGCCAAGACAAAGACCACAGCGATGTAGACCAGGAACGTGACAATGGTTGCTGTACTAGTTTCGCTCATGCGGTACTCTCTTCAGTCTCACCTGCTGAATCGGACAGATCATCTTCTACGAACATAACCAGACAGTACCAGACGCTAATGACGACACAGACACCCCATGGCAAGACGACGCCGTAAAACACCCAGTCAGGAATGCCTAGGCCCAGCGGATAGGAGACTGATTGCGGATCCCGATTGAACGATTCAAGCAACCCGACCACTTGCCCCACAGCTGGCCCTGTGGACGATGGCAACGATTCGTGTGTTAGATAGCCGTACAGGTAGCAGTAGATGACCGTGTAAAAGAAGCAGCACGTCCACAGGAACGTTATAAACTTGGCCTCCCGCAGCGCGTTATGGTAGATCGGATCGTCATGCCACAGGTCTTCTTGCGGAGTCGAGTCGGCCATCGAGATCCTCGTACGCTAGAGTGAATATGGATTGGCGGTCAATCGTGCCACAACGTCGAATCATGAATTTTAGTGGCCTAGTCGCACGGATGCAAATTTACACGAGCCATGAACAGTTAGTCGATTAGTTGATTGTGCTCCTTATAACGATGTATCAGAATGAAATAAGGTCGCAGATAAAAGGAGCATATCGGTTACCTTCGTTTTACTTGGTTGCCTCCCGTTCCAGAGCGCCGTACAGACACCGTTGGTTTTTTGAGGATAAAATACCATGTCGGCTTCAGTCGAGCACCTGAAGCGAGTCGGTTTCATTGGTGCCGGTCGGATGGCAACGGCGTTGTCACAAGGGTTGGTCACTGCGGAGTTCACGTCGGCCGACTGCATCGTTGCCTGTGATGTGCTGAGCGCCGCTCGCGAGCGATTCGCGGATGCAACTGGAGCACTCGTGGTCAAATTGAGTACCGACGTGTTGGCCAATGCTGAAATCGTATTCCTGGCCGTCAAACCACAGCAGATGGCCAACATCCTAACAGAGATCAAGAGCCACGTAACAACGGACCACTTGATCGTCTCAATCGCTGCCGGCATTCCACTAAGAATGATGGTCGAGGTGTTGGGCGATGATCGTCGTCTGGTGCGTGTCATGCCGAATACGCCTTGTCTCGTCGGTGAATCGGCTTCCGGATTTGCGCTGGGTGGTGCAGCGAGCGATGATGATGGCATTTTAGTCCAGAAAATGCTTTCGACCGTCGGCATCGCAGTCGCCGTTGATGAAAGTCTACTCGATGCGGTCACCGGACTTTCAGGGAGCGGTCCGGCCTACGTGTATGAGTTTATCGAAGCATTAAGCGAAGCCGGCGTGTGCATGGGGCTGCCTCACGAAATGGCGACTAAGCTTGCGGTTCAGACAGTATTTGGCGCCGCGCAAATGGTGCTCCAAACCGGCGAACATCCGGTCGTCTTGAAGAACGCCGTCACCAGTCCGGGCGGGACAACAATCGCCGGGCTGCGCACACTTGAGCAGGGAGGCCTGCGCAACTGTGTGATCGACGCCGTTCGAGCGGCTACGCTGCGATCGAAAGAACTAGGGCAACCGTCTTAACCGATGATGTCGATTCCGGTCTGATCAGTACCATACGCGCGATCTTGGCGTCTTGAAAAACTGAGCGAAGTGGACGATGAAATCCCCGCAATCCTATTTCAATGGTGACCAGTCGTACGCGGATTCTTCCTTACAAACGATGCCTAATTCCTCTTTTCTTCAATCCACTGAAGCAGTAGTGGCAGTAGCACCAAATTACCGATCAGTCCACCGAACATGGCAACGCTGACTAGGATCCCAAAGTGGATCAGTGGGATAAAATGCGACTGTGTCAGAACCGAAAATCCGACGATCAGTGCTAAATTTGCAAACACCAGTGCACGGCCGACAGCCAAGTGGGTGCGGCGCAACGATTCGGATACGTCCAATCCTCTCCACCTCTCTCGGCGATAGGCTGAAATATAGTGGATACTGGAATCGACGGTCAGCCCTATCGAAACGCTGGCAATCATGGCCGTGGCAATGTTGATCGGTTGTCCAATCCAGCCCATTGTGCCGATGACCAACACAATAGGGAATAGATTCGGAACCAGAGAAATTAGCCCGATCCACAGACTGCGAAACGCTAGAGTCATCATGCCGCCAATGCCGACTGCCGCTAATGCGAAACTGACCAACTGATCGCGGAGTAAACTCTCGATCAAAAACGTCAACAATACGAACAGTCCGGTTGCTGTGGCTCCCGGAAATTCCCGATTGGCAACCTCTTCGACCGCCGAGATCAATCTCAGTTTGCTTTCAGACGACTGCCGCTCGCGCGCCCGCAACAAGATCCGCATACGCCCGGCCTCGGAATTGTACAGGCTCGATTCGAATTCTGGCTGAATTTTCTCCAATATTTTGCGCCGCAACTTTAACGGCATTCGGCTTAGCAGATCCAATCCATCAGTTAAGGCCACAACCTTAGTCAGTCGCGCATCGCCGGTCACCACCAATGCACGCAATTGATCGGCCAACTCACGCACCAGTTCGAGATACTCCGGCGTCAGATCATTGGGTACTTTTGGCGCCGGAAAGTTAATTTCCCACGTCCCAGCCCCACCTAACCGCGTTTCGACAACGTTGAGCGCTTTGACAATCGGACTCGATGCGCGAAAGTTCTTGCTGAAATCAGTCTCAACGGCCAGGAAAAAGAAGCCACACACAGCCAAGGCGGTAACTAGCAACACAGTGATGATGACTGGAACCCATCGACGCGCAACCCATTCGCTCAGATGTCCCAAGAAGCCCATTAGTTGTTTCTCGGCCGGAGCCGACTGCGGATCAATACTCAATCGCCCAAGCAGAATGCCGCCTGGCAAAATACTGGCGGCCGCCACCAGAACCAATAGCGTTGCCAAAGCCATCATCCATCCGAAGCTATGTAGGGGCGTGATCTGGCTGGACAACAGAGCAGCAAAGCCGACGGCCGTCGTCGCACACGTCCAGAAAATAGCCGGTGATAATTCGACAAACGTGTGCCGCATGGACTCGACACGATCTTTCTCCTGCCGATGCTGTCGAAAGTGCACGGTGACATGCGTGACGGTCGCAATGCCGATGATCGTCACGAGTGAATTGAGCATCGAACTGACCATGCTCAACTTCGAGCCGCTAATGACCAGGTACGCTTTAGTCCATAGGACAGTGGCTACGACAACTAACAATGGAAGTACGACCCATCGTAGACTGCGGAACAGAACCAAAAGCACTGATGCCAACAGACTCAACGACCACCAAAACAGTTTTTGGCCATCGTCTTTTACGTAGCGAAACATGTAGTGAATCTGCACTGGCTCGCCAACAACGACAGCGTTCCGGTCGTGAGCCTTGGCGATATCGAATATTTTATCGAAGGTGTGTGTTCGTTCGTTCCGATCTCGCTGACGCGAGTCTTCGTGTTCGGGAATCAGCCGCAGTACGACGGCTGTCGTCATGCGATCGGCTCCAATCAGAATTCCTTCCATTTGGTCCAACACTCTGTCAACCAAGCCGCGTATGCGGAAAAACGGAATGGGAGCAGGAATGGACTCCGCCTTCGCAGCTTGTTCGATGACCTGTGCAAGATCCTGTACACTTCCTGGATTCACACCGGACACGTTTTTAAGCTGCTCGGCGAGATTGCGAAGGCGTTGTTCGCTGTCTTTCGAGAGCCGATCGTCTTTTTGCAACAGGTTCGGGTCAGTGTAGGCAACGATCACAAACTCATCGCCGCCGAACAAAGTCTTGCTTTCCTGGTAGTCCTTCAGGTGTGAATCATCTTCGGCGTAAAGCGACTCGATCGACTGATCGAAATCAAGTCGTTGCGCAACCGGCCATGCTAGCAGACTGACAACGACCGCAAGGAACAGCACAATCAACCGGTTACGAACCAGCAGATCGACCAGTCGACATAACCAGAGTGAATTCGGTTCGCTCATTTGTAGGACTCAGCATCGCAATCATAATTTGACTACACTGC
>Ga0310123_10000961_pt1 | contig 24808 bp, 17 predicted proteins | sample CB6_AW_1057_MG_FD_203505 | JGI IMG/M metagenome (GOLD analysis project Ga0310123, IMG submission 203505) | Marine microbial communities from Western Arctic Ocean, Canada - CB6_AW_1057 | ecosystem: Environmental > Aquatic > Marine > Oceanic | place: Canada: Western Arctic Ocean | collected... | reverse complement strand
GGAGGATTTCTCGTCGGCGGATTGGGTATACTCACACATCAACTCTGGCTGCTGTATTTGGGATATGGAGTCATTGGAGGCTGTGGGTTGGGTCTGGGATACGTGTCTCCGGTCAGTACACTGATCCACTGGTTCCCGGACCGTCGAGGCATGGCCGCTGGTATTGCAATCATGGGGTTTGGCGGCGGAGCCATGATCGGGGCTCCCTTGAAGGAGTTTCTGATCAGGTGGTACTATCGCGCACCGGATTACCTCGGCCCGGTCAGTAGTGTCGTTCTCAAGAACGAAGGCGGCCGTCGGTTTGCTGACGTCGCTGGACAACTCCGTGAAGTGGTGGTCGTCGGTGCGAATGACGTAACACAGATGCTTGTGCAGGGTCCCACAGGGATCTACGTCGTCGGTACGGGACGAACCGGAGCGGCAGAAACGTTTTTTGTACTGGGGATCGTGTATTTCCTGGTAATGCTTTTTGCTGCGTTTTCTTACCACGTTCCGCCTCCCGGATGGAAACCCCGAGGTTGGACAAAACCCGAAGAGGACTCTTCAGCAGCGGGACTGATCAGTTCTCACGACGTCGGAATCGACCAGGCCGTGAAGACGCCGCAGTTTTATCTGCTCTGGGTCGTGCTGTGTTTCAACGTGACGGCTGGCATCGGCGTTCTGGGGGTCGCCAAGACCATGATCACGGAGATCTTCGGAACGACGCTGCCGGACACGGTGGACGCAAACTTTGCGGCAAAGTACGTGTTGATGATCAGCGTCTTCAACATGTTGGGCCGTTTCTTCTGGGCCAGCGCATCAGATTATCTCGGTCGACGGAGAACGTATTCGGTGTTCTTCATCCTTGGGATCGTGCTGTATCTGTCGATTCCCTATTCGGCATACCGAATGAGTATCTCGCCGGCGGTTGAGTGGCTGGTAGTCTTCTACGCCGTCACCATGATCATCTTCACAATGTACGGCGGCGGGTTTGCGACGATACCGGCGTATCTCGCCGATCTGTTCGGAACACGCTTTGTGGGGGGCATTCACGGTCGACTGCTGACGGCGTGGAGCGTTGCGGGCGTTCTGGGGCCTTGGTCCATTACCTGGTTTCGTGAACGATCGATCCGGTCGGCCATCAACGACCTGGCCACGCAGGTCGATCCTGTACGTTTTCACGAAGCGTTCGGCGCTCCCGTGGAGCAGCTCGACTCACTGATCGTGAACAAAGTCGTGACGATTTCGCAATTGATGGAATTTGCACCGCCCGGAACCGTCGATCCTTCCTGCACGCTCTACAATTCCACGATGTATACCATGGTCGCATTGCTCGGCCTCGCACTCATCGCGAATCTTCTGGTGCGACCAGTCACCCCGAAGCATTATTTCGAGAAGTGATGATCCGAGAGTTTCGTCAACAACGTGGCACGTGACTCACTTCCTCGAATTACGGGAAACCGTGAGCATAAGTCATGTTTCGCGCGTGGCGCAACCCTGCCGGCTCCAGTGACCGCAGTGTCCCGATCCGGGCGGTGTTCGGTTTGTCGAACGTTTGAACCGGCTTTGCGAGCAAGGTGCAGCGCTGCGGTGCAGCGGCCAATACGTGCGACACTGGATGGCTTGGGTGGTCAGCGGGTTGCGACACTTTGTTTTCTGCGACGGCGGAACCACAGGCTACCCAGTATCGTGGCCCTATACCCAACGTGACTCAACTCGGCTCGGGGACTGCGGCGTTGTGGCGGGGCGGCCATGGCCCAAAAACCCATCGCCAGCGGCGGTAGTCTGCCCAAAAAATACCGCCGGTAAGGATAATTGCACACATATTGGTACGTGAACGTGACTATGCCCCCAACGGACTTCGGCATGGACCTGTCCTTGGCCAAGTCGAACTACTCCATCGCCCTGGTGCCGGTTGTAGTCGTCACTGCTGCTCTTTGGCCCATGGCAACCAGAGTCCGTAATTGTGCTTGTGGACGTGTCGCCAACTGCAGTAAGTTGGTTCCCCTATTACTACCGGTGCGACCTCCATCCCAGTCACGATGTTTTGTGGAGCGTGATGCAGGATGACTCAGCAAACGAAGGATGCGAACATCGCTACAAGACCGCCGAAAAGATATTCAATCCGCTGCATATAGACAGGAATGAACATTTCACCTTTACAGTGACGACACCAATATTCCTTCTCAGTTCTTGTCGTGGTGCTGCCACCCTCTTTCCCGCTTAGACCAACCTCCCGCGTCACCTTCTTAATTTTGCAGCGCGTATGTGCACGACACTTCAGATACCACGGTTTGCCTCAATCGCGTTCAACTGAAGCAATGTCGCTGGGCTGTGGTGGAGCGCTGTGGTCGCCCATTACATTGTTCATGGAAGAAATTCCGCCTTGAGGCATACCCAGCTGCCACCAATATAGAGCACGGTACGCTGGCGTGTGGCAATGAACGCAAATAAAACCGGTGTTCCTGCCCCTTTCTGCTCCCCCCAACTGAAACCTTCGAGTTCGGACTCGCCATCGTCATGACAAATCTGTTTCACAATCCTTCCCCGTTTCGACGGTGTCGCTGGTAGAATCAACTGCTTGAACAAACTCGCACAACTCAGTATGGAATCGCAGACAAGTTTGCGAGCCGAGTGCTCTTTCCGGGTCCGCAACGGTCCCGCCTTCCACATCGATCGATAACCGACCGGCATGGCTCCGCTGCCAAACCTCGACCCCGGCCTGCAATAGTTTTATTTGTGTCGCACTAAGTACGCCGCCGGATTAAACACGAAGCTGCTGCAGGGCATTTTCAAAGTTTGCCACTGTGCGATCAATATTATTTAATTTATCCAACCCAAACAGGCCCACTCGAAATGTCCGGAACCCTTCGGGTTCATCGCACATCAGGGGAACGCCTCCCGCAATCTGAATTCCTAATGCTGTAAACCTGCTGCCATTATGAAGATCCGGATCACCAGTATAGCTGACTACAACTCCAGGTGCCCTGAACCCGTCGGCCGCCACGCTCTTAAATCCGCTGCTGGTCAATAAAGTTCGAATCAGCGTGCCCAGTACCTGCTGCTTTTCTTTGAGTGCGTCAAAACCATACTCGTCGGCTTCATGCATCACATCGCGAAAGGTGGTCAGTGCATCAGTTGGCATTGTTGCATGGTAAGCGTGTCCACCTTTTTCATAGGCCTGCATAATTTCCAGCCACTTACGCAGATCGCAAGCAAAACTGGTGTTTTTCGTTTCATCAAGTCTTTTGCACGCTGATTGACTCATCATTACCAGTGCACAGCACGGAGAACCGCTCCATCCTTTCTGCGGGGCACTGATCAGTACATCCACTTCCAGGGCGGCCATATCTACCCACAGAGTCCCTGAAGCAATACAATCGAGAACAAACAACCCTCCAACAGAATGAACGGCCTCTCCTACCCTGCGAATATATTCGTCGGGCAGTATCATCCCGGCAGAGGTTTCCACATGAGGAGCAAAAACCACGACAGGTCGTTCACTTTTGATGGTGTTCACGACCTCTTCTACAGGTGCCGGTTCAAATGCAGGCGTAATACCGTCTTCGACTGCACGAGCCTTGAGTACAAGTGCCGCTGACGGGATCTGGCCCATATCAAAAATTTGTGTCCAGCGGTAGCTAAACCAGCCATTGCGTATCACCAGGCATTTCTTTCCGGTAGCGAACTGCCGGGCGGTTGCTTCCATCCCAAAAGTGCCGCTCCCTGGAATCACGGCGACTGCATTCGCATGATAAACGGTTTTTAACGTGTCCGAAATATCCCGCATCACCAGCTGGAAATTCTGAGACATATGGTTGAGAGCGCGATCGGTGTAGACAACCGAATATTCCAGTAACCCGTCAGGGTCCACATCATCCAGCAAACCAGGCATTGTTTTGTCCTCTTGATTGCTATCTACTATGAAAATATAAATGGCGCACTAAATTTACCAGGCTCTATATATCCACAGTATTATATGGTATTGGCGTTGCCGCTCGGATTCCTGATAATTTGTAATATGTGTATCGCGACAAAAACAGCCAGAGTTGTGGATGTCCTTTAAGCAAATCCATACATCATCGTTAAGAAACTAGCATGTAGTGAAATACCCTCTGTAGTTGGAGTATAAGATAGCTGGGTTCTCACGTGATCAATATGATCCGCACCTGACCGCAGGGCCAGTTGCGGTGACTCGTTGAGACGACTCCAAGGTGTGTGCCTGGTCAGATGCGATCCAGCACCCGGCAGGAATCAGAGCTGGCGAGAATGCGTCACGCTACCCACATTTTGTGTCGATAGAAAGTCACTCACCGGCTCGAACCCACTTCCAATGCTGTGACAGCCCGTATTCCATTTCCGTGCCGGTCAACACCTCAAAGACATTCGGTGCGGTGGAAATGAGTGGCAGGACCGACTTTGTGCTTTCTATCTCTGCTCACCAAAACCCGATGTGCAGTGCATCGTCTGCGGTGCAGGCAGGCGCAGGCACGGAGAGAACTGTCCTGGCGCAGAGCCACCAGGATTGTACCCCCTATCACCCTGCAGCTTTATCGTACAGTTCGATGAACCATTGCCTAGCTGAATGCAGCAGACCGGGACACAATGTGATGGCCTTGCGGAACTGAGGCCAGGGACTCCGCGTGAATGCAGCGATTGTTGCAGCGCCTTCATACAGAAGTATGGTTTCTCCCGCGTTTCCATCACTTATTCGAATCCCTCCACCCGCACATGTGTGGGGACCACGAAATAACCCCGCTGCCTGGATGAATTAAAGAACATGTGAATCTTGCCATCCTTGTTGTTCCAGCTTCGGTTTTGGAACCACAACGAGATCGTCCCTTGCGTGATATCGAAGTTCCCCGCCGTCGGGTAGTCGCACCGGGCCTGATCCTCGACGCACAATATGGTTTGCCTCTTTATCCCTGCTTCAATAGGTCGCGTGGCTTTCGATTGAAACACTTTCGCCGCCGCCGGCCGCGACCGGGTCGGGGGAATCATCAAAGGGCACCTGAAAAAGCGGCTTGTCTGCCTTACCGGCAACCTGCGGCTCGGTGACCAGAACCGCATTCGGCGTCGCGCCGGGCAGATTCGACTGGAGATTCCCAGGTACAATGCCGTTGACGTAAACATCCGCCCCGTCCTGATAGACGCGGAACGCGTCACCCACGGCAATTTGCAGTTCATCCTTTATCCGGACTGTCTTGCCCGCCTTGTACCCCTGATTCGGTGATTTGTTATAGGTAGCGTTGATCATTATCAGCGGCGTATCGTTATATGCGTCGACATCATAAGCGACGTAGCCGGTTTCTTTGTAATAGTCGCCCCCCATCACATAGCAGTTTAAAAATGTTACCGCGGCGGCGCCGCGAAAGTAAAAACCGTTATACCCTCCGGCGACCCGAATGTTGCTGCAGAGGAAATTGACGATGTAATCGGTATCGACATAGATGCCCCAGCAACCGGGCCGCGAACCTGTCTCGATGCGAAGATCGTTCAATGACACCGTAGTCCCGTGTCCGCCGCTGCCTTTGTTTTGTATATAAATACCTTTGTTCGCGTGCATGATCGCATTGCTGCCGAACAGCGAAACGTTGGTGATATACGGCGCCACGAAATGCATCGCTATTCCGCATTCGCGGTTGCCGCATGACAGGTACATGTTCTCGAACACAAAATGATCGGCATCGATGCTGGGGAAGTTCGGGTTCTTGTCGATGTAAAAACATGTGGGAGTACGATAGATCCTGATATCTCGGAAGGTGATCGTGTCCCAGCCCTTGGTCCAGATACCTTTGTTGCTGAAATTCTCCTTGTCGCCGTCCCAGCGCCAGATTGAAATATCTTCAAACAAGCCGCGTCGCAACGCTTCGATTTCGATGCAGGAACCGGTCGGCTTGCCGGCGCCGCGAAACGCCACGCCCCTGACCGTTATGCCGTTGATATAGAGGGGTTCCTCATCCGGCCCGACCGGCGGCGCAAACTTCCAGCACGTCGACCCATCCATCTTGTCATAGTGGATAGTTGTTGCAATAGTGCCGTGGCCGCCATCGCCCTCGATCTTGATCTCATTGTATGGAATAAGCAGCGTGGACTCATCCTTGTAATGCCCTTGTGGCATGTAATAATTCGTATTCCCCTTCCGGACGGCAATTGCGTTGCGCAGTGCGTCCACCCACGGGTTGCTGCTGGTGCCGTCACCGGTGCTGGCGTATCGTGTTACGTTGACGCGGCCATCCGAAATATTGGCAGCTTCTGCAGTCGGATGGTGACTGAGACACAATGCTGCAACGATCATCGGTGCAACGGATCTGGTCATTTTGTGTCTCCTGCAGTTGTTGAATTGGACGTTAACTTGTCCCGCTGTCCATCACCCAGTCGGTCTTCGTACAGGCGGGTGAGAAATATATATCGGTACCTGAAACCTACAACTTGGGTTTTTCATCCGTTCTGGTGGTGGACCGCGGTACGCAGTGCGGAGCACCCCCACATGCGTGGGGACCGGCGGGAGGCAGGACATCTCTCCGCCCGGCAGACAGGAATATCGTCGGGCAGGTCAAGTCGATGAGTGAGGATGTCCGCACTATTCACGAAAGAGAAACTGTAGCAGTGCTGACGATTACAGTGGCTCTTCCTTAGGGTAAACTAGGATTCCTGCTATAACGTGTGATCTCAACCAAACGAGAGAAGACATCCCATTTCGTCGAGTCTGTGGCAGACTGGTCTGTTCTGTATTATACAGCAGTAGTGTCCTTGCTCATTAACCGACATGGGCAGTCGGACTGATGCTCCGATTTACAGTTCAGATCTGTGCTTCAGGCGAAACAATGACATGATGCAACTCAGCCGTCGAGAGATTCTGGGGCTTTCGGGTTTTGGCCTTGGGCGGATCGTTGTTGCCGACCTGCTCGGCCGGGATCGTCTGTTTGGTATGGAAACGTCCTCAGCGTCTGACATACCAGTCTACCGTGATCTTCTGGCTCGCAAGACTCATTTTCCGACCGAAGCCAAAGCGGTCATCCAACTGATTCAAAATGGTGGTCCAAGCCAGATGGACCTGTTCGATCCGAAGCCGCAGCTGACGCGAATGGCCGGGAAGCCACATCCCGATGGCGTCGAGATTCATCAGCCGAATAACGTCAATAGTCTGCTGCCGTCGCCGCTGAGGTTTCGGAAATACGGTGAATGCGGGATGGACGTTTCCGAAGCGTTGCCTCACTTGAGCACCATCGTTGACGAACTGTGCTTTGTGCGTTCCATGCACACCGAGCACAACAATCATCTGGAAGGGCTCAACATGCTGCTGACCTGCAAGATCTTTCCTGGAAGGCCGGTGATGGGAGCCTGGATCAGCTATGCGCTGGGCACCGAGAATCAAAATCTGCCCGCATACGTCGTCCTGCGCGACCCGGACGGATACACGATTGGTGGGAAACAACTCTGGGCAAATGCCTTTCTGCCCGCGTTGTACCAGGGTGTCGAGTTCAGCACTCGTGGAGCCCCAATCCACCACTTGAATCCTTCCACTCCTCTCCCGCCGGGCGCTCAGCGTGCCAACCTGGACTTCTTACAAAAACTGAATACCGCACACCACCACGATCGTCCCGGAGAGTCTGAGCTCGAAGCGCGGATCGAGAACTTCGAACTGGCAGCGCGGATGCAGCTTGAAGCCCCAAACGTGCTCGATCTTTCTGGCGAAACGAATGCGACAAAGAAACTCTACGGGCTCGATAATCCGGCCACGGCGAAATACGGCAAGCGTTGTTTGATGGCTCGTCGCCTGGTGGAAGCCGGTGTGCGGTTTGTGCAAGTCACGACGAGCCCCGGGCAGCCTTGGGACCATCACAGCAACATTCGCAAAGGGATGTCGAAAATCACCACCGAGACGGACACCGGATCGACGGCACTGATCAAGGATCTCAAGTCCCGTGGTCTACTCGACAGCACGATCGTGATGTGGGCTGGTGAGTTCGGCCGGCTGCCGACAACACAAAACGGGACCGGCCGCGATCACAACCGCAACGCATTCACCATCTGGTTCGCCGGGGGTGGATTCAGGTCGGGCCTGATCTACGGTGAAACGGATGAGTTTGGTTACAAGAGCGTCGTGAATCGCGTAAGCGTCCCCGACTTGATCGCCACCATTTGTCACCAGTTGGGTCTGGACCATAGGCGAGTTCAGTTTCCATATAGCGGACGCCTTGAAACTCCTTCGGATGTTACGGTCACCGGCGCAAAGGTCGTTGGCGATCTGTTGACCAATCGGGTTTTTAGCTCATAGCCAGACCAATGATGAAATACCTGGAAATTGTTACCGCCGGGATTGTTATCGCGACCGCATCGGCCGCATCGGCTGAGAAACCGGTCTTCGAAACAGATATTTTGCCTATCTTCACGCGATACTGTTTTAATTGCCACGGAAAGAGTTCTCCGCAACTGGGCCTCGATCTGCGCACGGCCCGCTTGACGATGCGTGGCAGCCAGAATGGACCGGTCATTGTCAAAGGTTCTCTGGAAAAGAGCTTGCTGTGGAAGAAAGTGTCGACTCGTGAGATGCCGCTGGAACTCTTCAAACTAAGACTCTCCGACGTGGAGATCGAAACGATTCGCCGCTGGATTGAAGCGGGTGCGCCGTCCAACGACCCGGCCGAGTTGCCGGCTGACGTCCAGGAGCAGTTCACGCGATTCGAAAAAGAGATCCGGCCGGTCCTGGCAAAACGCTGCGTCGAATGTCATGGAGCGGAAGATCCCGAAGCTGAGTTAGACTTACGCAGTTTGGAGTCCCTTGTCCGCGGCAGCAAAAATGGCCCGGTGATTGTTGAAGGATTTTCCGAAAAGAGTGTCCTGATTCGGAAAGTCTCCAGCGGAACTATGCCTCCGCCCGACTTGGAAGAACCGTTGACGGCCGCCGAAATTCGCACCATTACTCGCTGGATCGACAAAGGGAGATTTGCGGACTTCGTCGATGTGAAATCGCGCGGCGCGCGAACGCCAGGTTCGTCAACGATCTCCAACGAAGACCGTCAATTCTGGGCGTTTCAAAGACCAGTCGCCACATCACTGCCGGTGGTTGTGGCGATGGACCGGGTTCGGACGCCCGTCGATCACTTTATTCTGGCACAGCTGGAAATTCACGGTCTGACGTACTCGCCAGATGCATCGAAACTCACGCTGCTCAGGCGAGCGCATTTCGATCTAATTGGTCTGCCGCCGACGCCCGCACAGGCTCGTGAATTCCTGGACGACGATCGGGCGGACGCGTACGAACGATTAGTTGACCGGCTGCTCGCATCGCCGCACTATGGCGAACGCTGGGGACGGCATTGGCTGGATGCGGTTGGTTATGTTGACACGTCGGGCAAGGACTTCGATCCCAACACACCCACGCTGTCTGATGGCTATTGGCGATATCGTGACTACGTCATCGCGGCCACGAACAAAGACACTCCGTGGGACAGATTTTTGGTCGAGCAGATCGCGGGTGACGAATCAGTCGATTGGCGAAACGCAAAAACTTACACCCCCGAAATCGTAGAACTCCTAACAGCGACGGGCTACCTGCGAAACGTGCTGGACGCAACCGATGAGGACATCTCCAACCTGCCGTTTGATCGTTATGAGGCGTTGTTCATGCTCATGGACAGAGTGTCGACAAGTACGCTCGGGATGACCTTAGCATGTGCACGCTGCCACAGTCACAAGTTCGATCCTGTTCCGCAAACAGACTACTACCGTTTTCTGTCTTTGTTTACAGCCGCTTATAACCCGTCTAATTGGTTGCCACCGAAACATCGGCATCTCTATGACGTGTCGAAGTCAAGGCAGACCGAGATCGAGCGTCAGAAAGCTAAGGCCACTGCAACCCTCAGCAAACTCAATCAACAGCTCAACATGCTCCGCGAGCGTTATCGAAATCGTATTTTGGATAAAAAACTAAAACAGATCCCCGAGCCGGTCCGCGCGCATGTGAAGGTGGCTAGCCAAACTCCCGCGAAAAAGCGAAACAAGGTCCAGCAGGAAATCGCCAGTAAGTACGAAAAGAAACTTGCAATAACTGATACTGAAATCGATACGGCCCTGAACGATGTCGACCGCACGGCTTGCGACAGTTTGCGCGGTCAAATCCGAGGCAGGCGGCGTTTTATCGCCACGCTACGCATCGACAAGGTACAGGCCCTTTGGGATGTGGGACAGGCTCCCACGATCCGCCTGCTGCACCGAGGCGACGTGGATTTCGCGGGCCCCAAAGTGAGTCCAGGTTTTCTCACGATCCTGAGCGCACCGGGCAAGTCCGACGCCATCCGCTCTGCCGCTGCGGTGGGTAACACGACGGGCCTGCGACTGGCCTTTGCGGAATGGCTGACCCGTCCCGATCACCCTTTAACCACGAGGGTGATTGTCAACCGGTTGTGGCAGCATCATTTTGGGAAGGGTATCGTCGATACACCGGGCAATTTCGGGGTCACTGGTTCGCGTCCCACGCACCCGGCGCTCTTGGACTGGCTGGCCGTGGAATTCATGCGTCAGGGCTGGAGCGCGAAACGATTCCACAAAATGTTGATGACGTCGACGGTGTACCGTCAGATGTCGGTACGAATGCCGAATGCGGAACTCGCAGAGCGGAATGAAGATCGGTCAACTCCGCAATCCGCAATCCCCAATCCGCATTCCATCGACCCAGACATCCGTCTTCTCTGGCGAATGAATCTACGACGCCTCGATGCCGAGGCTCTGCGTGATTCGGTCATTTTCGTCAGCGGTCAGGCAAATTTCACGATGGGGGGGCCGCCCATCATGCTGAAGGCGACGTCCAGCGGTTTGCAGACCGTCATCGATCAAGAGGGCCGCAGCACCAATTCCAGACGCAGCATTTATCTTTTGGCGCGCAGGTCGAACCCACTGACTTTTCTGCGCGTGTTTGATTATCCGATTATTGACGTAAATTGCACTCTCCGGTCGACTTCCGCAACGCCGTTACAGTCGTTAACGATGATCAACAGCAAGTTTCTCACTGCCAGCGCCAGCCGCCTGGCACGCCGAGTTGAAGCACTCGCTGGAAGCGACGCTCCGCTGGCCAGGAAGATCGAAACTGCTTACTGGATCACGCTTTCGAGGAACCCGTCTAACGATGAAGCAAACGCGGCGAAAGAGCACTTACGGTATCTGAAGCAAGTCTATGAGTCCTCCAGCCTCGAGCTCGCGGATGCGGCGAAACGATGTTTCGAAAACTTCGTCCACATGCTTCTGTGCTCGAACGAGTTTCTGTATATCGACTGACTGGTGCTTCCCTGGTACCGTGCAGTCAAAATGACCTCGCCAGGGTTCACTGACGGGAAACAGTTCGGTCTCGGGCCAAACGATGGCCACGAAGTCGGAAGCCCTCTGTCTGCAGTCGCCGGTTCCAGCCACTGCAAGTTCGAATAGCGTCCATATCTTCGAAGAGTCCATGGCGGTCTTCCTGTTGGGTGAGACGATACAAACTTGTTGCGCCGTGCATGATCCCTGGGGGTCTTCGTTCTTTCGATGGACCAGCGGCGGATCTTCGCTTTGGGAATAATCAATGCATTATAGATCACGCGCCCGCATCGAGACTTTAAATCAACGCAGCAGTGGGAGAATGGGGATTTTGTCGAAGTCTGGACAGACCAGATACGGCACTTTTCCGGAGAAGCGGTGCAGTTTGATGATGTTGGCATCGTCGATCTCTCCGGTCCACGACCGAGTGCATCCTTCGTAAATCCTGATCAGCGGTTCCAGTTCATCGATCGCACTACCCTGGACCGGCAGCCCGTTATCGACAAGACACCCAACGCCGGCCCACTGACGGGCCTCGCCGATTTTGTCAGGGTCACCTGCTTGGAACAACAATATATCGGCTTGCTGACAAGCTCGGCGAAACCCGTTGTTGTGGCGCTCGTCATTTCAGCGCCGCCGGGCGCACCGGCAGCCGCAACTGTCGTGACAAATCGTCGATTGCCGATGGCGCTTCGCTTTCACTCCGATTCATTGAGAACGCTGCTGATCTTTAAACTGCAGAAGACTCACTCGATGGTGTAAAATCTACCCTTCATCGTTACGTCCTGAGCAACACAGGCAAACGGCCAGGTCAGTCAGGCGGGAACATCACTCGAGAGATTTGCTGATCCATCACGGCGCCACCTGCGTGACCTGAACGCGCACGCGTGGATCCATCCAGGTGGGATCGCTGCCATCGGTGTATGTGAACCGCAATGGCTGCTGAACGGGTCCACCAGTTGGCGAGGGAATCACAGGCAGTTGCGGCAGGTTTCCGTGTACCTTTTTGCTGACGTCAATGCCTTCGACCGGCATGTCAGCCAGGGTCACCTGCACGTCCCCGTACCAGATCGTACCCCGATCCCCGCGCCGATATGCCAGCACCCTTCGCACGTCGGCACCGTCAGGCAGATCAATAGTCTCGCTAACACCATCCTGCCACTGGTCGGTGAGCGCGCCTGCGAGCAGAGGCTCGCTTTCCCATTGCTCCCATCCATTCGGCTGGTATCCCCACAAGCGAATCAGACTCACCGCACCGCCCGTTGCCTTACCGGAGATGGCAACTTTCAGAGTGGATCCCGGGTGCGCTGGTTTCATGAGCGGCAGGCTGATGACCTCCTGGCCCAAAGACCAGCCCCGTGCATCGTGAGGAGCACCCGGATCACGCATGATTGCCATGTCACCGACTACCAGGTTGCTGGGCACGATGCGCCCGGCCCCACCCGGTTCTAATATCAGTTTTTCGCCAGCGACGAGGGTCCCATCGTAGCGGATGGTGTCGGACCCAACGGTAAGTGTTGGATTCTCAGACATTCCCTGCAGCACACGCAGGCTTACCGTTAACGCAACGGGGACGCGTTGGCGATAGGTTGGCTCCACCCACGCATCGGCGGAGCGGTATAGATCACGCGGTTGAAACGCATCGATGGCTGCGCTCTCCCCATCTGAGGTAATCTCAACGACCGGGCCGTTGTCTGCAGTGATCCGCGCCCGCAGCGGATGGTTAGTCGAGATGCGTGTATCCTTGTCGATCCGAACTGTCCAGACAACAACCCGGTAGGCGTCGGCCTCAAGATCGCCCAGTACGGCCGATGCCGACTCAGCTCCATCGACCAGTTCTATGCCTGGCGGCATCATTAACTCAACCACGGCATTCCTGAGAACGGCATACTGCGGGTCGGTGTACCACGAAGTCTCTCGTGTGTTATGCACCTGCAACAGGATACGAATGGATTGTTCACCAGCAGTTGCATTTACAGAATAATCGAACTTGAGTTCAGGTTTCAGGTGGCGTTCGACTACACCCATGCCGACTTCCGCCTGGGCCAACATGCGCCGTGTGTGCTCGACGAAGTGGATTCTGTCCGGCCCGCCTTCATTGGGCGGGATAGAGTGATCCAGCCGATCCGCACTCATTTGTCTCCTCTGCGATTCGTACTGGGGGTGAATACAGTTTCCCTCACAGTACCATACGGTTCCCAGATTCTGCGGGACATGCGTCCTGACACGCCGCACGGTTAATTCCCAGGGCTGACTGCGCATCCAGGGTGCATGGGAGAGTTGAGAGAAGAAATACCAGCCGTGTTCGCGGGCGAAGCGGAGCGCGTCGTCTTCCCACACGGTTTCAGTGTTAGGATAGGCGAACACGCCGTCGCAGAGTCCAGGCTTGACGATCTGGCTGAGCCGGATGGGGATTAGGTTACTGGTCGACAGCGGGGCACCGGAAGGGTAGTGATCCAGGTTTTTGTAGCCGGTCTGCTGCCAGTACAGCACAAGCCGTCCCTCACCGGCCTCCTTCATGACAGCGTGGATCTCGTTATAGGCCTGCACATATTTGTGACCCCACCACCGGCGTCCCTCGTCGTTCCACTCGAACGGTTTGCCGATCTCAGCTTCGATCTGCTCGCGATAGGCCTCCATCGCCCAGGTGGTCTTGCCGTCTTCGTTGAAAATGGCCATATCCGTGAAGTGCTGTGGCAGCTCTTCCAGAAATGTCATCGCCACAAAGTTTTCCGGTTTGTCGAGGTGGTCCAGAACAACGCGGACCTGGCGGCGGATCTCGGCGAACAGCTTCTCTCTGATTCCTGGCTCGTAGAAGTACTCGTAGAACGTAGCTTGATACCGGCTTTCCTTGTGCGGGCTGAGACCACCAAGTGGCCAGACACGGACCATAATTTTCAGCCGCGGATTCAATGTGATCAGGCGGTTGAGCAACTCGGTGGTCTTCCGGTTGCTCGGCAGGCCAGGAAAACGCAGCAGGAGCCAGTCAGCTCGGGCAGCATCCAGTTCCGTGAACCGGCCCCGGCAACCGGCAAAGTAGATCCCCGTCCCAAGCTCCCAGTACCGATTCTGTTGCACCGTCTTCGCCGGCGACTGGAGCACGACCTGCTGCGCGACCGTCGAGCGGCATTCTCCGACCAGGAACGCAGAAGCAAGCAGTACCAGACGCAATGGGACACCTTCGAGATGCCGACCGTCTCGCATAACAGTTCTCGCATTCGTGTGTATTGAGTTCAATGATGTACCTCGAGCGACGCTGGACGGAAAACGCGTCAATGCATTCAGTCGGACCTGCTTCTTTGTGATGCGGCGGTCCGATATTGATGGTACTTTACTGTAACCAGTACAAACAGAAACTGTTTCACGACGTGCGTGACAATAAGATCGCCAACGACATATTGGCTTCTCAGGGCGAAAAGCCCAAGGGGTTCACGTCCGAATGTGACGGCCCATTGGCGCCGTGGCAAGCGACGTCGCCGGCCAATGACCGCACGAGCAGATCGAAAACCACGAGATGACTTTGAATCAACCAATCGCGCGTGTGCTTATTTTGAGCCTGCTGCAGGGGATCGTCCTGTACACCCGCGCTAACGCGGAACCGACAAAAATTACTTCTGCCGTCCAGTTATTTGTAGACGACTTTGTGATCGACACGATCGAAGGCTTGCGTCGAAACGTTCACCAGTGGCAAAAGCACGCCGACAACCCGGTACTGCGGCCGGATAAACCCTGGGAGTATGGTGCCAATTATCTCAACGCATACGGCAGCGTGATCTACGACGAGTCCGAACGGATCTTCAAGGCGTGGTATTGGACGATGAATGACGAAGACTCGAATGTGCCGACAAGTAACATCAAAATGATGTGCTATGCCACGTCGCAGGATGGAATCCATTGGGATAAGCCCAATGTTGATGTCTATCAGTTTCAGGGTTCGACGGACAATAACATCGTCCTGGCCACCAAATTCGAAGACCTCAAGAGCAATCCGACGCTGTTCACATTTGGAGCGATCAAGACACCGTGGGATCCCGACCCGGCCCGACTCTACAAGGCATGCTTTTACGAGCGCCCTCCCGGAGCGAAGTACATTGGACCTCGCGATGGAGCCTGGGCCGGCACCAGTCGGGACGGAATCCACTGGACGAAAAGTGAAGCGCCGATCATGCCGGAGGTCGGAGATACCGTCGGCATTTTCTACGACTCGGTCCACCGACGATACGTGTGCTTCGGCAAACGGTACGTCGACGGCGGGCGCACCCGATTCCAGTGTGAGAGCGCAGATTTTGTCAGCTGGACAAACCCACGCCTGGTCCTCAAGTCAGACAGCCAGGACGATCAACCCTGTGACTTCTACAACAATACGGGGTTTGTCTGGGGCGAGATGCTGCTCGGCTGGTTACAGGTCTTCTACAAACACGACGACCCCTACAAACACCACCTCGTGCTGGAACTCATCTACAGTCGTGACGGTTTGAACTGGAACCGGATGCCTGGTCGAGAACCGGTTCTGGAAGTCGGACCAGACGGGAGTTGGGATCGCACAAACCAATCTCCGGCGAACGGAACACCGATTTTAGTCGGTGATCGAATGTACATGTACTACGGAGGCGACATCCGCTATCACGGACCGCGTAAAGGTGTCGACCTAGGCGTGACCCACGGCCAGATAGGCCTGGGAACACTGCGCTGCGACGGATTCGTGTCGATGGACGCGACCCCCAGTGGTGGAGTGTTGACCACCAAGCCACTACTGCTGATCTCCAATCGCGAGGAGAATGCCGAAGTCCAGCTTCACTTAAACCTCAAGTCGGACAATGGGCACTGCCAGGTGGAACTGCTCGACGGAGCAGGCAGTCCGATCCCTGGATTTAGCAAACAGGACGCTGACGATTCTGTGGTGGATGCGATTCGAACTGTTGCCACGTGGCAGGGCAGCAGTGACATTGGTGAACTAACAGACCACCCGGTCCGACTTCGTTTTCATCTGAAAAATGCCCGGCTTTACGGCTTTCAGTTCCTGTCGCCGCAGAAGACCATTGAAAAACTGAAAAAGGTGTCTGAATTTTTGGAGGCACCGCAATATGACACATAGTGTATCAGAGAGCCTTAAACACCTTTTTCAGCACGCTCATATGCCTAAACGTTCGCGCGATGCACATTAAGCATTGACATCGTCGAGTGGAAATGTCCAGCGCGAATTACGATTCATATGACCGGGGAAACTAAGCAATGTCGTCCTGGAATTCTTGTTGCACGCTACCTTTGATCGCTCTGGCAATAGCTTGTTTGGCAGGCGCCGGGCCGGTAAACGCACCACCGGGACCGTTTAAGGACGTCAATGCAGTCACCGTTGGAGAGTCCGTGTTACTGCAAGACACCGAACTGTTCATCGATGACCGATTAATTGAAGAATTGGACGGATCGCGCAAACAACTGAACCGTCCGGTCAAACACCCGCTGAATCCGCTCGTGGTCAAAGAGCACGAGTGGGAAGAGGATGGACCTGGCTATGGAACTGTGTTGTACGACAGCGAAGAAAAACTCTTCAAAATGTGGTACCAGATCTGGCAGAAGACAGAAGGAACATCCGCCGGCCTTCTGTGCTATGCCACATCACGGGATGGTATCAAATGGACCAAGCCGATCATCGACAAGAGCACGGGGACCAACCTCGTTCAGCATCCGTCGATTCAGGGATTTCAGTGTCCTGGAGTCTTTAAGGACACGAACGAACAAGATCCAGCCCGACGCTACAAGATGCTGTTCAGTTGCAACCCGGACGGCACATCAGCGACGTGGATGTCGAGCGCCTCATTTTCAGTGGACGGGATCCACTGGTTGCCCTCGCAACAGACTGCACTCATCCCGTTTAGTGACACGCAGCTTTGTCCGTTTTGGGATCAGCAGCAACGGCGGTACATCGCCATATTACGATTCGGACCGCCCAACACGCGCCTCATCAGTCGCATTGAGAGTGAGGATTTTCTGCACTGGTCGCCCAAGATTACCGTGCTACGTCGCACAAAGATGGATTCGGCACAGGAAACTCAGTTCTATCAGATGGCACCGATCCCCTACGGAAACGTTTATGTTGGTCTGCTTGGGGCTTACCACAATGAATCTCTCGGGCCGATCACTGCGGAAAAGCCATGGACCGATCGTCAGGATCTGTAATTGGTCTTCAGCCGCAACGGTATCACATGGTCGCGGGTGGGAGACCACGGAACCATTCCCCAGAAAGACCTGAACCAGGAACGTGACTGGAGCCATGATGTGCAGAAAGCCACTTTCCTGTCCTACGGCAAAATGAATCGCGACTGGGACTGGGGATATGTAATGCCTTACTTTACGCCAGAACCAATCACCGTCGGTGATGCGCTCTATTTCTACTATGCGGGATATGACGCAAAACACTGGTGGAACTGGACAGGAGATCCGCCCGAACAAGATCCAAACGCGCCCCCCCCCAAACAGTGGAGTTGGACTGGCAACACTCAGAAAAGATGGCTTTGTATCGATCGAGGCCGGTTCCAAAGGCGGAACGATGACGACTCGTCTGTTTATATTTTTGGGTGACAGTCTGGAGCTCAATGCGGACGCGTCGGCTGGTTCCATCACCGTAACAGCACTCGGCGCCGACGGTGGTCCGATATCACGCTTCAGCCCGGACAGTTCGACAGCGATCACAACGGACGACGTCCATCACGTCCTGAGATGGCGGGACCATAAAGATCTGCATCAGCTACAGGGCCGCGCCATCCGTCTAAAGTTCCACATCACTAACGCCAAACTGTATTCACTGACACCCCGGACACGACACACGCACTATGTGCCCTCGTACGATTAGATCGACAGCGCCAGTCTGCGTGACATGGTAACGCGAAGCGTCAGCGAAGACCTCCACTGCAGTTGTACAAAAACCTCGTTCACAGATCGGGTTATGAAATCACGAAATATTCGCTAAAAACAGCGAGTGCCATTCGGCACATTGACCCGGTTATCGATCACAGGTATTAGCGCCCGGGGGTGTGGCAGGGCAAATGCAAGGCCTCAACGGAACATTGCTAGGGCATGTCTCCCGTACGCACCCAGTCCTCATTGAACCGCACGACCTTGATCATCTCGTTCGGGTTGGGAGAAAAGGTGTAGGCACAATAAATATTTCCATCGCGCGATTGGATCACCGATGGGTACGCAGCGGCAGTCGAGCCGTCGTGTTTCTCTAAGGTACGACCCCACTTCCATGTCTGACCTTCATCATCGGAGAGGTAGGAAGCCAGTTGAGTGCGTCCACCTCGATCTCCTCCCATCTTATCGTTACATACAAGGAGCCAGTGCCCATTCCTGAGTACAATGCATTCAACGCTGGAGTCAGGGTTTGGAATTTCCATGCCCTTTGTCCACGTCCATGTCTGCCCACCGTCTTTTGACACTGACAGTGGAATGCGCCGAAGCGGGCTCTTGTCACGCATCATCGCCACGATGTCTCCATTCTTTTTGCGTACGAAGCTCGGCTGCACGTTCAGCGGAAGAATTGGTTCGCTGAATTCCCAAGTCTTCCCCCAATCGTCCGTGAACGCCGCGAGTGAGCAGTTGAAAATGTCCGAATACAGTGGCAACATCATTCTGGTTTCCGAAAGCATGATCGGATGAGTTCGTGACATCCAGCCGAGACGCCGCGAAAGCTTTTCTTTAGACGCAACGACCCCACCTTCCATGCGCGTTCGAAGCCGCTTGTTTGTCTTCAATTCTCCGGAAAATTTCTGGCCCACGAGTATCACACTTTCCGCGAAGCGTTGTTCCAGATTGACCGGGCGACAATGAATCACGTCCTGCCATTCCCATTGCGGCGCTCCTGGCGAGGAATAGTCAGTCGACGTTCGATACTTAAGGAGATAGCTCCCCGATGTATTATCGAGAGAGGAAATCCAAAAGAGCCACAGGGTGGACCGTGGATCGATAAAAAGCACACAGTTCTGATCGGGCAAATTCTGATTGTCCGCCATGAGGAACGGAACTGACCACCGGTCCGCCCCATCTTTCTTTCGAGCGCCGCGGATCACCAGAGAATCATCACCTTTCTCTCCGTTGCCGTGGAACCAGCACACGAGGAGATCACCGTTCGGAGCCTCCACAAGCCCTGGTGAGTGGTTGTGTTTCCGCTCTCCCGGGAAAACGAGTTCGGATTCGTAAAGAGGCACTGCCGGAAGGGTGGTAACAAGCAGGGCACAAACGAACTGAAGCATCGTGTTTCCTTTACGTATCAACAGGAAAAAACGGAATTGCACATCTTAATGAAAGCAACGCTGCAGGAAAATGAATCGGAACAGTGATTATAAGAGCGTGTATTTACACCCAACGATACTTTTGCAGTACTGATCTGCATTTTCGATGTTTGCCTTCAGTTCTCCGAAGACAAAGATTCTGTGCGACGCATGTTCTGTCCCAAATCAGGCACACATGACATCGGTTTGCCAATCTTCATTGAGCAACAGCGATTTCATGGTCGGCGTTGTAACACTCGACCCGGACAATCCGCAAAGCCCCGATCTGCTGCGACAATATTTCCAGGACTACAATGTCCGGGAAATGCATTCCATCCCGACCAGGAGTGGACGACTTGACGACGGACCGGAGTCAATCGAGTCCGGTCCGTCGCCGAGGACTTGGGTCTCGTCATCAACGTGCTCTCCGACCGCACCAAACGCAGCCAGATCGAAGTTCTCGCTAAACATCATCCAAAGCTGCGATTCGTCATCGATCACCGCCTCAACATCAAGGCCAGTTCCGACACTGATGCAATCGTGACCGATGTCGTGCGTCTCGCGGCAGTAATCCTGTGTAACTTACGGCGTACAGGCCACCGAACGCTGTGTCGTCAAATCCGTCGATAATAAATGCCGCCCGATATGGTGCAGAACAATTCTTCGGTTAGAGATGCTCTGTCTCGAGTGGTCGTCAGAGAACTGATCTGGCTGGTCTTGATACATTTCGTGTGGCGTCCGGCGCTTTGACACACGCATTTCTGACGGCGAGTTAGTAGCAGCTACGTACGAACGAGTCCGGCACCTCACATGCGAAATTGTTTACACGTTTGTCGAGGTCCTTCGCACATTCTGCCAGGAGAGGAGCGGCGGCGATGTCGGTCAATGCCTAGGTTACCCCCAACTCATTTGTCGACTTGATAATGACGACGTTTTTAATTTCTTTGCCATCACGTGAATCGAAGACGCATATCAGTTTTTTTCGGGCAAAAGGTCCCGCCTACGCCAGGGGATCACGGCAACAACAGTACCTGTCGATTTGCTGTTGACGTGGTTGACAATGACTCGGTGGTTACCGAAACCACCATCTTCAGACCAGACCCCAAGACTGTAATTCATCTCCGGATACTGCAGATCCACAGCAACGCCGAATTCAACCAACATACTCCAGGCAGCCATCCGAAGAAACGCTGCGGACCTGTGCATCGTACTGTCCTCATCAACTAAAAACCGGACATTACTCACCGTCAATCGACGACAGAACAACAGTCGATGGTATCTGCTTTAACGGCGATACTAAAATGCAGTCACATACGGCGAAAGGACAACAATGAAAGACTCGGTGTTTGGCTGGCTGCTGCCCGGACTTCCCACCATCGTGCAGGCTGAAGAATCTACAGGCATCGGTTCGCAGCGTATAGTTCGATGTCTTGCGTTGCTGATCGGTCTCGTGAACATCGGTCAATTAGATGGAATTGTTTTGCACGCCGCGGAGTCTTCCACACGTCCCGTTAAACTGATGATTAACTGGGACGAACAAGGGATGTGGCGGTCCCAGCTGGAAGTTGCCAAGCGTAACAAACAAACGCTTGACGCGAGCACAATCAAAGAAATCATTAAGACTGCCGTGGATGAGCACGGCAAAGCGGGATTTGACCGAATCACGTATTGCGGCTGGGTGCGGTTCGGTTCACCTGTTCCGGGTTTCGCGTCGGCTCCCTTTCAGGAAGATTATTACGGACGGGCACCAGGGTTCGACCGTTTTCACGATGCGGGGCTGGATCAAATTCAGGTCCTGCAGCATCGTTGCCACGAACATGATATGCAGTTTCTGGTCGGTCTGCGCATGAACGACCGGCACGGAATTGCACGGCATGAGAAATTCTATCTTGAGCATCCGGAGTGGCGGCTGAATGGAGCGCCAACTGCCGGTGGAATGGACTACAAATATGACGGTGTGCGAGCGCCGGTTCTGAAATTCGTCGAAGAGGCACTTCAACGATATGACATTGACGGGATTGAACTGGACTACATGCGCTGGTGCCACGTCTTTGAACCGTCGGAAGCAGTGGCCAACACACCGCTATTGACTGAATTCACTCGAAGGCTCCGGAGAATCCTGGACGAAGCGGGTTGCCGACGTGGACGAAGGCTGTTGCTGGGAACGCGGGTTCCACAAACGCTTGATGAATGTCATTCACTGGGCTTCGACGTCAAGACCTGGATTCAGGATGAACTCGTGGATTACATCTGCCCATCCGATTTTTTCTTTACCGACTTCAATATGCGGGTCGAGCGGTTTGCAAGTCTGACAGAGAGCACAAACTGCAGAATCTATCCGAGCATCCATCCCTTGATTTGTGCGGGTCATCCGGAAAACATCAAACCCATGCACTATCGTGCCGCCGCGAATAACTATTACGCCATGGGGGCCGATGGCATCTCAACCTACAATTTCCTGTACAACTGGCGTCGCTGGACGGGCGGTGATCGCGGACTGGTCGATGGCTGGCCGAAGACGCTCGGCTATATGACTGAACTTCGGGATCTCGCCAGAATCAATGGCCGGGACCGTCAGTACCTGTTCTATCCACTGTGGAATTATCGCAGTGAAAGCGGCGCCATTAAACGCGACGTGATCAATGTCGACCGGAAGACACGAGTGTCAGACAGAACGCTGCGCTTCCGCATGGCGGAAGATTTGTCTGACCCGAATCTTGCGGCAACGATGACGTTCAAAGTGACCGGACTGGCCGACGGGGATGAACTCACAGTGCAAATCAACGGCGCGACAGTTCCGGCAGAGAACATGACTCGCACCTTTGATGCAGACGGGCTGACACCCGAGGAAGACAAACCACTCGGCCCCTTTCACCTCTATCATTTCATACTCGGTGACGGACTGACCAGGTTTGGTGACAATCAGCTGAATGTAAAACTGGTCCAGGCCACGGACAATGTTGATACCGGAATCGTTGTCACACGACTGGAGGTTGACGTGAAAGTGGGCACACTTCAGTGAATGCTAGATCATCGCTCACAAATTGTTTGTCGCATGACCCCGTGGGGACGGCATTGACTGATTCCGGCCAGGCACAACTATCGAATGTCGTCAATGCCCGTGTATCTCGTCATTTCTGATCGTCAGGTATCAGGTAGGGCTCGACCTGGACGAAGTTGAACATCAGCTCCTGGCCGACGGGGCCGGTTGGAATATTTGCGTGGTGCCAGTCACTGATGATCAGTTCAGCAACGTCAGTTTTCGCTCTGAATACAATCCGATGGTAATTCGGAAAGGTGTCTCTGTTGCCGAAGTCCTGATCCGGCTTGTGTCGCCAGGCATTATGAATACTCTGGCTGTAATCCTCGACGATGTCGCCCCTGACCAACAAGCCAATCTGATGAACCTGCCACACATGCAGGTTCTCGTGGTCGGCGGAGTAAACCGTCACGGAGTAGTAACGACCGGGTACAAGGTGCTTGATCTGTTGGCGGATGATGTTGGGCTTGTCTGCCTTTCGTTTCATGCACAGCAGATGATCGCCGGCGTGGCCGTGTCGTCCCTGTACTTTCATGCCGAATCCTTTCAGATTCCGGCTGGTAATGCTCCCTGACTCAGCCGGCTCGAACGTCCAGGCCTGAAAACCCTCGTCGAAGTCCGGGTTTTTGATGTGACTCAATTCGTAACGATCGTTTGTCAGGCGGGTGATGCTGCCTTCGATACAATAGTGTCGACAGAGCCTGGCCATCCAGCGCAGGTACTCTTCTTGACACAGCGTTGACTGATACATGTCCACGCCAGCGTTGTTCATGTGCAGCGGATCCGTCGCCAGTTCGTGAAAGTGCAGTTCCTTAAGCACCTTCCAGCTTCGATCAGGATAAACATCATCGTTGTACTTGCTGTCGCTGGGTCCCGAGAAGATACCGACTGCGTGCACTGTCCGTTCAGAGATGCTGGGGTAATAGCCTGCTTTTCGAATCCGGCGATCCAGTTTCGGGCGAACCCGCGTTCGACAATCTCTTCGTGCGTCTCCCGTGTTTCTTCGACCTGCTCCTGAAGCGCCCAATAAAAATCCTGGTCCTGGAGCGGCTCGATTAAATCTCGAAGTGACTCCGGGGCGCCGGCGGTATACGAAAGGCACAGTCTGTTGGGATATTTTCGCCGAACGCGCTCGAGGGCCCTGACCCAGATGGGGAAGTACTTTTTCAGGCTGGGATAGAACTCGTCGATGATCATCCCGTTGACTCCGCTCGGATTGACCATACTGCTGTTCCAGTGGTTGTATGCCTTTTCCTCGACATTCAGGCCGCCGATTCCGCCAGATATTCGGATTGCTCGCTTGCCCTGGTTCTGCCAGGCGTGCATCCACGAGAAACCGTCGTAAGTTCCGATCGTGTTTATGCTGTCAAACATGCCACAACGTTTGAGGAAGCCACGATTGTATTCCGGAAATCCCTCCATTCCGCGGAAGCTGCCAACGACGCGCTCGTAGATGATCATCGGGATCTGCCGCACTTCAAGCAGCGCAACATCGGCATTGGTCATCCTCAGATTGACAGCGTAGGTGCCCTTGTCCATGAAACGCATTGCCTCGACGGTCCGCCTGTCACCGGGAATATATGAAATCACCACGTTGTTTTTCACATCGGGAACGTCGAAGCGTTGAATGCTCACTTGCACGCCACCAGACCGTCCCGCCAGGGCCTTGGTGCGGAAAAACAGCCAGCCATTACGTGGATTTTCAATCATGAAGGTATGCGTGGCATCACCACCGAGGTCTTTCCCCGTAATCAGCTGTGTGACAAAATTGTTCAGAATCTGCGGCTGCTGGGCCGGATGCTCGATGACTTCGTTCGCCGTCAGAACGTGTCCAGACGCGATCAGCACGATCACAACCCCAGCGACATGTCTCCATTTAACTTCCATAACGACCCGTCATTCATTGCCTTGCTGGAATGGTCAAAAAAACTCGGCCGAACTCCATTGCCGGTTCTGCTCGTGAGTTGTGGCTCAGCAGATTTTCGCACCTGAATTTCTGGACTTCACGCGGACAATTTGAAGTGGTTCGACAAGTTGATCTGTGCCATCTGACGTTTGTGGCACCAGCCATTCCGGTGCTCATCGGGTGAAGAAAAACGCACATCGCTCTAAGACGACATTCCCGCCGCTCATCGCCGAGAATCAAAAATCGGTAGGTTTTTGAGAATCTCAAGAACCTCGCTTGGCTGATGGTTTGGTGGGTTAGCAGTCCGGTCCGAACGACCAA
>Ga0310123_10000959_pt1 | contig 24834 bp, 19 predicted proteins | sample CB6_AW_1057_MG_FD_203505 | JGI IMG/M metagenome (GOLD analysis project Ga0310123, IMG submission 203505) | Marine microbial communities from Western Arctic Ocean, Canada - CB6_AW_1057 | ecosystem: Environmental > Aquatic > Marine > Oceanic | place: Canada: Western Arctic Ocean | collected... | reverse complement strand
GATATCAGTTCGCGACTCAGCATCCTCAGTGGACGCGAAACGGACATCGAGGCGAAGGCGATGGCATGATGCTGTTTAGAAATGCAGTGAACTACTTCAATTGATCCTGAGCCACGACGCTGTTACGTTCGGCGGTCACCGGGACTCTTTCCGGCTGTCTTTTGAGCTGGCCGGAGTCTGGTGGAAGACTCAGATCAAAGCTGAAACCGGAGTTCCTTCCGACAACCACATTGGCCGGTCGTTAACATCCAGAATTTCGGTGCGCGGATTCAAACCAAGACAGTGGTAGATCGTGGCCGTCAGGTCCGCGGGGCTGACAGGATTCGACGCGGGATAACCGGCATGATGATCCGAACTTCCATAGACCTGACCACGACGAATGCCGCCACCGAATAACATAACAGAAAAACAGTGAGGCCAGTGTTCACGGCCGGCAGTTGTGAGCGTAATGCGGGGAGTCCGACCAAATTCCCCTGCGACCACCACGAGTGTCTCGTCCAGCTCGCCTGTCTGTTCCAGATCTGTGACCAAAGCGTGCAAAGCAACGTCGAAGGGGGGGATCAGATCTTCCCGCAGAGCTTCGCAATTCATCCGGTGACTGTCCCACGCGTAGCCTTTCTTACCCTGCGTCCGTAACCAGCTGACCTGAACCAGACGTGTCCCTGCCTTGAGCAGTCGACGTCCCAGGAATACCGATTGACCGAACAGATTCCTTCCGTACTTCGCCCGCTCTTCGGCGTCGGCTGTTGACAGATCGACGGCATTGCGAACGGTGGCGGATGCCATCACTTCGATCGCCTTCTGCTGATTTTCGCGCAACGAGCCGGCAAGCGCAGTGCGTTCGAGATACTCGACTTGCTGGTTGACCTGTGCCAGCAGCTTTCGGCGGCGCTGAATCACCTCCGTCGGTCGGTTGGCCAGCAGCGGAAGATGGTCAAGTCGATAGTTGTCGTCATTCGGGTCGCCGCCCGTCTGCAGTGGATCGAACCGCCCACCCAGCCGTCCGCCCCATTGTCCGGCACGTCGTCCGCTGCCCGCATCCAGGCGACGCGGGACAATAATGAACGGTACCATTGGTCCTGGACCGGGACTGACTTTTGCAACCGCCGCACCGATGTGAGGATGATCCTCACGGCTCATGAAATTGGCCTGTGTCCCCGTTCCGTCGTATTTGTATCCGGTAAACATGTGGTATCCGCCGTCCGCATGACCACCGGAGGTATGGGTCATCGACCGGATCAATGCGCCACGGTCAAGCAACTGAGCTGTAAGCGGCAGATATTCAGTAAAACGGACACCTGGCAGAACAGTGTCAATGGTACTGAATTCGCCGCGAATCTGTGTGGGCGCATCGGGCTTGGGGTCGTAGGTATCGAGCTGCGAAGCACCACCGGACTGAAACAGGACGATGCAGTTTTTTGCCATTCCGAAACTGGGCAGGTTCCGGCCGGAGTAACTTTCTTCGGAGGCTCTCACCCTGGCGTCGTACAGCAGCGGCAAGGCCGCACCAGACAGTCCCAGTCCGCCGGCTCGCAGCATTTCCCGACGATCGATTCCATCGCACAGTCGTGTGGCCGGTCCATTGATACGGAGCATTACCTGTACCTCGACTTTTGTATCACGTTAGCTGCCATAACCCTTGTTCCAGAATATCCGAATGCATAGCCTGGAACAAGACGCGTCAACGAAATGTGATGCAATGTTGAGTGGCGACTGCTATCATCTGCTGTGCAGACAATTCTCCGTTATTGTTACGTGGTGCAGTGGGGACAGCCAATGCTTAGGCCGCGGCCGCAGTTGAATCGGTGCCGGTTTCGTTCCCGTTCACTCGGCGGAGCGTTGCTTGTGGCTGCCATGACCTGGTTGTCGCTTTCCAGCACCGCAATCGCTGAGATTTTTATCGAACAGGCATTTCCTCCGTGTGTCCAGCGAGGACAAACCGTTCTCGTGACGTTCTCTGGTACGGAACTCGACGGAACAACCGATCTGTGGTTGTCGACAGACACCGTTCAGGCGAAGCTGATTGCTGCTGACAGTAAACAGGCGACATTTGAATTGAAGACATCTCCGGACGCCCGAATGGGTCTGTATGGCTTTCGAGTGGTGACACACAGCGGACTCAGCAATCTGCACCTGTTTGCCATAGACGACCTGGCGACAGTTGATGAGCAGGAATCTGTGCAGCCGGATGCGTCCAACGACGCAATTGCGAACGCGCAGCCCGTCGCACAACCAGCGGTTGTCGTCGGCACTTCGCCTGAGTCCGATCTCGATCATTACGCAATCGATGTTGCGGCAGGACAGCGGGTGTCATTCGAAATAGTCGGCAGTCGGTTCGGCAAAGCGTTTGATCCGGTCGTCAAGATCCTTGACGCCCGCGGCCGCACGGTCAGGACCTACGACAACGACCCCGGCCTGTTCTTCGATTTCCGCTTTTCACACACATTTAAATCAGCAGGACGATACATTCTCCGATTGCATGATACCCGCTATCACGGATCGCCGAACTGGACATACATGCTGCGAATCGGCCGGTTTCCGGAGTCACGCGTTGCTGTACCATCGACAATCCGGCGGAACTCAAGGCAACTTGTTTCGTTTCCGGGTTTCTCCGACGACACGCGCCAGGTGGAATACGACTCTGCGAATGCGGCCGATCGTTTTTACTTTGGTTTGCAAGGAACGGATGACAATGCACCGGCATGGGTATCGATGCTGGTCTCACCGTGGCCAAACATCGTCGAGACTGAACCGAATGATGCAGTTGGAACCGCCGTCATGGCTGACGTCCCCAGCAATCTGCACGGTGCATTTCACACACCGGGAGATCAGGATTGGTTTCAGTTCCAGTTAAAAAAGGGAACCCAGCTGGAGTTTCGGTCTGAAACGCGGAGAATCGGGTCACCCGCCGATATCGAACTTGTGATATTCGCAGCCGACGGCAAACGCCTGACGTCTTCAGATGATTCGGGTTTCGACGATGCAAAACTTGATTTCACGTCACCGAGGGAGGGGACATTCCATCTTCAGGTGAACGAAGTAGTTCGCAAAGCTGGCACCCCGTACACGTATCGTATTGAGGTCACCAAACGTCGTCCAAAATTCAGTCTTTCATCGGGTGTTGCGAGACTGACAATCCCGCGAGGAACGCGACAGCCGTTGCCGTTGACTGTCAACAGAATCGACTTTGGTGGAGAGATCGAATTGTCACTGGTGGGTGCTCCGGCTGGCATGACGCTTGAGACATCCACGATCGATGAGGAAGTCAAGGAGCTGACGACCTGGCTCGTGATTGATCAATCCGTTCCGCTCGGCCTTCATACCATTCAGGTAGTCGCATCCGGCACGTCCGACAAGTCACCGATTACCGCCATTGCAGTGACATCGCCGCTTGTCGATCGTTTGCCCGATGGACGCGGTCCTCACGGCGAAGCATTCGAATTGCGAGAAGATCAGCGTCGACTGCCTCCGACAGTGACTGACCGAATCGCGGTTCTGGTGATTCCCGAATCCCCGTGGGATTTCGAGATCATTGAAGACACAGTGATTGTCCCGCGATACGTGCAGGCGGATTTCACAATCCGCACGTCACGCAGGCCCGGCTACATTGATCCGATCATCTATGTTGCCCGTGGAGGACTGCTGGAACAGAGACAGCTTCAGAAACCGTCAATTACCACGACAATCCCGGAGGCAACTCCTGACACACCCGAAATCAACGCGGTGCTCAAATCGGGAGTCAACACCCAACTCGAACGCCACCGTGTTACCGTCACGGGTTCGGCTCGCGACAACGCCCGCACTTTGCATCTCACGCGAACGTTTGAACTGGAAACCAAAACTGCATATCGGCCAGTACCTGAGATTTCGGAAATTGAGCTCAGACGTGGTAGTAACACAATCGTGAAGATCGCAGTCAATCGGTTGCCGCCATTTGAAGGTCCCGTCAAGCTGACTCTGACTGCGCCGGACGGGATTCAGAGACCCGACACCGTCCACGTACCGTCAGGCGTACAATCAATCGAAGTGGAGTTGGCCGTTGCCGATGACATCAAACCGGGAAAGCATTCAATCACCATCACCGGTGACGCTGTCATTGGAACATTTTTGGAACGAGTCAGAGGAGACGATTTGATTGTTGTCGTCCAGGAGTGATCTGCATGACGGAACCATTTTCTAGCGATCTTGGATGCGCATCAGCAAGAATCCGAGCCCGCATCACAGAGGACGAAACGGAGAAGCCCTGCGCTGTCTCACCGACACTTCGGACGAGGAACAACACTGGCTTCACACAATGAACGGTAGAGCAGTTCAACGACCAGATTCTTACCAGTTTGTCAAAAATTTCTGATTCAGGATCACAAGCATGCGACGACTCAACAGCTACCGGTGGACCGCGTTGCTTGTTTGCTGCATCACTGTTGCTTCAACATGCCCGGCCGAGAACACACGGTCCAGCGATCCGCCGGGGCCCAGGTCAATCGAAATCTTTCCCGAAAAGATCACTTTCACGTCCGCCGACACCCAGAATTTTCTGGTCTCCGGTGTGTTCGATGACGGAACGAAAGCAGATTTGACTGGTTCGGCCAGGTGGTCCAGTTCTGACGTCAAAATCGTGATAGTTGACCATGGCAGACTGATTCCCGTTGGCAACGGTGAGGCGGAAGTTGTGGCACTGTATGGTGATCTCTGTACCAGCGCCCAGGTTCAGGTCATTCAACTTGAAACACTCAGACCAATCGTTTTTCGGACGGACGTGATTGGAGCACTCAGTCGTGGTGGTTGTAACCAGGGTGCATGTCACGGTTCACCCCAGGGAAAGAACGGATTCCGGTTGAGTCTGCGCGGGTTTGACCCGGACATTGACTACTCCCAGTTAACGCGAGATCTCTACGGTCGACGAGTGAATCCAGGTGCCCCCGAGACAAGTCTGCTGCTGCTGAAAGCCACTGCCCAGGTGCCTCATGAAGGAGGACGACGTTTTCAAAGTGATGACCCGGCATTGCGTGCGATGACTCGGTGGATCGAACAGGGCTGTAACGATTCCGAAACACCGGACGAACTGACACGACTGGAGGTCTATCCTCCGCTCAGGCGACTGCACGAATCAAGTCCTGAACAACAACTTGTGGTGCGCGCCCACTACGTGAACCGGCCTGTGCAGGATGTAACCGACTATGCGGTGTTCACTGCCGCTGAAGACGGTGGGGCGTCGGTGAGCGACAACGGACTGGTTCGCTTTAAATCAACGGCCGCGAGCGCTGTCCTGGTCCGGTTTCTGGATCGAATCGAAACCGTCCCTCTGACCTACATCAATCCCGACCCAAATTTCCGGTTCGTCTCGCCACCGGAGGCTAACTTTATCGACGAGAAGGTGTTCGCACGGCAACGCGAACTCCAGTTGCAACCGGCCGCCCTTTGCAGCGACGCAGTATTTTTGCGGCGAGTTTCTCTCGACATCACGGGCGGTATTCCGACACCGGAGGACGCCCGTGAGTTTCTCGATTCTTCTGATCCGAACAAGCGTCAAAAACTGATCGATCACCTGCTGGACCAGCCTGAATACGCGACTTTCCAGGCGCTCCACTGGGCCGACGTCATGCGCGGTAATCGCGAATCAATCACTGAGCGCGGAGTTCACAATTTTCACCGTTATCTGGTTGCCAGTTTTTCCGCAGATCGACCCTTTATCGATACTGCGTCAGAGATTCTGACCAGTCTCGGCAACGCGATTCACGAACCGGCAGCCAACTTCTATCGCATTTCCCGCACACCAACCGAGGCAGCAGAGTCATTCTCGCAGTTGTTTGTCGGAGTCAGAATTCAATGTGCAAAATGCCACAACCATCCATACGAATCGATCAGCCAGCGTGACTATTACGGACTGGCCGCGTACTTCGCGCGCGTGAAATTGAAGGGACAGCGATTTGGGCTGGACGACGAAACCGTATTTCTTGGGAGATCCAGTGAGGTAAAATTTCCACAAACCAACGAGACAATGACGCCCGCAGCATTCGGTGCGATCGAAGCTGACCTAGATCCGGATGAAGACCGTCGTCAACGTCTGTCTGGCTGGCTGGCCAATCCAGCGAATCCGTATTTCGCTCGATCCGTCGTCAACCGGATCTGGCGGCACATGATGGGACAGGGAATCGTGGAACCAGTCGACGATTTCCGTGATTCCAACCTGCCGTCTAACCCGGAACTGCTGGATGCTCTTGCTGAACATTTTGTCGCGAATCGGTATCAAATTAAACCGCTGATCCGGACGATCGTGAGTTCGAGCACATATCAGCTGAGCGCAGACTTCCGCCGGCCGCAGTCACCCAACGCAGCCAGTTCTGAGCGATACTTCACAAAAGCCGTTGTAAAAATGCTGCCCGCTGAACAATTGATCGACGCAATTGCGATGGCAACGGGTATCCCTGAGAAATTCGGCAGCTATCCGCTTGGCACCAAAGCGATCGAATTGGCCGAAGGAGATATTGATCACCGATTTTTGCAAGCATTCACTAAACCCATTCGTGATGTTACCTGCGACTGTGCGCGGGAGACTGATCCGACTCTGGGACAGGTGATGCATCTGCTCAACAACGCAGACATACTGAGTCGTGTCGACTCCACCGAAAGTCGTCTGGGGCGATGGCTGGCTGCCGAAAAGTCTGACGCTCGGATTGTCGGATCTCTTTACCTGGCCACACTGAGTCGCCGTCCGAATTCCAGCGAACGTCAACTTGCCAGCCGCCATGTTGCCGCGGCAGAAAACCGCACCGAGGCGTTTCGGGATCTGCAGCACGCATTGCTGAATTCGAATGAGTTTCTCATGCGTCACTAGTTCGACGGCGATACTTCAGCTTAAATGCCAACAAACGCATCCTGGAAGCACGAGAAAACGCAATTGCCTTAATACATTCACGTCTGCGCTTCGAGATCGTAGTCGCTGGAAAGTGGCTAAGTGCAATTGACCGGGCACATGAACCGGCGAGATCGTTGCAGTCGTTTGTTGGTCGTGCGCCAAACAGAGCCGGATGCTCGTCGCGTTGCTCCACTGAACAGTCAGGTTCTCTACCGTTACCTGGAATTTGACGATGAATCGGTCGCAGCCGCTCGATGCCCGGGCCGTTCTGCTCACCCTGCTGACGGTTGTACTGTGGGCTGGAACACCAGTTGCCATTCGCTATGCGACCGATCTGCTCCAACCCATGACGGTTGCTGGTCTTCGGTTTTTTCTGGCCGCGATCTTCATGTTTGGCTGGGCGAAGGCCCACAGCACTTCACTTCGAATCTCAGCCAACCAGTGGAAACTGCCTATCACTGGCGGAATCCTTCTGTTCTTTCAAATTGGAACTTTTACCGCCGGCGTTTATCTCTCCAACGCTTCGCATGGTTCCATATTTGTGAACACCTTCATTTTCTGGATCATAGCGATTGAACAGTATGTCACTCGTACACATCAACTTACGCCGCTGCGGATGACTGGGCTTTTATTGGCCGCACTTGGCGTGTCACTGGTCGTTTTCCCCGAATCCGGCCAGAACGCCCGGCTTCTGGAACAGGCTTCGATTGACGGAGACCTGCTGCTGTTGCTCAGTGCCCTGATTTTGGCGATCAAACTGACCTACACAAAATATGTGGTTCAAAACATCCATCCGGATTCATTCGTGTTCTGGCACGATGTAATCGGGGCGTCGCTGATGCTTGGATGGGCATTTCTGGTCGAGGGATTCCAGCCACTGATCCTGTTACGAACTGATGACCTGCAAACACGCAATGCGATCTGGGCGCTGGTGTATCAGGGTTTGGCCGTCGCAGGACTGTGTTTCGCAATTCAGGCTCGGCTGCTGAAGAGACATTCGACATCATCAATTGCCGTCTTCAGCTTTGCGACACCATTGTTCGGGATCCTCTTTGCGGTTTTGTTTCGTGGTGACCCGGTTTCGCCGTGGTTGTTTGGCTCGGGAACCGCGGTCGCGCTGGGAATTCTGCTTGTGAATCTCAAGTTCGTTCCGCCACAGTCAGAGCGGAACGAAGAAGTACGGGGCAGCAGCGCTGAATCACAAACTGAATACTGAGTTGCCACGCAACCGGCCTGGGTAAATAATCCATTTCAGTTTCTGCAGTTCCTGAATTCTTATCGAGCCCCACAATGCGTCTAATGTCAAATCACCTCTGCTTCGTGGTCATCACTGCAGTCGTCACGACCTCCGAAGCACAAGAGGGAGAACCACTGCAGTCTGCGCATATCGAACTGGGCGACTTGTCGGTTCAGTTCCGGGACAACTCACAGTCACCACAGATGCTCAGCGGTATCAGTGAACTGTTAAACACGAAGCATGCAGCCGACTACGATGCCTGGGATCCGGATACGCGCGGAGCCTCAGCCGGATTGAACTTCGAACACATCATCACCGGGTATCCGAATCTCAATAACAAATTCAGCCCGCGGCATGGTCAGTACACTCTCCGCACGCTGTCCGACGGCAACTCCGTGTTGCTTACACGCCGAGCCGAGCACAGCCCGTGGAAGATGGCCAGCACACTGAAATACACTGTCACCCTTCCGCACTACATCGACTTCGAATTCCGCTGCACACCTCACGATGCCTCATTGTTTGGACAACATGGGTACGCGGTACTCTTCTTCGCCAGTTACATGAACGATGTGGAAGACATATCACTCCACTTCCGCGGTCACCAGTCAGCTGGTGACACGGAACAATGGATCACCGCTGATGCACCAAAAGGCCATCCTGACTGGAATGGCGGCGGAAACTATCGCGCCCTTAGTGCGAATGACCTCGAGTATGACGAAGATGTAAAATTTCGCCTGAACACGTGGTCATATGACTGGCCCCGCATCGCGAGGCCGTTTTACTACGGCCGTGCGGCACATGGAATGACTCTCATCCTTATGTTCGACCGCCTGTACTCCGACCGGGATCAAATTCGCTTCAGCCTTTACAAATTTAAGCTGCCGACACACCCACGACCCGCATGGGATTTCCAATACGTGATCAATCAGGCTGAGTCTGGCACAGAGTATGGTTTTCGTGGCAGACTGGTGTGGAAGAAATTTGTCAGCGCCGAAAACTGCCTGGACGAATACCGACGATGGGCCTCAACCCTCACGACCGAGCGTCCCTGGATTCAGGCAGAATGTATTCAGCGATTGAAACAACTTGGTATCACCGTTTTTACACGAGGCAACGACGTCGTGGAGGTGAATGCAAATCAGACGACAATTGCGGACCAGGATATAGGGCTGGTTTCCGGATTTAGACAGCTGACGGATCTTTCGCTTGAAGAAACGGCGATTGGGGATGCAGGTCTCACCCGCCTGCGGAACCTGCAGAAACTCGAATGGCTTAATTTGTATCGCACTCAGACCGGGGACGACGGCCTCAAAGAACTCAGACATCTTACGAGTCTGCAGTATCTGCCAATCGGTGAGACGAAGGTTACAAATACCGGACTTGCGCACCTAAGCGACATGAAACAACTGGTCTATCTGGGCCTGCGAGGCAACAACGTGACAGACGACGGTGTCAAACATCTGCGAAATCTTGTCAACCTCACTGGACTTCATCTGGGCGAAACTAAAGTGACGGACACCGGAATCACATATCTGCAGCAAATGTCCCGACTTCAGAAGCTGTGGCTGGATAAGACAGCCGTGTCGAACGAAGCAATTGTGGCGATTGGTGCACTCACATCTCTGCGGGAACTTCACGTTGCTAAGACGAAGATCACTCCCGCGGGGTTACGTCGACTCACAACACTGCTGCCACGGTGTCAAATTGTGGATTAATATCCGTGATTCCACGACGAAATCAGCCGGTCAGACTGCGTTGGGTTGTAACCGACTCACGGGAGTCCAAACACCTGGTGAGTTTATTCTCGGCGTCGGGAGCACAACATGGATCGAAACGTTCAACGAGACGCACTATTCCGTAACCCGATATTCATTTATTACGGCGTTATCCAGTTCAATTCCCAATCCCGGTCCATCAGGAACCGGCACTCTTCCTCCTACCAGGGGAGGCAGGTTCTTCACCAGCTTTCGCATCAGAGGTGACGGTCGGAGGCAGTATTCGACCAAATCTCCGTCCGGGATTGATGCCATCCAGTGCAGTGACGCGGTCAGGTTGATTCCAGTGCTGAAACAGTGTGGCACGGCGCGACGACCATATCGGGCACAGAGGTCCGATACCCGGCGGCAAACAGTCAGTCCTCCACAGAAAGCAACGTCCGGCTGAACAATTTGCACTCCGCGTTCGATCAGGTCTTCGAAGTCCCAGTGCGTCACATCGCCTTCACCGGCCGCGATGGGAACGGGAGACTCCCGACACAACTCGGCATAGCCCCGACGGTCGTCCTGAGACAGCGGTTCTTCCAGCCAGACAATGTTGAACGGAGCAAAGAGTTTTGCTCGTTGTCTGGCTGTGTCGGCGTCCCAGGCGTGCCCCGCGTCGACCATCAGTTCACGTTCATCACCGAGGACATTTCGTGCCGCTCGCAAGTGGGCAACATCCGTGTCCGAGTCCTGTCCGAATGGTCCCCAGCCGAACTTCGCAGCAGTCAGACCGAGATCAACAAATTCCTGTGCCAGCATCGCAGTTTCGTCTGGTGTGTCGCCAAACAAAACACTGGCGTACGCGCGGACAGTTGAGCGGTGTACATCACCCATCAATTCACAGACCGGCTTGCCCTCATGCTTGCCGAGAATGTCCCACAGTGCAATGTCCGCGCCACTCATGGCGTGGACCGCAGCACCGCGCCGTCCGTAGCGATTCGTTTCGTAGTACATTTTCTCCCACAGACGCTCGACGTCGAGTGGGTCTTCGCCGACCAGGATGGATGTTAATCCATGCCGGCGGGCGGCAGAACGAGGTGCTTCGAAGCAGGCCCTGCAGACGTAGGACTGGCTGGTAACTTCGCCAATACCCGTAATGCCGGCGTCTGTGTGGATTAATACCACAAGCACATCCAGGGTTCCGTCGGGAATCTCTTCAACAACAGGTACCCGCAGATGAATGGGTTCCACCGCAGTAATCTTCATTGGTTCTCCGAATCAGTGGAATGGCGAAGGGACGTCATCATCAAGTGGAAAGATTGGTCGAACACAGTTTTTGAACGGCAGGGACTTCAGATTTGCGCTTGTCGACCCGGGAACGTCCACCGGAACAATCAGACTTGAAATCGATTCGTACCAGGTTCGGAAGCCGTTTGGCGACTTGACAGCGACAAGGTCGAATTCCTGAGGATGAAGATCGTGGGATGTGAATACGGACAGTCCGAAAAGAAATACCGGACGTTCAGTTACCAGAATACTGATTGTACCCGCAGTCAACACACACACTCTGCCTGGCTGCGCCTCTGTGCCGTCTTCGTAAGTGAATTTGCCATTGTACAGATTTAGAACTCGTGCAGTGATCTGCACGGGTTCAAACCGTACCGGATCACGAGTGCCACCAAGAGATATTTCAATCTCTGCTCCAGCACCGGCGTCAAACGCTGCTGCCACTGCCGGTGTGTCGACGATCGCCAGTAGCGCCCGTTTCATGAATCCGGTCTTCAACAATCCGCAAAGAACGGCGTTGCTGTCACCGGACGCACCGCTGGACGTCGCGTCAGCCGCATCAGAAAAAACCACCAGACCTTCCGTTCGCTCTGCCAGTCGAATGGATTCCTCGAGAGGCACTAGGTTTGCCTGGAACAGTTCACGACTGGCCCACATAAATCGCCCGATTCGTTCCGCTTCACGTTGGGCGAGATCCAAATCATTGTTTGTTGTCACGATGACGTTCGACTGCAGCGCAGGAACATCGGTGAATGCATTGCCAATGATCACGCCGGCCGCGAGCCCCCGTTCGGAATGCTCAACTGCCTGGCACATACGAATGGCTTCACCGAATCGACCCGTGGCAGTCAGCAGTTCGTCGCCGCGAACCAGCATCGGCAGCCTGACCCGAGCCACGGCTGGGACAATTCTCCCGTCCAGCAATCGAAGCAAAATTCGAGCTGCACGCCGGCCGGTTTCGTAGTGGTCGGTGTGCGGGTACGTATGGTACGGAATCAGAACATCTGCATGGTCGATGAGCCGATCTGTGATTACGGCGTGCAGGTCGAGTGAAATAACGAGCGGTATATTGCCGACGATTTTTCGAATCTCAGTGAGTGCTCGGCCTTCCGGATCACCATCCGTATGACCAGCCATCGCGCCATGAAAACACAAGCACACCGCATCGACTGAACCGGCCCGACGGACGGATTCGGACAATTCATCGATCAGCCGGTCGAGGTCTGCTGCAAGTATCGGTCCACCGGAGACAGCTAAAGCCGCCATCGCCGGAACGATCTGGATGTCTCCGTCGTCGGTAAAAACGTCCATCGCACCCGCGACTTCAGTCTGTGTCCCGCGATAGGCCGACAGCATTGCATCGCCAACTGCGATTCGAAAATCGTCATATTGTGTCGGAACCGGATTGAATGTGGCCGTCTCCTGTTTGAGTTCCGCAATCAAAATCCGCAGTGTCATGGGACTACAACACCTTCCGCATTCACGACCGCAGGTGGTTTTAGTGCCACCTCCCTGCCGTTCCAGCACGATAATATCAACGAGAAACCGACGACAATCAGCGCACAAAGCACGATGCGTACAAAACGTTCAGTTGGAATGCGGCTGGTCACCCGCAATCCAACGAGCGTCGATGCGACAATCAGAGGGATGCTGATCACAAACTGGTTGACGATCCCGCGTGTTAATAAACCGGACATACTGTGGCAAACGATCACCCACAGGCCGGCAATCAGACAATACGATTGCAGTGTTGCGCGAAACTGCTGCGGAGACCAGTGACGCAGCATTCCGAAGATCACCAGTGGCGGACCAGCGGTATTATAAGCGCCACTCAGGAATCCGGCGCCGAGACCGAATACCGGAGCAAGAAGATCACTGCGTAACTCAAATCGCCGAGGATTCCACAACGACCAAATGGAAAAGCCCAGGACGACCAGCGCAAGCAATCCCTTGACGAGCCGCTCATCTCCCGATTTCAGCAGTGCGACACCGAACGGGACGGCCAGCAGTCCGAACACTGTCAGGAGTGTTGCCGGTCGCAACGCAACGTGCCGCCAGTCGTGACAAAGAATAATAATCGCGGTCAACGTGCCGCATAGCGCGACAAGCGGCGCGGCACTGGTGGTGGGCATCACGAATGCGAGGAGTGGCATCGCGACGAGAGCTTCTCCAAAACCGAGCGCGCCACGAACGAAACTGGCACACATGATGATCGATGTGACAAGAACGAATTCGGTCGTCAATGGGTTCTCCGCAGTATCTGGCTGACCGGCATGTTCATTCCTGAAAGTTCCGTAAAGCGACTCTGTTCATCGTCACTTTTCGCCGTCTGCATAATGCCGCATCCTTGTTCCTCCGCCGCCCGGTACAATCTCGCCACGTCGAATCGTCGCGGCTGCCGTCAGAAGATCGTGACCAATTCGTTCCTGGTGATAACTATCGATGAATCGATATCGGCCTTCGTGTTTTTCAAGGACCGTGATGTCAGCAACAGTTCCAACACGCAACGTGCCAATCTCGTCCGCCCGATTCAGAATAGCGGCTGGTCGAGTTGTCGACATTTCAATGACCGTTTCCAGCGGCAGACCCAGCATCAGAAACTTACTCATGGTGGTGGGCATATCATAGACGGGACCATGGATATTTCTTGTATGCAGGTCGGTGCTGATCGTGGTTGGCAGAAAACCCTGTTCAATGGACGACTCAACCACCTCCCACTGAAAGCTGCCGGCACCATGTCCAACATCAAAAATGACTCCCCGTTCGGCGGCAGACTGCACGTCATCCCAGATTCGGCCGCTGTCATCCGTCACTCGTGTGCTGCCACCCTTAAAACAGTGTGTTATACAGTCGCCGGGAGCAAGCGCATTGGACAGGTCAGAAAGCGACATCGGACATTCTCCGATATGCACCATCAGCCAGACTCCGGCTTCACGCGCAGCGCTGATAGCATCGTGCAGATTATCCCAACCCTGCTGGCCGGCACCGATGATGTCTTCGCTGGCGCGGATTTTTACCCCAACCGCAACGTCAGAATGTTTCCGAATCGTCTCAACAACACCGGCAGGATCGGCGTAGCGGCGATCGCGCAGCTCACCCAGATTGGAACCCACCAAACCAATGCAGGACAAATTTACCAGGCTCAGAATCTGTGTTTCAGCGTGATCGATCATGTCACGTCGAAACGGCTCAAAGTTATACGATCCGGCTGTGCCGGCATCCAGCATTGTGGTCACACCGCCTGCCGGACAAAGCTGATCCGCATCAAGACCAAACGGTGAATGCGTGTAGACATGCACATGGAGGTCAACCAGCCCCGGTGTAACGATCAATCCACGGGCATCAATCGAGTAACGAGCTATTCCGGAATCAATCTGCTGTTCGATTGCGGCAATACGTCCGTTTGTCACCGCGACACTGCAGATTTGGTCCAGATTCTGCGATGGATCAATGACGCGTCCGCCTATGATTACAATGTCATAACGATGTTCCATTGGAATTTCCTGTGGTGCTGGCAGAGATTTTGCATCGTGGCGATGATCAAAGGGATGGAAATCTCCGGAACAGCATGGTGCCACGTTGTCCCGCATTTCCATTCCTGCCTTTTTCTGCAGAGAATATATCTAAGGGTGACGAACCTTCATCCATCCGTCAAAGGACTCAAAAGTGGATCTGTTCAGGAAGTATGGCCTTCGAAGAGTGATTAACTCCTGCGGGAAAATGACACATCTGGCCGGAGCCAAGGTTCTTCCTGAAGTGGTGGCCGCCGCGTCGGAGTCGATGCAGCATTTTTTTGTTCTGGATGAACTTCAGGCCGCAGCCGGTGTGGTAATCGCCAAAGCCACTGGCGCCGAATCCGGATGCATTACAGCTTGTACGGCCTCAGGGATCACGCTCGGTGTTGCAGCATCACTGACCGGCAGAAGCCTGCCGAAAGTGCTCCAGCTTCCCGATACCCGAGGGATGGCTAATCGTGTTCTTATTCAAAAAGGACATTGCGTCAATTACGGTCATCCGATTACACAGTCAATTCGACTGTCCGGTGCAGTTGCGGTTGAAATCGGAACAATCGGCCACTGTACACCGGACGAAATGCGGCATGAGTTGGAACGTGGAGACGTGACGGCAATCGTTCACGTCGAGTCACATCACACGGTGCGGTACGGATGGGTGAAACTTCCGCAGGTTGTGGAACTGGCACACGAGTTTGACGTGCCCGTCATTGTCGACGCAGCGGCCCAGGATTTGCGACTGAGAGAATTAATCGTCTATGGTTCTGATTTAGTTCTGACCAGCGCTCATAAGTACCTTTCGTCGACAACAGGCGGCATTGTGGCTGGTCGCAGGGAACTGATTGACGCCGTCTATCTGCAAAACAAGGGGATCGGACGACCAATGAAAGCGGGCAAGGAAGCCATCATCGGTGCTATGGTGGCACTCGAACATCGCATGCAGGAAGACATTCCCGCGTGGTCTGCTGAGCAGAATCGCAAAGTCGAAAGGATCCTCGATCGGCTGGCTGATGTTCGTGGACTGAAACTGGGCGTCGATCCGGATCCCAGCGGTTCACCATTCTCTCGTGCGAGGCTCACTCCTGATCCGGATGCAACCGGTTACACGGCTGCGTCACTTCGAGACACCCTGGAAGAGGGCGATCCAACCATTGTTGTGCGCGCTCATCATGCTGAAGAAGGCTACATCAACATCGATGCCATCGAAATGACGGACGAAGAGATTGAGTACGTCTGCAGTGAGGTGAAACGGTTACTGACAGTCAAAAATTGATATCCTGGTATGTCGACATCCGATTTGGTTTCTCCGGGCCGTGTCCACGCTGTGTGGGGGAATCTCGTAACTCCTTTTTTTGCATCGCGATGTGTGAAGTTTGATCAAGGTCAAACTCGGCAAACTGAAGCTGGAGTTGCTCCACAGCGTCTTTTCACTGTCCTGCTCCACCTGTCACGTCCCCATGAGTATTGCTGCTGTTGGACGGCGCCATCGGCGGTCGAGGAAGACACCGCGATCGGATTAAGCCTGGTTGCGGCACTTATGTCGGCTTTCATTGCTCTGTTTCACTCGTTGAGAGTCCGGGTTTGGCGGAACGCCATCCTCCTTTCATTCGGAATCTGCCTCATTCAAGAAAGTTTTCCCCTCAATGGAATCGGAGCCGCTGTGATCGTTCGAAGGACCACGGTGTCTTCCGTCACCGCCGATAATAATCACAGCTGCCGTCTGTTTCATAAGCACATCCGCCATTTCAGGCGACTGCTGAAGGGATGACAGGTGGCCGGCGTTATGGATTTCTTCTTGAAATCAGGGTGTCCTTACCGTCCGTCAGCCATTCAATGTTGAATCGGGCCAGCGTAAGTTTGGAGTAATCGTCAGCCTCGTACAGCAACAGAATGTGCCAGTCGTCGGCGATGGCCAGATCGGAATACGCTGAGGAACCCTGATGAACAAGTTTCGAGACGGGCCAGCTTTGGCATTCATCGTAGCTGACACGGACCGTCATTCGGGATCTTGAATTCGCGTCTGTGGGTGTGGACAGCACAACCCGGTTACGCTCAAACCGTGACGTGTCCGTAAAGCGGACCAGGCCTCCCTGACATGACGGTTCCGAAAGACTTTCATCGAACTGCACTGGTGACCAGGTCTGGCCACCGTCTTCGCTGAAGGCGTAGGCGCGCTGCTTCTTTCCCTGGCGGCTTCGCGCGTTCATGTACAGCGAACCGTCCGTCAGTTCGACAACTTCACACTCGTCCGACATATTTGCTTCCAGTGGTGTACCGACTTTCCAGTTCGCGCCTGCGTCATCACTGTAAAAGATGTAAGACAACTGGATCTGGCCCAGCATTGGCGTTGCGTCGGCCCAGCAGGGGATCACCAGACGTCCATTGCGCATTTGAATACTGTGTCCCGGACCGGTTCCGTACCAATACCACGCCGGATTGGTGGCCTGTTGCGTAATATCGACCGGTTCAGACCATGTTTTCCCATCATCGATACTTTTCATGATCATGATCGCCCTGTTGGTCCGGCAAACGGGCAGCCAGATTGTAGCGGTGTTTCGTTCCACGACCGGACAGGGATTTCCCATTGTGTGGCTACCATCATCAGCGATAATCTGCATGCTGCTCCAGCTTCGGCCTGCATCGGTGCTGCGTTTGACTGCCAGGTCGACATCCCCATGATCATTACAGTCGGTGCTGCGAGCTTCAGAAAAAGCAAGGATTGTTCCGCGTTCCGTCACCAGCAGGGAAGGTATGCGATAACAGTGGTAACCGTCGTCCTGACTCCGAAACAACGTCTGCTGTACGAAGACAGGGGACACAGCCGTTTCCGACGCATCAATCGCTGGAAAAATGCCGTCAAACGTCCCCAATGTCAGAAGGCATAAGAACATTATTTGTGCGATTCCTGAATAGCGAACTTCCTCGATCTTCATCACTGTTCCTCCCAAAAGCGACCGGGAGCGGGTCGCGTTTGCTGCGAGAGCTCCTATGATTGAATTCGCCAACGCGTCATGGTATCCACTGTCGCTTTGCTCATGAACATCCATCGCCGTACAACCAGAGTTTACAGTCCGGACTTGAGGCTCGACGTATAATTCACTCCAGCCAGTTAAGTTCTCTGAATGCCTTCGGTATCCCTTTTCGACAACAGACCGGCGTTCAATGAGCTGGGACAGCAAGCGGCCCCCTGACAGGGAATCTGTTCCCGTGGATCGAGACCAACTGAAAAGCAGATTATCCGGGTGTTATGTCACAGTCCCCACGATGTTTCGAGATGATGACCTTGAATTGAATTTGCCGGCGATCCGCCGACACGTACGCTTCCTTCGGGACGGGGGGATCGACGAACAAACAGGCGTCCTGCTGGCCGGTGGCGCCGCGGGCGATTTTTCAACAATGAGTTTTTCCGAACGCCTGCAGGTCGCAGAAACTGTGATCGAAGCAGCTGACGGCAAAGTTCCTGTCGCCATGGGTGCTCAAACCACGAGTACCCGCGAAGTCGTCCAGCTGGCCTGCGCCGCCGAACGACTGGGAGCCGATTACATTCAGATCTCACCCCCGTTCTACTTCGGCCATACGGAACAGGACTTCTTCGAATTTGTGACTGCCGCAGCACAAGCTGCCGACGTAGGCATCATCGTTTATAACACTTTCTGGACGAGTACCGCTGTTTCCACCGAAATGGTCGAACGCTTGGCTGAGATACCGAACATGATTGGATTGAAATGGTCGGCAGCAGACACGACACGCATGACGTTTGAATATGTAGTGGCCCGTTTCTCTGATCGGCTGAGTATCATCGACAATCAAAACCGTTTCGTGACCAGCCACATCCTTGGTGCCCAGAGTATCGAGCTCCATATCTGCAACCATTGGCCGCAATTTGGTGTACGACTGTGGGAACTGCTGGAGCAAGAACATTATGTCGAAGCACAACAGGAAATGATTCGTGTCATTCTGCCCTTCATGCAACTTTGGGCGGAAATGGAACAATATACGAATGGCGACGGGTACCTCGACAAACTTTGTATGGAACTGGTCGGTCTGGACTCAAGCCGCTGCCGACCTCCCACACGCGATGTCCGTGACAGGTTTCGCGAGAAGACCCGCCAAATGCTCCTGCAATGTGAAACCCCGAACGTCGTGCCCGCTGACGATGGAACGAAATGAGACGCCACCGATTCAATCGTTCCTTTTTGGAGATGTCAATCCATGAATAACCAACCGGGCCGGAATCTGAAACGCGCGTTGCACGAAGGCAAAGTGCTGCTGGGTGGTATACTTTCCGAATATGCACGGCCATCACTGGTAAAACTCTACGCACAGGCAGGCTTCGATTTCCTGTATGTGGAGTACGAACATGGTTTTTTCGACTTGACCACGCTTGCTGACACCGTGCTGTGCGCCCGCGACAACAATCTGCCGGTGATCTCCAAAACACCACAACTGGAACGTGGCGCTGTGTCCAAGCTCCTGGAATGTGGTATCGTCGGGATTCAGCTTCCCCGTACCGAAACGCGTTCGGAGATCGAAACGCTGCGCGGTTACCTGAAGTTTCCGCCGACCGGGACGCGGGCGGTTGCACCCGGATACGGCAGCAGCGACTACGGTCGGAAGCGCGACTGGGCGACCTGGATGGCCGAACAGGACGAAGAAACGACGCTGGTCGTGCACATCGAAACTCGCCAGGCCTATGAAAATGCGGAAGAGATCATCAGTACACCGGGAGTGGACATGGTCTACGTCGGTCCGGGAGATTTCTCGATCGAAATGGGCCACCCTGGTGACTACGACCACCCGGACGTGACCCAGCCGATGCAGGAAATCCTCGAACTCTGCAGGGAGCACAACGTGAGCTTCGGTACAACGGCGTCCACCAGCGATGCAGCACAGGAATGGGTCCGTCGCGGTGCACAGTTCTTCGAAATGGTGGATGAGTTTGAATTGATTGCTGAGGGTGCAACGAGACTCGTTCGAGAATATCGGCGTTTTACCGAACCTTCGAAAACTGAATAGCCGCCGCATGCTGACGTATTCCGCCCAGCCGAACTCCCGTCGTGAGCCATATGTTTCAAGAGAACAGTGATCTGTTCATCGGCTCCACCCCTTTGCTCACAGGTCAGGTTCCGACAAATTCGACATCTGTCCGATAACTCAATGCCAACGAATCTGCCAGCTTTGACAAACGCCATCCGGAAAAGACAGGCACCTGGTATCAGGTATGTCAGACGGGAGGCGCTGGCACGTGCCAGCTGATGCAGTTCCAGAGTGGTCTCGGATTTGGGCCGATATAAGCACGAAACCTAATCGCCGCAGTCCAGAGTCCTGGAATCAATCCAAAGTTTTCATTACCACTTCGCCGGCATACGTTTTCTTGCCGCACCATCGAGCAGGCACTGGTCGAGACCGTTAGTGTGTGGGCAGTGGATTACACACGGCTGTGTGATTACTGCTGGTGTTGGTCGTGCTCAGACCACAACGGAACTGCGGCTAAGCATATTCACGGTTTTTGATGATTCCTGGATAGGGAATCGGATATTTTCCGTCTTCATTCGGCAGCAGAGGAGAGTCGCTGTCCAGCGTCAGTTTGTCGACATCGGGGGCGAATTCATGATCACCGTTGAAGATCTGGTCACGCGTGATCTTCTGGCCGGTATGAGCCGCCATGCGGCCCATGGATGCTGTCAGACTGGCCAGCGTACCGCGTTCTACTTCATTGTAAGGAGTGTCATTGCGAATAGCGGCGATCATATGATTCCATTCCAGCTGGTAAGGATTCTCTTCCGGATGCGGATAAGCCCATGCCAGTGAATCATTATCTGCGTTGTGTCCTTTGTAGATCCGGGGCTTTGCCGGTCTGTGTCCAGACGTCGACACGACTGCCAGGCCTTTCGACCCATGCGCATAGGTCGCGAAATCGGTGTGGCATCCGGGTACTGTACGGCCATCAACAAACAATTTTGTCCCATCTGAAAACGTGTACTCAATGGAGTAACTGTCAAAATTCTGATCGATCATATCACCTCGATAGTGGCGCCCCCCGCAGGCGACAGCTTCGACGGGCCAGTCATTCTTCATCCAGCATCCTTCATCAATATTGTGGATCAGAAAATCACTCACTGCACCACCGCTGAGCCAGAGAAAACCGTGAAACTGCTGAATCTGGTAATGCAGCGGGCTGATACCCTCCGGCATTGGCGGTACTGCTGCGCTGGCCGTGGGACCTGTCATACGATAAGCCCTGAGCATATTAAGTTCTCCAATAGCTCCGTCCTGAATCCGATCAAACAGTTCCCGTCGTGCGTCACAATGCCGGCACATCAGCCCGACACCGACCTTCAGGTTCTTCGCCAGTGCTGACTTGTTAAGTTCCAGCATTCGACGGCTCGTCGGACCGTCAACCGTCAGGGGTTTCTCCATAAACACGTTCAACCCTTTCTCGATGGCATACGTGTAATGCACCCAGCGAAATGCCGGAGGAGTCGTGAGAACCACCACGTCACCTGGCTGCAGACAATCCATAGCCTGCCTGTAGGCTTCGAAGCCAATGAACTGCCGTTCTTTCGGCACGTCCATCTGACCACTGGCCGCGAACCTTTGCGCCAATCCACCACGACTTGTCTCCATGCGATGTTCAAACACATCAGCCATCGCCACAAGTTTAATCGGACCCTGGTCACGGACACTGAGCGCCTGACTGGCTGCACCGGTTCCCCGGCCGCCACATCCCACCAGTGCCACTCGAATTTCATTATCTTCCCTGGCAAACGCACCTGCAGCTGAGACCTGAAGGGTTGAGGCAACTGCAGCCAGAGTTCCACTCCGTTTAAGAAAGGAGCGGCGAGTCGAATCCGAAGAACTCATGATGACGCTTTCCGTCTGAGAAGTCTGAGAATTTTCGTTACACGTTAGCTACTCTGGCGGATCGAGCTGAACGGGTTCCGTCCTGTCCCATTTGTCAGTCCGTTCCGACTGAGGTGGCACATTCAACGGTCGTACAACTCGAAACCCAACACCAATCGCATCGGTATGATACCAGATGCTTCTGGGAATTTGAGGGTCCTGTTCTTTCCATTCCGGACCCGATGCCATACGTGCAGCTGCGCGTAACATCGCAGGCGTATCGTCATAATGACCGCCTCGGACCACGCGAGGATACAAACTCGTGGGAATCACAAGCGGGTTCACTGGTGCTGAGTTTTTACGATTGCCGTAAGTGTCCGCAGCATACTGATCCAGAACCCATTCGGAGACGTTGCCGTGCATGTCGTACAGGCCCCAGGGATTCGGTCTTTTCTGTCCAACGATCTGATATTCGGCATCTGAATTTTCTTCATACCAGGCATATTCGCCGAGCTGAGAAGGATCGTCACCAAATGACCACGCTGTGGTGGTGCCGGCCCGACAGGCGTACTCCCATTCGACTTCCGTAGGCAATCGGTAATAGCGACCCGTTTTCGCGCTCAGCCATTCACAATACTTGCGTGCGGCATGCTGAGTCATACAGATAGCCGGATGTTTCATCTTCCCCATACCGAAACTCATGTCCGTATATGGTGGCGTCGGACGGGTCACTGCATCAGCAAAACCGTCACGGGGTGTGCCAGGTCGCTGAAAAATTCTGCGACGAATGATGTCCATGTTTTCACCCCAGATATCGTATTGTTCCCATGTGATTTCACACCGTCCCATCCAGAAGGGACCGATGCTGACATCATGCGCCGGACCTTCATCGTCTTTGCGATGCAGTTCTTCTTGGGCACTGCCCATCACAAAGGTACCGCCGGGGACGGGAACCATGTCCACGAAGACGTCGGTGTGTTCAATCAGCTCGGCGTAGGACTTCATGGCCGACTCATTCTCAGCTTCAGCGTCGGGGACAGCTAACGGAGTGACCTGACCGAAAGCCGCGGCCGGAATGACAATCCCCACAGCATACAAAAGACTGCATCGCAGATTGGAGAATATGGCTCGCATTATGTCACAACTGGTTGCGGGCTGAAATTAAGGCGCGGTGATATTATTGTCCACCAGTCCAGGCACGTCGAGCAAAACACAGATACACAGAACGCAACGCCTCCGAGTGACGGTTTTACGACGTTTCGCAGAGTGAGTCACCGAACCGAATCTGGTGCCCTGCTGATTCGAATCGAATGTCTGAGAGTCTGAAGGCCCGGTCCTGCCGTATCTACCCGAAGATTGCTGAACACTGTCACTTTCGCGGCACACCCCGTCAAGGTAGCACAACCCGTATGACCAGTACGGTCCTACCCGAAGGAATTCGGAATCCACCAGGTCTCCTCCGGCACGTGAGCTACGGTTTAGCTGTCAGAGCGTGGCCTGGAATGATGACAGCAGACTCTGGGTCGGCGTTGCTGCCCCGCTTAAAACAGGTCGATGTGCAGAATCCCAAACAGACGGAATGGATTTCCGACAGCAGAAATTCATTCAATGGTTGCGCAGAACCCGTTAAAAAAACACGCTGGGCACCTGCAGTTTTCTATGGACACCGGTAACGACCCGACTCTTTCCATGCATCGCGAGACACCTTTGTGTCAGGTGGTTAATGAATTGTCTGGACAGCATTATGTGCTGGCAACTGACGACATTGGCCGAATCACCGGGATTGTCTCCGCCAGACAGATCTTCCAGCGGCTGGAATCATCTAATCAGTATGAACAGCGCCGATGGCAGGCAATGCCACTCAGCTCGCTCCTTACAGTCACGTTTACTCTTCGTGATGAATCCCCCACAGTCACAGCAGGCGATACTGCAGAATGCGTCGTGATCGCCGAAGACGATCGCATCTTTGGTCTGGCGGTGGAGGATGACATCTTCCTGAGCTGGCGACGGCTGGAGTCTCTGCTTTCCACCGCGCTTTCTGATCCATTGACCGGTCTGCTAACCCGGCTGGCGTACGAACGTCGGTTACACGAGGAATGGAATCGAGCTGCACGGACAGGCATGTCCGTAGGTGTGGTGGTAGTCGATCTGGACAGTTTCAAACGTATCAACGACACATTCGGCCACCCGGTCGGCGATGCGGTCCTGCGAGACGTCGGTCACGAACTGGAAGCGTCAATGCGGTCTTATGACGTGGTCGCCCGGTTCGGCGGCGACGAATTTGTGGCCTTGTGTCTGGGATGTTCCGCTGGTGACATCGACATCCCGGTGGAACGGATTCAGCGCAGCGTCAATGACATCAATCTCGTCTTCGAGGGCAGACAAATTACAGTGACGGTCTCCATCGGCGCGGCGGTTCGCCATGACGGCTTCGAGTCATCAGATCCACGCGAATTATTTTCTGCTGCGGATGAATGCATGTACCACGCTAAGGCATCTCCCCAGCCGGCGTGGAAAGTGGAGCTTGGCGACGGTTACTCCGGAATCCCGGAACCTGTTGGTGTTGTTGCTCGGGATGGAATTCCACCGCGTCTTTCATCGGTGAATCGGTAACCCATCTCTGGAATGGACTCTGTTGGCACCGAACGAAACGCAGTGACAAACAGTCTTCACAAACTAATCCCGATCGACAGTTGCAACACCTGTGATGTGTAAGGCCCGGTGCACACTAAAGTCTGTCGTATCACAGGGATCTGAAACAGGCAAGTACCATTCCGTCCGCGCATCCGTCTCTTCACAACCAGGCTTTCTTTCCCCGGATGCTGCTTCAGCAGTGAAAGTATGCATCCTCAATGTCACCAGACCTCTCAAACAGTGTTGGAATAGTGTCGATCTGTTGTTTTTTATTGTTACGCATGTGAACACGATAGGCAACAACGGACACTGATGAACCCCGCTGGGGTGACAGTTCAGGTGATACCATAGATACATCACAGGCCAGTCCGGCCAGCGAATTAAAAGTTCAAAAATATCGCCCCACTTAACTTTATCCGGACGACCGAGGCGGCCGTGGCCAAACTCAGGGAGGCACTGCCGAGCTGCCAGATCTTTTACTAACCGCTGCGGGGAATCCATGACTCACCGCCTGTCGACTTGACCTGCCCCCTTTAACCGCGACCGGACCTTGAGTGGTATCCTCTCAGGTTGGGTTGCCAGAATGAGGGGGCACAAGATGCCGCGTAAACGATATCTGCCGGAGGAGATCATTCAGAAGCGTCGCGAAGTGGAGGTTCTTCTGTGGCAGGGGAAGAGTGCAGGAGAGGCCAGCCGTCAGATCGGAGTGACGGAACAGACAGACTATTGATGGCGGAAGGAGTATGGCGGAGTTCGCACGGACCA
>Ga0310123_10000958_pt1 | contig 24886 bp, 19 predicted proteins | sample CB6_AW_1057_MG_FD_203505 | JGI IMG/M metagenome (GOLD analysis project Ga0310123, IMG submission 203505) | Marine microbial communities from Western Arctic Ocean, Canada - CB6_AW_1057 | ecosystem: Environmental > Aquatic > Marine > Oceanic | place: Canada: Western Arctic Ocean | collected... | reverse complement strand
ACCTTACCTCTCCGTTGCATCCCTCCCGTCACGCGGAGCGCCAGTGCCGGACGAACCGAGAAACAGCTTGGTCCCGTCGGCGAACGTGACGTCCCGACCGTTCGCCTTTTGGGATCCGTCCTTGGCCCGGAAACCCTCGACGAACACCTCTGCTCCAGCCAGCAGGTCGTCCTTCGTGATACCGCGCCGCAACAGGGCGGTCGGTGGACCGCCTTCAATCATCCAACGTTCTTGTGATCCGTCCGGTTGGGTCACGTCAATGTGGATCCAGCTATGGGGGTTCACCCATTCCATCTTCACGACCGTGCCCGTCAATTGGATCGGGTTGGCCGCATCGAATTCCGCCGCAAACGCATGGTGAGCGCTCACCGGAACAAGCGCTGCAACCAAGAGCAAACCAACGCCGGCGCCCAGAACAACTAGCTGTATTCGCATCAGACTTTCTCCCTCGCTAGACGATCCACCGCCTCATGAGACCATCACTCTGTGTTCGCTCCGCATGGTGCGGGAGGTCGCCCCTCGTGAGCGTCAGCGGCCGCTCCGATTCGACGCTTCCCACGCCTTCGTCTCTTCCCACTTGTCCCGCAGTTCTGCCTCGCGTATGCCCGCCTCCCGAGCCGCTTCGTCCAAGGCCCACTGCCGGTCGGCTTGCGCGCCTCGGATGGCGTTCACCATGCCGTAATTATGTTCGTGACACGCGTACTCAAAGAGTCGATCCTGGTTGCCCTCAGTGGCCCACGTGTCGAGAAAGAAATAATTAACGGTGGTCCAGGGCCTCACGAACACGTCCGGATCGTCGATCGTGTACTGGTACTCGATCGTGTCACGGTCGATCCGTGTGAAGCGTTCGGTCAGACGGAACATCTCGCCCGTTCCCGGGTAGTAGTGCACGTGCCGCGACCCGCCGAACGGTCCCCCATGAGCCGGGACGACATTGTTCACGGTGTTCTTGAAATTGCGCGTCTCGACAACCAGCGTCTGGCCTTCCCAATGGCCACGTGAGTCCCCATTCCACTGACGGATCGCTGACCCAAGGGGCGGGCCCTCATCCAGACGAATGACCCGAACGTATCCGTATGGCATGACGATGCTCACATACCCAGGTGTTTGCACAATCTCCTTGATCGGATTCTGCGTGCTCCCCAGCATTTCTCCCGGCAGACCATTGCGGCTGATGCAACGCTCCGACAAGCCGCGGTCTTCCCAGTCGTCGCCTTGGCTCCGTCCGCGCCTCGCCTCTTCTCTCGCTTCCCACGTCGTCAGGGCGTCGCGCGTTAACGCAGGCATCTGCCCATCGGGGGGATCGATGATCTGAGACGTGCGCAGGGACACTTTTGGCACGGTTGGGTCGGCGCTCCAGAAGGCGTTGTACTCGGCTCCCGCGATCTTGAACCCGGGCCGACCGTCGTCTTCTGCGAAGGCTCGTGCGTATCGGTTCACATCTTGCTCGACGAGGTTGTCCGCGATGTCGTCGTCGTCGTCAGTCACAACTCGTCTGAGTCCAAGCCGCTCCCGCTCAGCAGCTTCCTCCGTGGTCATGAACTCCCTCTCGCCAAATTCGGACGGCCGTTCGAGAGGCGTATAGGTCCGGGTCTCCCACATACCCTGCAAGTCCGGATCGCCCCACGGGGTAGGCGGCGGCGGCGAACCGGCCGTAGCCGCGCCAGGGGTTTGGCCCACGAGCGGCACCGACACGAGCCACATCACTGTGACCAGGACCGCCAGAATACCGCTCGCCGCAAGCACTCGATGTCTCATCTTGCACCTCCTTGGCTCGACCCTTCAACAAGATCCCCGTAGAGATACTCCTCTGCGAGGTCAACACATTTAAACTCCAAGAATTGAGCGTTCTCTTCGATACGACGATACAGCGGCATGCTGATCTTCCACGGGCGTGTAAAGACCGTCGGGTCCTCAATTGTGGCTTCGTACATGAGGTGGTCCGGACTCATTGGCGTGTAGCGCTCCACCACGTGAAGCGCGTCGCTATGGTAATTCCCGGCCCGATCGAACCAGGCCAGGCCGTTGAACCCCGTCACATCGACGACCAGCGTGTCGCCGTCCCAGTGTCCGTTCGACCATCCCATCCAGAAATCGACGGGCGCGTTCGTCGCCTCGCCTATCGGAATGGTTCGATTGGCGTTTGCGAACTGATAGGCGATGACGATCTTCTCCGTGCTCTGAATAATCTGAAACGGAAACGGCATGTACGTGGCACGGGGTACTCCCGGCATGAAACACTTGGCTTCTGGGTCGCCAACGGTGTTGACGTTGTCTGGGTCAACGGTTAATCGATTCCTGAAATTCTCCTCCTTCCGTGCCAACGCCTCGGGTCGGTACGGAATCTCATTGCCTTCGACCACGCCCTGCCCCGCTGGCCTTGCACCCCATACGCCGAGGAGCCGGGGAAACGGTCCCGCATCGGCGGCATGATCTTGAATATCCCAGTTCGCCGTCACGAAAGCCTGCCAGAGCCCTGTCAAGTTGGGATTGGATGTCCCCGGTAAACGTGGCGCCTGATAGGCAGGACCCTGACTGACGGCCGGTTCCCCCCCTAGAAAAATTATCGCGACGACGGCGGCCGCCGTGACGGCCGTGCCAGCCACTGAAGCTCTAAACCAGTTACCCATTGCTATCCGACCTCCTGTTGAGCAGAGGGCCGCGTTACGCGTCTACCGCGATCCTATTTCCCAGCGCCTCCGGCGGCCTTCTCTTCGGCGCGAGAACCAGCGAGGATGTTGTAGAGGCCGTAGTTGCCCTCGTGACACGCATATTCGAACATCGGACCCTCAGTGCGCGTCATGGGAAGAGAGCCCTGCCAGGCGCTCGTCCACGTCTTCGGATCGACGACGGTGAACTCGTAGTCGATCAGGTCGGCCTCGTTACGCGTGAAGCGTTCAACGACATGCAAGGCCTCACTGAGATTCCCATCGACGCCTCTGATAATGGCCCGGTTATTGAAACCGGTGGTCTCGACGACGAGCGTATCGCCCTCCCAGTGGCCGCGCGAGTCTCCCGCATATTGACGGATGGTTGGCGCGATATGCGCCCGCCCGTCGAGTGGGATGACGCGAACATCATGGATGTGCTCTTGGAGAATCGCCACGTGATCCGGAGTCTGCACGATGTGATAGTTGTTGTTGTACCCAGTGGGCAACGACGGAATCCCGCGATACCAGATACACCGGTCGCTGAGGTCTAGCTCCTCCCAGGAGGTGGCTGGGAGGCGTCCGCGCCGAACATCCTCGATCCGGTCCGCCTCGGCCGACGTGACGCGTGTGTGCGCCTCTGGTGTCAGCGAGGGCAACCTGCCATTCGGCGGATCCACAATGAGCGACGTGCGCCTCGTCGCCACGACCGTGGTGCCACGGTCCAACCAGAGATTATTGTAGAAACCTGGTGTTCCGTCCGCCCGACTGTCCAATTGGTCGGCAGCCGTCGTCCTCTCGGCGGGGCGATTCGACAGAAGCTCGTTCCGGGCGATGGTTTCTTGTTCAACCCCGGCCGCCTCCTCTTCGGTCAGAAACTCCTTGTCGCCCAACTCTTCGGGCCGCTGCAGCCGCGTCAGGGTAGAGTTGTTCCAGATCCCCTGCAGGTCCGGATGGCCCCACGGCGTTCGGAGCGACGCCGGCGTCTCTGTCGGCTGAGCAGCAGCGAATGTTGGCGCCAACACCACGACTGCGAACACTGCACCCATCACAGTAAGACATCGATGGCTCATCTGTCCCTCCTCTTGCACTTTTAGTACTCGTCTAGATGCGGCCATAATGGATCGAAACGCAGCGGCAGGCAAGGACATTTTACGTGGATAAACCGAAGAGTCCCAACGGGGCTTGAGTTCCAGGAGGGCGTGGGTAACAACCAATGCAGAAGGTGGAATGATCTGCTGTTCGAGCACGCCTGTCCCGCGAGCAATCCCGACATGGTGAACTTCGCCTGGGGGCAGCCGTGAAGCAGTCACGACCTGCCGACGCTCAGCGATCGGGTTGCAGTGCGCCGAGTTCTCGGCGAGCCTGTGAATCGGTTGAATCCAGACGAATAACCTGCGCGTAGCTGTCTCGCGCGGCTCCGACCTCACCCCGGTCGCGGTGGACGCGGGCCTTGTTGAGCCAGGCGTGCGCCGACTCGGGGTCGAGCTGCACCGCTCGCCCGAGGGCATCGCTCGCGAGCTGAAGCTGCCCTACCACTGCCGCCGCAACACCCAGTTCGATCAGTACCTCGTAGTCGTCGCCAAGCCGCTGCAGGGCCGTCTCAAGATTGCCCACCGCCTCCTCGGCCCGCTCCGACCGCAGAAGAGCCTTGCCGAGGTTGAAGTGGTCCAGACCCCGGCGACGCTCCCATTCCGGCCCACGCTGCTCCAGGTTGGGCTCGAGATCGAGCAGCCGCCGATAGTAGTCAATCGCTCCGTCGAAGTAGCCTTCGTCGAGATGGGCCCGGGCCAGGAAGCTCAATTTGGCTTCGCTCAGACCTTCGTCGCGGAAGGACGACAACAGCGCATCGAGGTCGGCCTCTGTGATGGCCCCACGGACCAGTCGCCGGAGACGGCCCCGGTCGTCGAAGACGAACGTCGAAGGGAGCACCGCCTGGTCGACATCGCCGAAGAACCGTGACATCACGCTCTCGTCTGCGAGAAACTGCGCGTATGGCACGCCAAACTGCGCGATCCGTGCCCGCACAGAGGGCAGATCCTTGAGCTCGACGCTCACCCCGACGAAGTCAACCTCATCGTCATAGCGGGCCGCCAGGTTGACCAGTTGGGGCAGTTCCACGTTGCACGGCACGCACCACGGGGCCCAGAAATTGATCACTGTCGGCCGCCGCCCACCTGCCAATGGCACCACATCGCCATCGAGCTGTTCCGCATCGACGGTCGGTGAGGGCGAGCCGGCGACGTTCGGACGGGAGCTCTCGGGCCATCGGTCAAGCGGGCGAGCCTCAACGGCTGCCGCCCCTTCGCGAACGAGGAGGAGCTGGTCCACCGATAGATCGGTCCAGACCTCGACCTCGCCCGACGGCCAGCGAACTTCCAGGGCGTCGATCGTCGAGGAGTCCCCCAAACCAAAATGGAGGTCCAGCGGCACCTGGGTCATGAACCCCTCGGTAATCTTGACAAAGTCTCGACGGACCACACCATCGGCGCGGAGCGTCACCTCCGCACCGAGCGCATGCGGCTGGGTGCGTGTCCCGGTGAGCCGGACACGCGCGAAGTGCCGGGATGCCGACCTGTTCTCAAGGAGCCGCAGCCCCGTTAAGGTCAGGAGCGCGAGATCAAGGTCGCCGTCTCCGTCGATGTCGACCGCGGCTGCGGATCGTCCGTCATGGTCGTAGTCCAGACCGAACACGTACGCACTCTGGACGAATCGCTCATCCGATCCGCTGGGTTTGTAGAACAGCCGGTCCCGCTCATATCCGCTGAAGGAGCCACGGAAACCGATCGCCTCCTCGGCGAAGACGTCCTTGAACGGTTTCTGCTGCTCGACCGCCGCGGCGTCGGCGACAACCTGTCGCCAGAAGAACGTTCAGAAGTCCGGAGCTTCCGGATCCCGGTTGCTGGCGTTGCCGTTGGTGACAAAGATCTCCTTGTCACCGTCGTTGTCCAGGTCATAAAAGAAAGAGGACCAGGCCCACCCGCCTTCGCTGACACCAAGCTGCACGCCACGGTCCAGCCATCCTCCGGTACTGGAACCTGGGCCAAAAAGCTGATTGCCCTGCGTGAGCATCTCGAGACGAGCCCGCATGTCGTCGCCAACCGACTCGGTCAGGCGAACGACGCGATGCCCCGCGTGGGAGTACATGTTCGACAGGTAGACGCTCCAGTCGCCTGTGTTGTCCCAATCGGCGATCGTGACCCCCATCGTGTTGTTGGAGTGACGAACGAGCGGATGGTCCATCGCGGCGCGAAACGTCCCGTCACCCAAATTGTCCCAAACGATGTTCTCCCCCCAGTCGTTACCTTCGAAGATATCGAGGTCGCCGTCGCCGTCAAAATCGAAGAACTGTGCCACGAAGGTGTATCGGGTACCGGTGACCCCACGCTGCTCCGATTCCTCCCTGAAGCGAAGGTCCCCATAATTGATGAAAAGCAGGTTGTCGTCGCCGTCATCGGCGTCGATACGATTGAAGCGCCCTGGAGCACCCGACTGGTCGTTCTGATAGCCGCCGACGAAAAGGTCGACCAGTCCATCACCGTTCACGTCGCCCGCCGTGAGCGGCTGCGCGTCGCTTCGCCTAACCTGGCGGGGATTCTCGAATCCTAGCGTCTCCGGGAGGTAGACCCACCCACCGTCCCGCCGTGTGTAGATGCCGATCCATGCCCGGGTGCCACGGTAGCTGACACGGTTGCCCACCAACTCTTCGACGCCGTCGCCATCCAGATCGAGAAAGAGAAACTGGCTCGGGATGAGCAGATCCTCCTGAACCGGGAGTTGCTCGCGGGAGAAGCCACCCCTCCCATCGTTGAGGAACAACACGCTCTGCCCGAAGGATTCGGTGGCGAGCAGATCCCAAAACCCGTCCTTGTTCCAATCGACCACGCTAAGGGCGGAATCGATCAGACTATTGCCGATGTCAGCGATGTCCTGCCGCAGCGCGTCGTTGGCCGCCGACCGGTTGAAATGCAGACCAACCGCGTCGGTAATATCGCGGAAAGGGGGCGACGGGTTCTCCACCCGTGTCGCATCGACCAGGTCGAGACGGCGGACCACCCACTGCCCACTGGGCGTCTCCACGAACTGGATGGCAAGCGTCGCGTCGATGACCGACCGCAGGCCGGCGGCGTCAGGGCCAGCAAGCTGCAGATGGACACGGGCGAAGGCGCGGGTCCGAGTCGGCTCGAGGAGAAACTCGAAGGCGTTCCAGGAGACCCGCTCCACCGCAACCCACGACCCGACGTGGGTGATGAGCGTCTCGATGAACCCGTCCGCATCCAACACGTCGAGTCCGCCCGGCTCATAGCGGCGGACCGTCAGCCGGTTGTCATCGATTGCCCGGCCGTCCTGCAGATCGGGAAACCGGCCGAGGAAGTCGGGCGACAGGCCCTGCCTCACCCGGCCCCAGTCGAAGCTACGCAGTCCGACGAGGAACGTCGCCTTGACACTGTTTTGAACGACGGACTGAATATCTTCCGACGTCGCAATGTCGGTGATGTAGCTCTCGGGAGGCGTAAGTGGGAAAGGCTCGCTGTCGGCCACCTGCGCATGGCCAACATGGCGATCTGGCGTCAGAAATCCCAGGAGGACCGACAGCCCAGCCGCCAAACCGATGACCCCGAGAAGACGGTGAGAGCGCATCTTCAACGAACGCGCTCCCGCGCCCTCGGACCGCGAGGACGGGTGGCCTGGTTAATATGAGAAGGCCCAGTGAGAAGCACCAGCTGTTCCACCTTGAGCATCGCCCGGGCCGGTGCCAGGCTCGGCCCTTGTGTGATAGCCGCACTTCGTCGCATCTTCGTCATCATCTGAGCGTCGCAGGTAGTCCAATAAAAAAGGCCATCATCCGTCGGATGATGGCCTCTGCTTCTTTCCAGCTATAACTAAGGACCGGAGCGGGGGCCTATTTAGACAGGCCGCCGCCGATCGTCAGAACGTTAGAACGTCAGCGAACCACCAAACTGGAACAGGCGGGCCACCTGAGTCCCTCCGGCTCTACCCGAGCCGTTTCTCCAGGAGGGACCGAAGGAGCTGTTGATCTCGAGAATATTCGTCCCGTTCATCGCGTTATACAGGTCGAAATTCGCTCTCACCACCATGCCAGACTCGAAATTGAACAGCTTACTAAACCGAAGGTCGAGTGAGTTGACCCGAGGTTCGTTCTGGGTCCCAGGAGCGATGAGCGGCACCACGACGGTGGCGCTGCATGCCGCCCCCACCTTTGACCCGCAGGCTGCCAGGTCGCGGCCCAGGGAATCCCTGAGATCAGCGTTTTTCACGCGGTAGTTAGCGTCGTAGCCAACACCAGACGTGTTTGTGAACACCCCGCTCGCGACGAAATCACCCGGGAACGGATAGCTCCAGTGCATCTTGAACTGTGTCTGGTGAGAGAACGGCGTTTCGACACGGCAATTGAGCAGTTGCTGCGGGGAATCGACCGTGTAACAGCGGTCGGCGACCGTTTGCCCCACGTCGAGACTGCCGCCGAGCTGGGCACCCACGTCGAACCGCATATTGGTGGAAATGGTCACAAAATCAGAGACCTTCGACATGCCGTCATCGAAGTTCGACGCCCGGGTGTGGATGATCTGGCCGATGCCACGTTTGTCAGGCGCGATGTCGTACAACCCGCAAACCTCGTAGCCGCCACCATTCGGTAGATCGGTATGACTCGGTGCCGTGATGCAGTAGGGATCGAAATCGGCGGGGCCGATGGCCTGGTTGTCCGCTACGCCGGCATCGGACCGAATACCGCTTATCCTGCCGAAGTGGTCACTCCAGTTGCGGTAGTAGCCGGCCGTCATCGATATCGTCGGCGAGAACTCGTGCTGCACTTCCGCCGTCAGGTCCCAGAAGTAGTCACGGACTCCGAACCCATTTATGAGGCCTGCGTCATACGTGATCGCGTTAGGGTTGGCCTTGCCGAAGTTGCTATTACTGATCGCCCCACATTCGCCGTTCGCGGCGAAATTGGTCAGGTCGCAGTCCGGGATGTAATCCTCGTTGGCATCGCTCCACGAGCGGGTCGTCTTGTTGACCGAGGTTTGGACCGGGTCGTTCTTGGTGGCGAAGTCAACGCTTTGCTTACCCACATACCGGCCCATGGATGCCTTGAGCGCTGTCTGACCGGTGCCAAACAGGTCGTAGGAGATCCCTATCCGCGGATTGACATCGGTCCAGTTCGGCACGTTTTCGACCGCGTCAAAACTACGTGCTCCCAGGAACCGCGTCGCGGGTATCTCCTGGGCCGGCACATACCCGTTGAAGTAGTCAAACCGGATGCCCATATTGATCGTCAGCTTGTCGAGCGTCCATTGATCCTGCGCGAAGATGCCAAGCTCAGCCTTGGTTCGCTGATGTCCAGGAAACGGCGTGGCGTGCTGTTGAATCCGGTTCGGGACGCCATTGTTGAAGCGGTAATCCACGGACTGATTGATGAACGTTTCCCGATCGAGGACGTGCTGTTGTAGGTTGACCCCAAACTTTGCAGAATGAGAGCCGGTGACGTAGGACAGGCTGAACCGCTCGACGAACCGGTCCATGTCGTTCTGATACATGTAGCTCGACTTCGCGTTGTATCTGATACCCGTGGACTGCTCCTGGACCGATATATCGGTATCCGCCACGGTGAAATCGAAGGTCTGGGTCACGTTCTCACGGGTGCACGGGAACGGGTTCTTCGTCAGGGACGCACCCGCTTCCACCAGTAACCTGTTCGACAACGTCGAGGTCCAGGCGGCCTGATACAGCCCCTGCGGCCACATCCTCCAACACGTCTGGGCCTCCGGCGCCAAGTTTCGCCCTTGCCCCCGAGTCTGGAAGCTCTGAGGGTCGGCGAAAAAGGCCAGCTTGTTGTTCGGAGTCGCCTGGATTGTTATCCGGGTCGCGTTACTCCGAAGCCAGTCGTTGGCGACGGTCGGTCGATTCAGGTCTGGGGTGTACTGTAGATACCCCGGTTCTCCTACCTGCTTGCCCCGCGTCAAGTTAAAGAACACGCCGCCGCCGCCCGCCTGGCTCGTGGCCGAAAGGCGCACCGCGTTGAAGAACCACACCTTGTCCCGTTTGAGGGGCCCGCCAATTGTATAGTTTGAATCGTAGGCGAAGAGGACTTCACTCATCCTGGTCACGCCACGGGCCGCCAACGCCGGGGTGATATCGACCTTCTGGAAGGAGTCGTTCGTGTACGTAAAGTCGGTGACCGAGCTGAAGGTGTTACCGCCCTCTTTCGGAATCATGTTGAACGCGACCCCAGCCGCGTTGCTCTCGGCCGAGATGCCCCCGGTTTCGACGGTCGTCTCCGCCGCCGTCGACGGGTTGTTAACATAGCTGACGGCTCCGTTCCCCGCCAGGTTGTTCGTCTGCATTCCGTCGTAGGAGACTTTCGAGTTGCCCTTTCCATGGAGCGAGGCGCCGTGGGTCGCGTTCGTCGCGTAGATACCCGTCGCGCCGCCTCCGCCCTGATTTCTATCGCTCGACATCCCTGGGATCATTCGGATGAGGTCCATGTGGCCCTTCGAGCCGCTTGGCAGCGCCGCGAGCAATTCCTCCGAGACGACGGTTTGCTGTCGGACGTTCTGCACGTCGACGATCGGACTCGCTCCAGTCACCGTGATCGTCTCTTCGATACCGCCCACCTGCATCGCCGCATCGATGTTGGCGGCAAATCCGGCCGACAACTCGACGCCTTCCCGAATGATCGTCGAGAAGCCCGGCAGCGTAAAGGTTACCGAGTAGGCCCCCGGCGGGAGAGGAGTGACGTTGTACCGCCCCTCACTGTCGGTGAAGACGGTGCGAACGCCCTCAATCAAAGCTGCACTTGCGACATCAACGGTCACGCCAGGTAGCACGCCGCCCGTATCGTCACTCACCCCGCCAGCGATACTACTCGCCTGCTGGGCCGAGACGGGAAGCGGCAGAATAAGCGCCACCCCCAAAAGCACAACACCTACTCGCACGAAACTCCGGATACTCATAACACGCGCCCCCTATAAAAAGTGAAGTGACTACAATTTTCAATTTTAAATAAAACGATCAGTAACCGTCAAGAATTCGTCCAGCCGATTTACCTCGATCCTGTCTCGGTCACTGCTGCCCTACTACCGCATTGTCGAGGGCACGAGCGCCACTTAGAGCCCCTTCGATACCGTAATTTCCCTCGTGACATGAATACTCGTATATCCGCTTCTCATCTCTTGTCATGGGAAGCTGCACGGTCCAGGTCCCTGTGAATGACTCCGGATCGTCGATGGTGTACTGATAGTCGAGCGTGTCTGCGTCCAGCCGGGTGAACCGTTCGGTCAGATGTAAGCCCTTCCCGGACCCCCGATAGCTGTTCTGGCCGTTGAAGTTAATCGTGTCGACGACCAGCGTGTCGCCTTCCCAGTGACCACGCGAGTCCCCTTTTATTTGCTGGATAGTGTTGCCCAGGTGCGGACGCCCGTCCAGGGGAATGACGCGAACCTCGTGGATCTGCTCGGTGAGAATCGCCACGGAACCGGGAACCTGAAACAGACGCAAGTTGTTGTTGTAGCCACCTGGCATCATCGGCGGTCCGGTTCGCTGCTGATGAATACACCGCTCGCCCAAAGGCCGATCCTCGATACCATGTGCGGCACGCGACACGACCGCAGCACGGTCGGTCACGCGCTTCTGGGCTTGCGGCGTCAAGGCCGGCAGCTTCCCGTCCGGCGGGTCCACGATCAGCGAGGTGCGCTTCGTCCCGACGATCTCCGTCCCGCGGTCCCACCAAAATTGGTTGTAGGCACGCGCCAGGTCGCTCGTCTGAATGGTGCCATTGACAATTCCGCCCCGGCTGCCGTCCTCGTCACGGCGGTCAGCATTCCGCAGCTCGAGTGTCTGCTGGACGAACTGTGCCGCTTCTTCGTCCGTGAACATTTCTTTACCAGCCAGATTGTCGGGTCGTTCCAGCGGCGTGAGGGTGGAGTAACTCCACCCCCCCTGAAGGTCTGGGTCTCCCCAGGGGGTCCTGGTTTGACCAGCCGCCGGCAGCGGTACCAACAATACAACGGCCACCACCGCCACCACGAGACGCATAAGACACCGCCCAATCATATAAGTGCTCCTCAGTTATTTGACGCTAATCAGCAGACCTTGACAGTCCCTGTGGACGATGTCAAGCGCTGATTAGGCTGGCAATTGAGCCGCCCGTCTGGAAATTTTCTACCGGCTGCCTGGTCGCGCAAAACATCCACAGGTTACAACACTAAATTCTTGCTTGTCCTCTCAGATCACAGAACAGTAAGCAGTTGACTGGTAACTGTTTACAGGATCCAACTTGCGAATCGCGTATTCGCGGTGCTTCGCGCCATCCTTATTACTTGGATTCGGCAGCCGCTTCTGAGTTGCGAGAGCCGGTGAGCATGGTCGGCATGCTGTAATTTCCCTCGTGACAGCCGTACTCATACAGACCGTCCTTAATCTTGACCCAGGGGACCTCCCCGGTCCATGGACGCGTCCATGTTTTTGGATCCTCAATCGTGAATCTGTACTCGATCGTGTCAGCATCGACGCGTCTGAAGCGCTCGACCAGCCGCAAAGCTTCGGTGGGTTTCGCGTTGTTGGCGGCTCGGATCACCGTCTTATCAGAAAAATTGGTGGTCTCGACGACCAATGTGTCGCCCTCCCAATGCCCACGCGCATCTCCCAACCACTGCCGTAGCCCTTGCCCCACGTGCGGACGTCCGTCCAGGGGGATGATCCGGAAGTCATGGATCATCTCGATGAAAATCGCCACGTATTCGGGCGTCTGAAAGATCTGGTAATTGTTGTTGTAGGCACTGGAAAGCATTGGTGGCCCGGCGTTCGGCCACAAGATACACCGGTCGTTGAGATCAAGGTCCTCCCAGGTATCAATGAGACCGGTTCCTCTCCGAGCCGCTCTTAACCTCCGTACCTCCTCTGGCGACGGCGCTTTCATTTTCGCCTCGGGCGTCAAGGAAGGCAGCATCCCATCAGGCGGATCAATAATGATCGACGATCGTCTGGTCGCCACGACCGTCGTTCCCCGGTCGAACCAGTGCGTGTTGTAATTGCCGACAATGTCGGCTGGCTCCTCGTCGTCACGGGCGGCGTTCTCGGCCGACCGGATCTGCTCCAACTCGGCTGCCTCTTCAACCGTCAGGAACTCTTTTTCTGCAAACTCAGTCGGCCTTTCGAACGGGGTAATGGTCTTATTCGTAAACGTTCCCTGCAGGTCCGGATCGCCCCAGGCGGTTCGAAGGGACGATGCGGCTTGGGCCATGAGGGGTGCCGGAATGAGCCAGGCCAGCCCGAGCACAACTGCCAGCATACTCACCGGAGCAAGAGATTGACGACGCATCTGACCCTCCTTTTCGTTGATGTTCAACAACTCTCCTTGCGTCCATGGCAAAGGTTTGCCTGGACCCGCTGTTCGCAACTTCGGCCGCTCGTCCGCAGCGGACTCGAACATCTTACCCTTTACCCGCAATCTTCCTCATCGAAATCGATTTTTCGTTGCTCTCGTCGCAATCCGGTGGCGCGGGCCGGGATGGTGGACAGGACCTCAGCCCAGATGGCCCCCGAGCAAGAACTTACCCGGCGACGCTCCCAGAATAGAATGACCCAGGTTACAATGATCATCGTCGTCATGCTATAAGGAGATCAGTCATATGCGAACCCGGCTCAGACCCTCGACGATTGCGGTGGCGATTGCTTCGGCAGCTGTGGGTGCAGTCATTTCTCTGTCGGTGGCACTGCCGGCCGGCCAAGCGTCTCGGCCAGCACGCATCGGCGACAAGCCTAACTTCAGTGGAATCTGGCAGGCGAACAATGAGGCCCACTGGGACCTCGAAGCCCACGCAGCGCGACCTGGTGCTGTGATGCAGCAGGGTATTTACCCATATGAGTACGCGCAAGTCCCGGCGGCGCCGGTCCTGGCACTCGGGGCAGCGGGTGGTGTACCTGGGTCGATAGGGGTTGTCCAAGGTGATGGGAGCATTCCCTACACGGCGGAAGCCCTGGCAATCAAACAGGAGAATGCCGCGAATTGGATCGATCGCGACCCCGAGCTGAAGTGTTACCTGCCGGGCATTCCGCGCGCGATGTACATGCCCTATCCCTTCAAGATCACCCAAGGTACGACCAAGGTCCATATCGGTTTTGAATTCGCAAACGCGGCGCGAACCATCCATCTTAACAACGTGGACGAGCCGCCGACCGATATGTGGATGGGTCATTCGCTCGGCCGCTGGGACGGGGACACACTTGTCGTGGACGTCACCAATTTCAACGCCAACACGTGGTTCGACCGGGCGGGAAATTTCCACAGCGAGGAACTGAAAGTGGTTGAGCGCTTCACGCTGATGACGCCTGACCGCATTCAGTACGACGCGACGATCGAAGATCCAAGAACCTTCACGCGCCCATGGCAGATCTCGATGCCACTCTATCGACGGGTGGAACCGAACCTGCAACTCATCGAGTACCGCTGCACTGAGTTTGTCGAAGAATTCCTTTATGGCCATGTTCGCAAGGACCAGTTGGTCAAGCGTTGGGAGGGGGAGACTCTCATCATTGACATCACGCGCAAGGTTCCGCCCGGGGACGAATTCTACAACTGGTACAGGAAGTAAGTGAGAAGATTTCGAGCAACATATCAAGCTGCGTCGCCGAGATGTCCAGAGGCGAAGCCAGTAGGTCGAAGTAGATGCTGGCTCTGAGAGCCAGAGGGAAGGTGAATGTCATGCGAACACGACTAGTCGCGGCGATCGTAGGTGTAGGCCTCGTTTGGGTAGGGTCGGCAGGGTCGGCGGTGGCACATCATGCCTTTTCGGCCGAGTTTGACGCGGACAGTCCTGTCCAGTTCGATGGCACGATCACCAAAGTGGAATGGATTAATCCTCACGTCTGGCTTCACTTGGACGTGGAGATGCCGGACGGCACGGTCGAAAGTTGGGCGTTCGAAGCTGGAACGCCTAACAACCTCTTCCGCCGCGGGTTTACGAAGAATTCGCTGCTACCGGGTACCGAGATTTTCGTCGATGGCTATCAGGCCAAGGACGGAACGAATCGGGCGAACGGTCGAGATCTCACGCTCCCCGACGGGACCAAGCTGTTTCTCGGTTCGTCTGGCACAGGCGCACCGTACGAACTAGAGCGGCGGTAGCATGCTCGGAAAGCCATCGGTCCCAGTCCTACTCGTTGACCGGGTGTCGACAGGCCGGAGTGATCTGTACGGGTAAGGAGGTTTCAGATGAGACAAGCTCTTCTGCTAGGAACTTTGTTGGTGCTCGTTGTCGTCGTCCTCAAGCTGACGCCAGTGGCGGGCCAAAGCCAAACGCCACTCCAGACGCCATGGGGCGAGCCGGACCTGCAAGGGCTTTGGACCAACTATGAATACACACCTTTGCAACGTTCTGATATCTATGGTGATCGAGAGTTTCTCTCGGCCGAGGAACGGGCTGAATTGGATGGAGAGACAGCAAGCAAGGAAGGGCGTGATTACCGCAACCTAGAGGCGTTTCCACGGGGCACCGTGAACGACCTGCAGGGTTCCTACAATGACGTCTACCGCCTTCGGAAACATGTCGGTGCGCGCACGTCTCTTATTGTGGATCCCCCGGATGGGAGGATGCCTCCCTACGCGCCAGAGGCCTTGAAGCGTCAGGAAGACTGGCGAGCGTTTCAGCTTGCCCTCCTGCAAGCCTCACCGGCGTGCAGGGACCAAGAGCGATCTTGCGCTGGCGGGGAGTACGGACCAGTGTCACCGAGATACCTCGACCCGGCGCCGATCTACGCCGTGAGGGGTGTCAATCGCTCCGACAACCCAGATGACCATGGCCTGATCGTGCGGTGTCTGGGGGGCTATCTGGCAGGCGGTAATGGACCGAGCTTTGCGTCCACGGGCTACAGCGATATACGTCGGATCGTGCAGACCCCTGGCGGAATCGCGATGGAGTATGACCAAGGCCAAGGGCAAGGATGGCAGCGCCATATCGTAATGGACGGGAGTCCGCATTTGCCCTCACACATCCGCCAGTGGTGGGGCGACTCGCGTGGCCATTGGGAGGGCGATACGCTGGTCATCGACGTCACGAATTTCACCGCCAAGTCTGACTTCTTCGGCTCGCGAGAGAACTTGCATCTCATTGAACGCTATACCCGTACGGGGCCAACGACACTGGAGTGGGTTGTGACGCTAGAGGATCCGACAACGTGGACGAGGCCGTGGACCGTCACCGTGGAATTGACCAAACAAGACGAGGAAGCTAACCGCTTCTATCCTGAACCGCGGTGTCACGAGGGGAACTACGGGTTGCCGGGTATTCTCCGGGGGGCGCGTGAGGACGAAGCACAGTTCGCGGAGGGGAGCGGCCCCAATCCAGCTGAAACATGTATCACCGGATGCTCGTACGTGCCTGATGACGACCCTGAGAGAGACACGGTGTTCTAAGTAATACACGCATATCGTCTATCACTTATCGCTCTGGTCTTTCGAATCGCATCGGGATCCGAATCTTCCCCGGGTCGTCTTATGGACTGCCAGGGGAACCGTCGCGTCCGCATGACTGAGGCCAGCCCTGATCGCAGGCGCGCGCATATAAACTCGCTGGCGTCAGATCGGTCACGGGGGCCTTGCTTCCCCGTAAGATGATTGGATAGTCTTCCAGCGTCGGTGCGACGCGTACCGGTCTGTCGACGCCGCTTCTTACTCTGTCACGATTGGCGCAGGCAGGGAGGAGGCCGAGTTCGCATCCAGCCTCGAGTGACTTGATTGGACCAGGACCGTCAACATAGAGCTCCGTCTGAAGAATCCCGAACTCGTTGCACGCCCACCCGGATCCGGCATCGCAGAACCTCGATTGCGTCGCCACAAGATAGCTACAGGCGTATGGGCGGTCATCAGCGCACGCCTGCTGCCAGAACGGCAGCCATTGACCGCGATGATTGTCGCCGACTCCACCCGCCGCGCGGATGATCGTAAACGCGATGACCCAGATGGACATGTAGGCCAGATTTCGCGTTCGTGGCGCAAGTGATCGCCCCAGAGCAACTGGATCGAGCCTGCGCAGTACCCTGGAGCCAGCCGCACGGTCGATTGCCCTGACTGACAGATTCAGGATTGGGATTGGCAGCAACTTATCGTAGAACGTAGGAACCCCGGCATCGGCGAGGAGTGTGTACAACACGACGGTACTGAGCCCGTAGGCAACGCCGAAGATGATTCGACCCAGCTCGGTTCGCGGCGAGGTCGACGGATCGGTGAACAGGAGATGCATCCCGAGGAAGACCGCTATCGGGATGTAGGAATCGAAGAAGTAGTAGGTACCCGTCGCGGCAAAGTACAGCAGCCCAAACAGATACGTCGTCACCACCGCGGCCATCGTCATCGAGGTCACACCAAAGAAGTACTGGCCCGGCAGGCCGATCAGAAACAGCATCAGATACATCTGAGGCGGATAAAACTGCGTGATCGCGATTTCCTTGCCCCAGGTCATGTCGGTCGTCCCGGTAAGAATCAGAACGAGCGAAAATATCGCAAGCGGGAAGGACGATGGGTTGAAGATATGTGTGCGTCGTCCTTCCTTGTTCCAGCCAATCAGCTCTTTGCCCGCAAATCCGATCGCCACCATCACGAACTGGAGGTAGAACCAGTCATCTTTAAACAACAGAAACAGATTAATGCTGAAAATGACCGGAAACGGTGCAAAGCCCAGCGTGTAGGTGTCGCGCCGCGACCAGCCGAGCAGCATGTCGAATGCGTACGCAAAGACCAGTTGCGCCACGACGAGATGGGCCGAATCGTACACCAGAGCCCAGTGCCAGCCCCAATAGATGAGCACCGCGCCTTGTGCGCATGCCTGCACGTAATGTTGCTTCCTCGGGACGATTTCCAGCGCAAGCGCTCGGCCCGTGCGCAGCGCCGATCCGAACAAGACCGCGGCCCACGTGAAGAGTGCGATCCCCGCGCCGCCGAAGGACCACGACAGCAGCGGATTGTGTCCGCCTGAGTCGAGGAGCCCGAGTCCGAGGAGTGCCAGCGTAAAGCCAAGCGGCAGAGCAAATGCCGACAGGGGTGAGAGACGTATCGACACCGGAGCGTCACCTGTTCAAGCTTCTATTCCGCGAACGCTGGTGGCTGTGCCTGTGGAGTGAACGAAGGTCCTTGTACTCAGGCCGCATTATACGCGTCGAGGCGCTGGCCGCGCATAGCGAGAGATCGCGATGGCCGCGATAAGGACTCCGTTCTGCGTATGGACATTATAGACAGGTTGCTGGGATGGAGCTATCCTTGCTGCTCGTCGGAAGTGTCAAGATGACGGATCCACGCGGAGAACTTGGGAGGCATCAAATGAGCGAACGTTTTCTCCCCCAGTTGTTGACAGCGATTGCGATCGTCCACCTAGCGTTGTCCCCCGTGGCTGGCCAGGACAACGGACTGGACACCTCGACCGCGCCCCGGACACCGTGGGGCGATCCAGACCTACAGGGAACATATACGAACAAGACCATCACACCCTTGGAACGGCCCGAGGACATGGCCGAGCGAGCGTTCCTGACCGAGGAGGAGGCTGCCACCCTCGAACAAGAAGCGGTCAATCGGAATACGCGCCTGGCTATTCGCCCCGCCGAGCGAACGACGGCCAGCGACAACGTGGACACACGGACCGACGGAACACCAGGTTTCTACAACAATTTCTGGCTGGACGGGGGGACTACGGTCGTCGACACCAGACGCACGTCACTGATTATAGATCCGCCCGATGGAAGAATCCCCGCCTTGACGCCGCAGGCACAGAACAAAGAGGCGGCTCGGGTCCGTGCATTGACACGGCGAACAACAGGCGAGGCCGACTCGTGGGAGGACCTCGATCTGAACGATCGTTGTATGCTGTGGTCGGTTGGGCCGCCGATGCTTCCTACCGGCTACAACAACAACTTTCTTGTTCTTCAAACTCCTGGATACGTGGTGATTCACGTCGAAATGATTCACGATACACGCATCATTCCCCTGGACGGGCGTCCCCGGCTCGGACCGTACCACCGCCAGTGGCTGGGAGATATGCGCGGCCATTGGGAGGGCGATACGCTGGTCGTCGAGACGACTAATTTTGCCACAACCGAGGATGGGTCTGCCTCTGGCAACGACCCGATACGGATTAGAGCCGCCAGCAGCGATCCCGGGAGCACCTTGCGTGTGGTCGAACGGTTCACGCGGGTCGACGCTGACACGATCAGCTACCAGTTTACGATCGAGGATCCGACGAGGTGGACGAGACCCTGGACAGGGGAAGTTCCCGTTACGAAGACGGAGGGTCCGATCTTCGAATACGCGTGCCACGAGGGCAACCACAGTATCGTGAACGTTCTCAGTGGAGCTCGCACCCAGGAGAAGGCCGCCGAAGGCGCCGTCACGACGAGCGCGAAGTGAGTTGAGGCACGCGTGACGCTGCCCACAACCTAGGGTAGCCCCGGCACGTAGTTCCCACTGTTGTCATTCAGCGCGCGGTTGAGCAGTTCACCCCAGCCGATCGGCCTGTCTAGCTCGAGTCCCTTTGGGGTAATCTCCGGCTTGTGCTCAGAGTTACCCTCCGGATTGTCGGGTAGTTGCTTAGGCACCTCAGAATCGTCGCTGCGATTTCAATGAGTGCCTCACGATACGCGTCATCCTCTGGGCTCAACGGAACAGCATGTTCCCGACGGCTCGCCGAGTACATCGAAAAGCCCATGACTCCTTGCAGTGCCGGCGGCCCCGTCTCTGGGGGTACGTCGTACAACAGAATCGGCAGTACTCTCGAGTGGTCGTTCACAATCAAGTGCAAACTGTTCGATCCAGCAACCCGAACAAAGTACGCGAGTTCACGACTATTCGATTCAGACTTTAACTATCCCGGGCCTAGAAGGGTAAGAAACAGAGCGGCGTTCTCAACGTGGCACTGAATCACCTCATCGAAGGTTCCTAACCCGTTCAGCTTCTGGTCTCGCCAGATTCTCGCCGGGTTTCGACCGTAACGTCTTGCCTGCGCGTGGGACACCGCACACCCCGCAAGCCGTCCAACCCGTCCCCCGTTGCTCCACCCCCCCGCCCCGCGCTAGGCTAGACCTCTCATACAAGAAATGTTCGCCGGATAGGGATGAGGACAGGTATTCGGATCCACCCGAAAGGTCGGGACGTAATGAAAGACAACCTTGAGTTCTTCGAGTTGAAGTATGCCGCCGCTCGGGCAAGAGCCGCTCGCCGCGTCGAGGAAGCCGCGTTGGGCGAGACCGTCGGCCTGAACGGCTACACGACCACAGCCGAAGCTCAGACACTATGCGAGCACCTGGGTCTCAAAGCCAGGACCACGCTGCTGGACGTCGGGGCGGGCCAAGGCTGGCCCGGCTCACACGTCGCCGAGATGACTGGTTGTCGCCTCGTCTCTACCGACATTCCCTGGGACACGTTGCTTGTGGCCCAGCTTCGGCGTGAGACCGCTGTAGTCCAGGCTCGCGGCGGCTCGCTTCCTTTCCGTGGTGACAGCTTCGACGCCATCGTCCACGCCGACGTGCTTTGTTGAATTACGGACAAGCTCTCCGTGCTGCGAGAGTGTAACCGGGTCCTCAAGCCTGGGGGGTGCATCGCCGGATACGCCATCCACATCCCGACCGGCCTCACCGAGGCCCAAGAGCGTCGAGCGGCAGACTTGGGACCATCCGACGTTACGGCCTCGACCTCGCCCGAAATGCTCACTCAGGCCGCCGGTCTAACCGTCGTGGTCAAGGAGGACGTCACGGATGCGTTCCGCGCGACATGCGCGGCGCTCGTCGCTGCCCGTAGAGATCTGGAAGACGAGCTGCGCACCGACGAAGGCGACGACTTCTACGAAGAAGAACGACGCAAGAAGAACGCGATACTGCAAGGGATCGACGAAGGCATTCTCTGCCGGTCTCTGGTCGTGGCGAACAAATAGAACGAACGGGGCACTGGGACGTCGCGCACCGCGTCATACCCCCCCCTCCCCCGCATTGCACCCTCTGCCTGCGAGCGGGAGGGTGCGTCCTCTACGCGGTGCATCCGAGCCGTCCCCGTTGAACCGCCCGCCGTTATCACGAGTAGTCGTCGCATCTAAACCTTTGCGAGCATTGACGGGAAAGGGTTAGTCGTCCGTGTTCTTCCGAGCCTTGAGCAGCATCGGCCCAAACACGATCAAGGCGATGACAAGAACGATGAGGATCTCGAGCATCTGAACCTCCTTCGACCTGCAGCATCCTACCGTACCGCCTACGCCTGAATATCGCGGTTACTCCCGCCACCGTTGAACCGCTAATTTTGTAGCGGGCTAGAAAAGTCGGTAGCCACCCCGCATTGCACCTTCAGTCTGCTAGCGAGAGGGTGCGTCCTAGTTTGAGCACATCGTGGCCAGCCATACGAGGTCTTGCAACGCGCGCTCGGTGAGCGACCGGAGATCTGAGATCTCAGGTACCTGGACGGTCCGAGCCGTCTTGGGGATCTGTTAATCCTGCACCAGGCCAGTCACACACGTGGCAGTGTCCAGGGAAAAGGGGTTGGGTCCCCGCCCATCCTCAAACGCTTGCTCATCCACCCGCGCGCCAATCAACAACGCCGGCAAGCCGTAGTTCCCTTCGTGGCACCGCGGCTCGTAGTAGATCCGATTCTCCTGCTCGCTCTGGCGCTTTAGTTCCTGGCGAATCGTCCACGGTCCCGTCCACACCGTCGAGTCCTCGATCGTTATTTCGTATTCGAGCGTATCCTCGTCAGCCCGCCGATACCGTTCAATGAGCGTCCGGTTTGCACCCGACTCGGGAAGTTCGCCACGTCCGAACCCTGGTCGGAACGTGTGCTTGTCCGAGAAATTCGTTGTCTCGATGACCAGGGTCTCGCCCTCCCAGTGGCCGCGCGAATCGCCGTGCCGTAGACGGACCTGGCTCGGCGGATGGGTCCCGCTCAGGTTGACGACGCGCTGATATCCCTGGCCCTGCCCCGTGTCATACCCGAGCGCGATCGATTCCTCACCTTGCACGATACGACGGAAGCCGGGGAAATCGGGTGTGACCCCCCGCACACACCGGTCACTCACACTCTGATCCTCCGGGCCGTCGTGGCGGTTCATGCGGTCGGTGTTGTAGAAGGGCACGACGTCGTACCGGCGCGGCGAAGGTGGTCCGTACGTCCCGCCCCGGCAGCCCGGCGAATCAGTCTCGCAGGTCTCAGTGTTTTGCAGGAGCATGAGGCGCCATTCTTGCTGGACCTCGATCTTCCGCTGGGCCTCCGCCGTCATAGGAGGCACCCTTCCGTTCGGCGGATCGACAACGAGCGACGTGCGTGGACCAGCCGGCTTGGCTGACGTGAAGACCGCGTTGTAGGCCCCAGCCACGTCCCGCCTCGCACGACCCGAACGCTCGTTGCGCCCGGGGTTGATCATGCGGGCCGCGTCTCGAGCGGCCCGCTCTTCGGGGGTGGCAAACTCTCGATCGCCGAGCTCGGCTGGCCGTTCAAAGGGCGTGTCGTACACATCGAGCCAAATCCCCTCCAGGTTCGGATGCCCCCACGCGGTCGCACTCGGAGACTGGCCCGCTAGCGGCACCGCCGGGAGCTGCAAAAGCACCATGGCGCTCGCCATCACTGTGGCCACACCGAAAGATCCGAGCAATTGTCGTCTCATGTTCATAACTCCTGAAGTTACCACTCGCCTGCTAGCTGATTCAACGGCCTTTGGTACACCCAGACGACCGACTCTGTCAATTGACACCACCGCCACGAATACCCCCAGAGATCGTTTGGCCATCTGAGACTCCTTACCGTTTCGTGTTAAAGGGCCGCCTGATCTCGAGCTATTCTTTCAGCCTCTCTACGGGGTGCATCCACCCGTCACGTTCACGAGAACGAGTACCACCTACACAACACGTCGCGAGAGGCGTAGACTGACCGGGATGCCTGCATCAATGCTCCGTCGGTTGGCACTCGCTGGGATGGTCGCGTTACTGGTGGGAGCCGGTCCGCTCGCCCAGACACCCGAACCTGCTCAAGACGACAGCATCGAGGTGCTCCGAACCCGTGCAAATGCCGGGGACGCGGAGGCGCAGTACAACCTTGGTGTGGCGTACAGGGACAGTGAGGGTGTGCCGCAGGACAACGTCGAAGCGGTGGCGTGGTTTCGCCAAGCCGCGGAGCAAGGAGATGCGAACGCGCAGTACAACCTTGGCGCGATGTACGTCAACGGCCGGGGCGTGCCGCAGGACGCCGTCGAAGTATACAAATGGTTCAACCTCGCGACGACCTATACCGACGCATCGACACGAGAAGAGTTCGCCAAGGCGCGTGACTCCGTCGCCGAGTTCCTGACCCCACAGCAACAGACCGAAGGCCAACGCCTTACCCGTGAGTGGCGAGAACGGGTCGCCCGCGTGCCTAACCCCCGTTTCCGTTGAACCGCTGCTTTTGTGCCGGGGTACAAAAATTAGTAGCTTTCACTTGCTCTTGACTTCGAGGGATCGGAACGCTGACCGGCCTGCTGTTAGGAATCGTTCCAAATGAAGTGGCGTCCCCAAGGGGAATCGCGCTTATGTGGACGCCAAAACTCCAGGGAGAAGCACTAATATCTGCCCGAGTGCGTCGAGTCTTAGCCGTAACTCTGTCTCGTTGAATCGTCCACCGCACCGAGGCAGTCTAACCGCCTGAGATGGGAAGCACGGGAGCATCCGGTCACAAACGACGGTGATTCAGCGTGGGTGTTATGAGAGACATAGCTATTCTGCTTGGACTTGCAGCTCACCTCATTATCGCCACAGACATGTACGCGCAGGACGTGTCGGACGGCACCCTTACACGACCGATGGAGTTGTCTGCTAGGGTCCATACCGAGGCCAGGCTTCAGGGCGATCTCGAAGCACTGCAACAGTATCGACCAACTTATCCGTTCTGGAAGCACATCTTTGCTATTCCGGATGGTCGCATCGTCTACGGCAGTGCTGAGGATGGACGGCTGTTAGCAAATTTTCCGGCAAGAGGTAATTGGACTAGTGGCGGCGTTTGGGAGGACCCGTCGCTGTCAGCGATCCTGGTAGGTCGAAGGCTCCCGTCTCGTCTCAGTCAACGGCGAGACGAGGTTGAGCGCATTTTGCAAGCAGCAGTCGGTCCAGCTATCCATAATCCGACTCGGGGGCGGTTTCTCTCGCCACATGCTGAACGTTACGGAAGTTTTCTGAGTGAGTGGAGTGAAATTTACGAGAGGTTTGGTGTGCCGGCCGAGATCGGGTTATCGCAGGCCATCATCGAATCGGGCTTAAATGGTCGTGCTCGTTCGTCGGCACGAGCTCTCGGGTTCTGCCAGTGGTTACCTCGAAACTGGGCTTATTTGAACCGTCTGGCGCCCTACGTCATCGAGGGCTACAACCAAACGACACAAGCGCCTTATTGCGCTGCGTATCTCACCGTTCTCGCAACGATGTATGGCAGCTTTATCCCGGCTTTGTCGGAGCATCACGCCGGTGGGGTGAACGTTGGTCGTACGGTGATCAATGGGGAGCGACTTGGCGGCGAAGGCACGCGTGAGCAGTACTTACTCGGTTCGGATTTTGCCCGTGAATTAAGAGGCGTCTCGCTGAGGCCGTATCGGCAACTCTTTCGAACCTATGGCTATCGGTCGGCGCTCTATGCCGAGATGGTGTTTGGAAACGTTTTCAACGTACAGCGGCTGGTAGCGGAGACCCCGCAATCACCAATCTACGCGATGCGCGTTCCCCGAAACATCCCGCTCTCGGAAGTAACGAAGAAAACGGGCCTGTCGTCGGATGAGGTCAAGCGCTTCAATCCGGCGTTGGTTCGACAGGTGCCAGCACGGGCTAACCTCTACCTCCCCTGGCACATGTCAGAGTTCGGTCAAGATGTGTCATTTTGGCATCATCCAGCGGATCCGGAGTACGCTGCGGCACTCCACGACTTCGTTCGTCTCGACGCAACCCTAGAAGAGTGGCACCAGGCGTCATTTGGCTCTACGCTCAGAAGCTTCCGGGATCGCTTTGAAGCGACCGGTACGGAGGAAGGGGCCGTAATGGCCACGATCCTTACCTACGTAACAGGTAACCTGCACGCAAGTCGGCGTGCAGCGATTCTCAAAGAATTCCGTTCGAGCGGACGCATTCTTCGCCTATTCCAGGAAGGGGTTCGCGAGTTGGCATCGGTGCTGGCGCTGAAGGAGTTACAACGTCTGGTTGGTGTTGAGGCTGATGGTATCTGTGGGCCTGTGACCCGTGCGGCG
>Ga0310123_10000956_pt1 | contig 24977 bp, 22 predicted proteins | sample CB6_AW_1057_MG_FD_203505 | JGI IMG/M metagenome (GOLD analysis project Ga0310123, IMG submission 203505) | Marine microbial communities from Western Arctic Ocean, Canada - CB6_AW_1057 | ecosystem: Environmental > Aquatic > Marine > Oceanic | place: Canada: Western Arctic Ocean | collected... | reverse complement strand
GCCGAGGCCGGTCTGCTTACGGGTGACGTCACGATCGACGCGAAGTCTGGGGTATCGGGTGCGGGACGGAAACCCAGTCTCCGAACTCATTTCTCGGAGTGCCACGGGAACGTGGTTGCCTACGATATCTTTGCCCACCGCCATGGAGCCGAGATCGAGCAGGAACTGGCCCGTCCGGTCACATTCGTCCCGCATCTCGTTCCGCTGGACCGGGGAATTCAGGAGACGATCTACACACGGGTCGAGCCGACGACATCCGAGGCGATGATTGCAGACGTCTTTGGGCACGCCTACGTGGGCGCGCCGTTCATCCGGTTGCGGGGTGGCACGGTGCCGGAGATTAGACATGTCGTGCACACGAACTACTGCGATATTGGGTGGACGCTCGATGTCGCGACCGGGCGCCTCGTGCTTGTGTCATGTCTGGACAATCTCGTCAAGGGTGCGGCCGGGCAGGCGGTGCAAAACATGAACGTCGCCTACGGTCTCGACGAGACCGACGGGCTGGAGTAGCCACTCGGCTGAGAGCTCGCCCATGGGGCGGCCGCACAGTCATGCGAAGACGAACGCCGATCCTCGTCAAGTTCGGAGGTGAGCTACTCGAGGAACCGCGTCGGCTCCGACGGCTGGCCAAGACGCTGGTCGCCGCAGAAACCGGTGGACCGATCGTGGTTGTCCACGGTGGGGGACGCGAAGTCGACGCCGAAATGGCCAGGCTCGGGATTGCCAAGCGGTCGGTCGACGGGTTGCGGCTGACCGACGCCGCCACGCTTGATGTCGTGGTCGCTGTGTTGGCTGGTCGTGTCAACACCAGGCTTGTTGCGGCCATCGGCGCCGCGGGGGGACGCGCGGTTGGGCTCACCGGTGCAGATGCCGGAATCGTTCGAGTGCGTCGGGCAAGACGGTATCGAGGGTCGGATGGATCATCAGTGGACCTTGGATTTGTCGGCGTCCCCTATGGCAACGAGACGCCCACACTCATCGGTGACCTTCTGCGGCGGGGCTATATGCCGGTGGTGGCTAGTATCGGATGTGACGCCGCCGGACGTCTGTTCAACGTGAATGCCGACACGCTCGCAGGAGACCTGGCACCACGGGTCAGCGCGAGTCAACTGGTGATTGCGGGGACGACACCCGGCGTGCTCGATCCGGCGGGCAGGACGATTCCGCTGGTCGACGACGAGGGCCTTGTCAGACTGATTCGGGAGAGGCAGGCGAGTGCCGGCATGGTGGCGAAACTCCTCGCCTGCCAGGCCGCGCACATGGGTGGCGTCAAAACGGTCGAGATCGTTGATGGCCGGCGGGCAACGTTTCTGGAGAACGAGCGACGCCGGGGTGTCACACGCATCTCAAGCCACCGTCGGAGTGAGCGCTCACACGAGTGAACAGAGGAACGGCAAGTGGTACAGCAGACGATGACGATAGATGCCAGGCAGGTGCAACAGCTCGAAGCCACCTCCGTACTCCAGGTCTATCGACGAATTCCGGTGGTCCTCGTGCGGGGCGAGGGATCGCACCTGTTCGATGCCGATGGAAAGGAATACATCGATCTGCTATCGGGAATCGGTGTCGCATCGCTCGGTCACGCCCACCCTGGACTCGCGGATGCCCTCGCGGCGCAAGCTCGAGAACTACTGCACACATCCAACCTGTTCTTTCATCCACTCCAGGGTCAAGTCGCCTCCGCACTGGCTGACCTGTCTGGTCTGGACCGAGCGTTCTTCACAAACAGTGGCACCGAAGCGGTCGAAGCTTGCCTGAAATTCGCGCGGAGATTCTGGTTTACAAACGGGTCACCCCGACGCACGGAACTGGTCGCCTTCGACCGGTCGTTCCATGGCAGGACATTCGGAGCACTCTCCGTCACGTCCGGTGCTCCGTATCGTGAGCCGTTTGAGCCGCTAGTTCCAGGCGTGACGTTCATCTCACCAGACGATCCGGCGTCCCTTCACAGGGCCGCCTCCGACAGAACCGCAGCCATCATCGTCGAGCCGATCCAAGGCGAGGGTGGGGTCTGGCCGCTTTCCGCCGCGATGTCTACCGCGATCCGGACCACGTGCGCCGAGACCGGCGCGCTGCTGATTGCCGACGAGATCCAATGCGGTCTGGGCCGAACCGGCCGCCCGTTCCACTCGGCCGCCCTCGATCTGAAACCCGACCTGATGCCACTCGGGAAGGCTCTGGGTGGCGGTGTGCCGGTCGGCGCCGCCCTCATGACTGAACGTGTGGCCGAGGCGATCGCGTTTGGCGACCACGGCAGTACCTACGGGGGCAATCTGCTGGCCTGCCGTGCGGCACTCGTGTTCCTGGGCGCACTCCAGGATGGACTGGTGGACCGCGTGGACACGGCCGGAGCGCGTGTGGAAGCGCGATTGCGACTCCTGGCTGAAAGATATGACGTGATCAAGGAGATTCGTGGGTCCGGACTGATGTGGGGACTTGATCTTGACGAGTCAGTTGCTGAAAGGATGGTCGGGACCGCCCTTAAACATGGCCTGATCATCAATCGCACAGCGGGAACAGTAATCCGACTGTTGCCACCGCTGACGATCAGCGACGACGACATCGATGCGGGATTGGACCGACTCGATAGCGCTCTCGAATCGGCGATCGCGGGAGGGACGTGATAGCCGCGGCGCCGGGGGTGGGTGCGAAGCCACCGTCGGACGTGAGCGATGTAATCGTGAGGCCGGCCGCACCTAACGAAGCAACTGACATGTTTCGCCTGATCAGCGACAATCTTGAGACGGGTCATCTCTTACCCCGTCCCCTCGGTGAAGTGGTCCTGCATGTCCCAAGGTTTCTCGTCGCGGCGGATCCGACGCGGGTCGTCGGATGTGCGGAGCTGGCCCGCCTGGGGTCGAAGCTCGCCGAGGTGCGGTCGCTGGTCGTTGCGGCCACCCATCGGGGCCATGGAGTGGGAACCCTCCTGCTGAACGAGATGGTCGAGATGGCCCGCCAGCATGGGTATGCAAAGCTCAGCGCGTTCGCGTACAACCCGCGGCCGTTCGTCCGACTGGGATTCTCGATCGTGCCGCATCCCTGGGTCCCCGAGAAGATCTCAACCGACTGTCATCGGTGCGTATGGTTCCGCCGCTGCGCGCAATACGCGGTGGTCCTCGATCTGAAACAAGAGGTGGTGAGGGTGTGACGACGCGCGACCAGGATATTGCCGACGTAATTGACGGAGGCATCACCACAGCGGAAGGGTTTCGGGCTGCCGCCGTCCCCTGTGGAATTAAGAAAGACGCGTTGGACTTCGCCCTCATCGTCTCGGATGAGCCGGCGAGCGCGGTCGGCGTGTTCACGACCAGCCGCGCCATTGCGGCGCCGGTTCTCGTGTGTCGGGAACATCTCGATCGCTCGGGTGGACTCGCCCGCGCGATCGCGGTGAACAGCGGGTGTGCGAATGCCTGCACCGGCGACGCGGGGATGGCCGCCGCTCGTCAGATGGCAGAGGCAGTGGCGGCGGCAGTGGCCTGCCCACTGGAGCAGACCCTCGTGGCCTCGACTGGCGTCATCGGACTTCCACTCGAGATCACAAAGATCAGATCGGGGATCACGGCGGCCGCGAACGGGCTCGACCGCTCCTCTGGCCATGCGGCGGCAGAAGCGATCATGACGACCGACCTGGGGCCCAAAGAGACTGCCGTTCTGGTCCGCACGCCCTCGGGTTCGTTCGTCATCGGAGGGATGGTGAAGGGCTCTGGGATGATCGAGCCGATGATGGCAACGATGCTCGGATTCATCACGACCGATGCGTCGATCGACTCGGTGCGCCTGAGGCAGGCGCTACTCTCGGTCACCGACGAGACCTTCAACGCCATCACGGTCGACGGCGAGTGCTCGACAAACGATTCGGTATTTCTCCTGGCGAATGGAGCCAGTGGTGTCACCGTCGACGACGCGGTCTATCCTGAATTTGTCGCGGGGCTCAGACGAGTCTGTTCCGTGCTGGCCCGTGAAATCGTTCGCGGGGGCGAAGGCGCGACGAAGCTGGTCACCATCAACGTGACCGGCGCCAACACACACGATGACGCTAAACAGGCCGCGCGAGCCATCGCCAACTCCCCTCTTGTCAAGACGGCAATCCACGGTGGGGACCCGAACTGGGGCCGGCTTGTCGCCGTCGCCGGTCGAGCCGGTGTGGGGTTCGAGCTCCGTCACGCTCGTGTGCGTATCGGGCCCGCGGTACTCTATGAAAACGATACCGTCTGGGCGGACCGAGAGCCGGAGGCAGCCGAACACATGCGCGGACACGAGGTTGACGTCGATGTCGATCTCGGTACCGGTGGAGACGGCGAAGCGACCGTCTTGACCTGTGACCTGAGTGCCGAGTACGTCCGCATCAACGCAGATTATCGAACATAACTCGACCATGACCACGCAACTCGCCGGCCGTTGCTTTCTGTCGATTCTCGACTTCGACCCGGAAGATCTTCTGCATTGCCTTCAGCTGGCTGCGGCCGTCAAACGCGACCGCCATCTAGGCAAGGAAGCCACCACCTCGGCGGCGTTAGAGGGAACCTACATCGCGCTGCTCTTCGAGAAGCCCTCCTTGCGGACACGGTCCACTGTCGAGATCGCGATCCGTGAGCTCGGCGGTGATTTCATCGACCCCGACGCCGATGTCGCGCTCGGTAAGCGAGAGTCGATCGCCGATGTCGGACGCACGCTAGAACGTTGGGTAACCGGGGCAGTGGTTCGGACCTACGAACAGGCGCGGCTGTTAGACCTCGCGAGAGCGACTCGCACACTCAAGGTCATCAACGCGCTGAGCAACGAAGAGCACCCGTGTCAGGCGCTCGCCGACTGCCTGACGCTACAAGAGCGGTGGGGCACGATGCATGGTCGTCGGGTTGCGTTCGTCGGCGATGGAAACAACGTCGCGACCTCCTTCGCGCAGGCAGCGACGATGCTCGGGGTGTCTGTCCACGTCGCGTCACCCGACGGTTGTGAGCTACCGGCGTGGATCGACAAGGACATCGATCGGATTGCCACTCACGGGGCCGTGCTGCATCGGTTTCACGATCCGGTGGAGGCGGTCAAGCACGTCGACGCTGTGTACACCGACGTGTGGACGTCGATGGGACGAGAAGCAGAAGTGGCTGAGCGGCGGCGTCTGTTTGGTACGTATCAGGTCAACGAGACTCTCATGGCTCATGCCAAGCCCGATGCCTTCTTCATGCACTGCCTGCCGGCCCATCGTGGTGAGGAAGTGACCGACGCCGTCCTGGACAGTCCGGCGTCGGTCGTGTTCGACCAGGCCGAGAACCGTCTGCACACCCACAAGGCCCTACTGCTGATGCTGTTCGAGGACTGAAGACTCGTAGAACAGCTACGACTCGACGTTGGCCGCGGCCTGCTCGACCTTGGCCGCGAGTTTCTTCTTGTACTCGCTGAGGGCCGTGGCGATGTCCTCATCGGCGGTGGCGAGAATCTGGGCGGCGAGCACGGCCGCATTGGTTGCGCCGGCCTTTCCGACCGATACCGTCGCCACCGGAACCCCGGGAGGCATCTGAACCGTGGCGAGGAGCGCATCCCACCCATGGAGGGGAGATGAGTCGATAGGCACCCCGATGACGGGGAGCGTCGTATGCGCCGCCACCACCCCGCCGAGGTGGGCCGCCGCACCGGCCCCCACGATAAAGACCTTGATCCCTTGAGCGGGTGCACCCTCGACGATCTGTCGAACCCGGTCCGGCGACCGATGCGCCGAGGCGACCGTCATGTGGCACGAGATCCCGAGCTCGCGCAGCAGTTCGACAGACCGCTGCATCGTGGGAGCGTCTGAATCTGAACCAATCAAGATCTGAACTTTCCGCTGAGCCATCCTGTCACCTCACTCATCATCGCCGCCGGTCATGGTCGTCTGGCTCGCGAGGGCCTTCTGACCGATGTCCGTGCGGTGATACTTGTTGGGAAACGAAATCTGCCTGACCGCGGTGTAGGCCGCATCAATCGCGTCAGAAAAAGTCGAGCCACGCCCGACGACGGTCAACACGCGACCACCGCTGGTGACGGCCACACCATCCTGGAAGGTCGAACCGGCATGGAAGACGATCACGTCAGGTAGCGCGGCCGCCTCCGCGAGGCCCTCGATAGGAAAACCGGTTTCATAGGCGCCCGGATAACCGCCCGACGCCAGGACAACGCCCACGTGCGGATCGGAACCGACGCGCCAGGTGGTCCCATTCAGGTCGCCCTTGGCTGCGGCCAAAAGAACCGGAGCAAGGTCCGTTTGTACCATCGGCAGCACGACCTGGGCCTCGGGGTCTCCGAACCGGACGTTGAACTCGATGACCTTGGGTCCCGCCGACGTCAGCATGAGACCGACATAGAGGACGCCCCGGTATTCGGTGCCCTCGGACCGAAGGCCCTCTAGCACCGGTGTCACCACTTCCCTCGTCACCCGGTCGGCCAGCGACTTCGAAAAGAGCGGGCTTGGGGCGAACGCACCCATGCCGCCGGTGTTGGGTCCAGTATCGTCATCGAACACACGCTTGTGGTCCTGAGCTGCCGGTAGAGCCACGCCTTGACGACCGTCGCAAACCACAAAGAACGAGACCTCGGGCCCGACGAGGCACTCCTCGATTACCAGCGCCGTCCCGGCGTCACCGAAGCGACCATCGACCATCGATTCGTAGATCGCTGCCTCAGCCGTCGAGCGATCTTGGGCCACCGTGACCCCTTTTCCAGCCGCCAACCCATCGGCTTTCACGACCACCGGAAACCCAAAATCCTCGCAGGCGTCGATCGCATGGTCGGTGGTACGGCACACACGAAATTTGGCCGTCGGAATCTGGTGCCGCACCATGAACTCCTTCGAGAAGGCCTTACTCGATTCGAGGCGGGCGGCCGTCTGAAGAGGTCCAAAGAGAGGTCTCCCGGCGTCGGCAAAGCGATCGGCTACACCGTGAGAGAGCGGAAGCTCAGGACCTACGATTGTGAAATCCACGCTCTCGCGCGTCGCCAGGGCAAGCAGAGCAGCCGGGTCACCACCGTCCACCATCACGCATCGGGTGCGCGACCGCGGCCAGACACTACCATCTCCTGCCATCGACATCCCGGCATTTCCTGGCGCGCAGATCACCTCTTCGACGTCGTCTTCCTGGCTAAGCTTCCAGGCCAGTGCATGCTCACGCCCACCGGCACCTACCAGCAGCAGCCTCATCATCGTATCTCTTTATCAGACAACATGTTGTAGCGTATTATTTCGATTCATGGCAGAAAAACGCTAATTGACGTCAGTTTGACTTTCATCCTATGATGTCTGATTAGCGAATGTCTCATGGTTCCACTGTCAGCACCGAAGTGAAGAACCGCATGCGGGTGGTTTCTGCCATGAACCTGGTCGGGTCATACCGGCTGGTAGAGCCCTGTTTCGCGCGTAGCCTAGCACATCGCGCTTGGCGTCATGGCAGCGGACGGAGGGGGTGGAATATCAGTTGGCAGAAGTTAGAGTCCAGGATAGTGAATCGATCGAAAGTGCCCTGCGCCGATTCAAACGCAAGGTGCAGCAAGAGGACATCATCAAGGACATCAAAAAGCACTCCTTCTATTTAAAGCCGGGAGACAAGCGTCGTGCGAAGCAGGCGCTGGCCAGAAAGCGGAGCCGCAAGAAGATGCGGCGGGACGTAGAATAGTCTGGAAATAACCCATATTTATTGACAGTATTGAAACGATCATGGTCCCGTGTCTGGTCTCTGAGCTGCCGAAAATTGCTCGCAGTGAGCACGGACGCTTTGGGTTCGACCCGGTGTGTTGTTCAGGCGCTTGACAGCGTAACCCGCTGTCGGATTAAGGTGTCGGAGGAAGATCAGCGATGCAGATTGAGGAACGACCGCCAGGCGACGTAATGATCCTGGATTTGATGGGCAAGTTGACTATCGGCGAGGGAGACGAGTTCCTCTCGATCACTAAACTTCTGACTGTCTTCGACACGTACGAGTCGGAGCAAGAAGCGCTGAACAGCTTCTAGCGCGCGAATTCAGGGTCGGTCGTGCCAGAATCGCGCCCGTCGGCGCGTGACCCTCACACCAAGACCACACACGACGGTTCGTCGACCGGCGAGGCGTTGCTTCGCCACCCAGTGGTCGCGCTCGTGCTTTCTCTTCGTCCAGACCAATGGACAAAGAACCTCATCGTCTTTGCGGGTCTGCTCTTTGGCCAGCGTCTCCTCGACGCCTCGGCTTTTGGGGCGGCGGTGTGGGTATTCGCTGTTTTCTGCGGTCTGTCGAGCGCGATGTACCTGGTCAACGACCTCGTCGACCGAAACGAAGACCGACAGCACAAAATCAAGCGGCACCGCCCGATCGCGTCCGGGGCGGTATCGACCGGCAGCGCCGTCGCCGCCGCGGTCGTGCTCGTCGGGGTCTCGCTTGTTGCCTCGTTCGCGCTCAACTGGAACCTTGGTATCGTCGCGGTGGTGTTCGTGGGACTTCTGGGTGTGTACAGCGGTTTTCTGAAACACCTTGTGATCCTCGATGTGCTGGCGATTGCGGCGGGCTTTGTCGTTCGTGCTGTCGGAGGCGCGGTGGCGGTGAATGTGCCGATCAGCCAGTGGCTGCTGGTGTGTACGGTGCTGTTAGCTCTGTTTCTGGGGCTGAGCAAGCGTCGACATGAACTGGTCCTTCTAGGTTTTGGGCCTGGCCGCCGGGCATCGACGTTCGCTGGCCGCGTACAGCCCCTAACTGCTCGACCAGCTCATCTCGATCGTCGCGGCGACCACACTCGTGAGCTATGCGTTCTACACTGTCGAGCCGGCGACCGTCGAAAAGTTTGGCACCGACCAGCTAACGTGGACCTTGCCGTTTTAAATCTACGGCATCTTTCGCTACCTCTATCTGGTCCACCGAGAACACGGGGGCGGGAGCCCCGCCGAGATGCTGCTGCGTGACCGCCCACTCCTGACGTGCGTCGCACTCTGGGCAGCCGCTATAGTACTGATCATTTACCGGCCGCTGGTCGGGTAGGGTGGAGACACCCAGGGACGACATGGCATGTCCGAATTCAACATCGAGTCAGAATCGATAGACGTCGAACGGATCATGGAGCAGATCCGTGCCCGCATTAATGACAAACGTGGAGAAGACTACACCGAAGAACAGATTCGCGAGCTCGCGAGCGTGAAACTCGATCGCTTCCTTGATCCGAAGAACGTGCGATCTGGGATGGTCGAGTTCTATCAGAAACAGCTCAAGGAAAAGAGAGCAGCCCTCAAGGAGACTCCAGAGGCGCCGCCCTCCTTCGAGTTCGATCCGGACGTCATTTATCGTTCGTCGCGAGGGTTCGGTGGCCATGTGCTCTACAGGATCCGAAAGATGCTGAATCCACTACTCAAGTTCTTCTTCAATCCCGCACCCATCGTGCATGCGTTGACGGTGCAGCAACAGATCAACGAGCGCCAAGCCGAGGTAATTAATCAGATGGTGCGAACCCAGGCCGAGTTCATCGAAATTGCGGCGTTGAATTACGAAGTCATGAACAATCTCGTCGTCGAGATGACACGACTCTCCATCGAGATGAAGAACCATCGGATGCGAGTCGAGTCGATCGCCGGGCGACTCGATTTCGACGAGCACCGCGCTCGCTCGCTGGAAAAGGTCGTGCAATACCGGAAGGAGAGAACCACGGCCGCCCCAACCGCCGGCGACAGCGCCTCCGAACCGAGACGACGACGACGACGACGCGGGCGACGGCGTCCAAGTGGAGCGGCGCCGCCCCAACCGTCGAGCGATGTGTCAGCCGGCGCGGGCGACGGACCCGATTCGGCCGATGCTGCATCCGTCGTGGGGACTGAGCCAGCTCCCACAGTGGTCAAAGCGGGATCGCCTGGGGCTGGTTCCCCCTCGTCACCGGCGCCGACCGATTCATCATCCGAGGAACCGAGCCGACCTCAGGATCGGGCGGACGCAACAACACCGGCGGCTCGCACGTCCCCAGGCGCGTCAGCGCCACCGGTTGACAACACGGGTCAGGTTTCGAACGACCCGGCGTCGTCAGCAGGCGACACAGACCCATCTGAACGGTGAGGCTGGCCGTCGTCGTCCAGCGTTACGGCGCAGACCTCAACGGGGGCGCAGAGCTCCACGCCCGTTACGTCTCTGAGCATCTGGCGCACCATGCCGACGTCGAGGTCCTGACGACATGTGCCCGCGATTACATCACCTGGGAGAATGACTTCAAACCTGGTCTCGAACGGGTGAACGGACTTCCGGTCCGCCGGTTTAAGGTATCGCGGGTGCGAAACCCAGACGACTTCGGACGACGGTCTGAGCATGTCTTTCGCAGGACTCACTCTCTGGCTGACGAGCTTGGCTGGCTCGACAGTGAGGGTCCGAAGAGTCCGGCTCTGATCAACCATATCCGTGACCACGCCTCCGACTACGATCACTTCATCTTTTTCAGCTATCGCTATTACCACGCATATCACGGGATCAGGCAGGTCGCGTCTCGGTCGGTGCTGGTCCCCACGGCCGAACGAGACCCTGCGCTGGGTCTGGCAATTTTTAGGCCGACATTCCGCGCCGTTCGGGGCATCATGTATAACTCGTTCGAAGAGCGGGCACTCATCCAGGGGGTCTCATCCAACGATCACGTCCCAGGAGTCGTGGTCGGCATCGGGTCCAAAGTTCCATCCCAGGCCAGCTCGCAACGTTTTCGGCAGCGACGAAACTTCTCTCGTCGGTTTGCGATCTACGTCGGTCGAATCGACGAAAACAAAGGGTGCGCGGAGTTGTTTAATCATTTTCAACGGTATGCGCGGACCACTACCAATCTGGACCTTGTGCTGATCGGTAATCCGGTCATGCCGGTACCGTCGCACCCCCGCATCCATCACCTCGGATTCGTCCCGGACAATGAGAAGTTCGACGCGATGGCCGCTGCTGACCTGTTGATCATGCCGTCATACTTTGAAAGTCTTTCGATGGTGACACTCGAGGCGTGGGCAATGGGGGTGCCCGTCCTCGTGAACGGACAATGCGACGTCCTGCGGGGTCAGGCCATTCGGGCCAATGCCGGTCTCTACTACACGACCTACGATGAGTTCTCGGAAGCGCTGCGTCTGCTCGAGACCGATCAGCAGCTTCGGTATACCTTCGGAGCACACGGCCGAGACTACTTCCAGCGTCACTACACCTGGCCGGTGATCGAACGGAAGTACCTCGACATGCTGCACCAGCTGGAACACGATGACCGGCCGGGCAACCCTATCGAGCCGCTACCGGGATGGCTCACCCGACATCGGCGGTCCGTTCCCGCGGCGGGCGACATCGTCGACCAGCTCCCGACCGGCCCGGTCTTGCCGGCAAGCCTGAGCTGCTGACCGTGCCCGACTATTCATCCCGTCAGGTCGGCGTTCATCAGATCATGGCGACGCTCGGCTATGGTGACGCGATCGGTCATGAAGCGCTCGGCATCCAGCGCGTACTCCAGCGGGCGGGCTATCTCTCCGACATCTACGTGGAAACCGCCGACCCACGCCTCGAGGCATCGACCGAAGACTACCGTGACCTGATCGCGCGTAGTCATCCCGACGATGTCCTCCTTCATCACTTTTCAATCGGGTCGAAGGCCTCTCGCGTGGCGTTTGCGCTGCCAGATCGCATGGTCCTCATTTATCACAACATCACGCCGCCGTCGTACTTCATCGGTGTCAACCCGCAGCTGGTCCAGCAGTGCTACAGCGGCCGCCGTGAGCTCCGGGCTTACGCGGCGCGGTGTGCTCTTGCGCTCGGAGACTCGGAGTTCAACCGCCAGGAGCTCGAGCAACTCGGTTTTGCCCGAACGGGCGTGTTACCGGTCGTTCCGAGTTTCGCGCATCTTGACGGCGAACCGAACACCATGGTGGCCGCCGAGTTCGATGACGACCGCACCAACATCCTGTTTGTCGGACGGATAATTCCAAATAAACGGATCGATGATCTGATCCGCTTCTTTCACGCCTATCGCCTGAAGTACAACCGACACTCTCGTCTCATCCTCGTTGGCGCTCACAGCGGATTCGAGGGGTATGTCGCCTCGCTCTACGACCTGATTCGCACCTTGCGTGTGCCTGACGTTCACCTGGTCGGGCACGTCTCGAACGAAGAGCTCACGGCGCTATACGACGTCGCCGACCTGTTCCTGTCTGCGAGTGAGCACGAGGGGTTCTGTGTGCCGCTGGTCGAGGCCTTCTACAAGCGGATTCCCGTGATCGCCTATGCGGCAACCGCTGTTCCAGCCACGATGGATGGTGGAGGAGTACTCTACGACCGCAAAGATCCACGGCACGTCGCGTCGATCATCGACACGATGATCACCGAGTCGGCGCTATACGATGAGGTGCTCAGGACCCAGGACGTGGCACTGGACCGACTGCGGCAGGCGGACTTCGGAGCCGCGCTGCTGGGCTTTGTTGACGACGTGCGACAGCGTCAGCCGGCCGCCACCCCGCGGGTGGCGCCGGACTTCTGGCACCAGTTCGAGATCTCAGAAGCGCTCGAAGACATTCGGCAACACCGCCCCGCGGCTTTTGAGGCCCTCCCGGAACGCCCCGACCCATGATCATCAACCAATGGGTGCCCGCGGCCCATCGCGGTGATGCGGTCGGCGACAGCGCGCGTGCCGTTCGTGACCTCCTGCGAGCGCGGGGACATGCATCAGAGATCTATGCCCTGGCGGTCGATGAGGACCTCCAGCACGATGTCCGTCTCTTTGCGAATCCCGAGGCGCGGCGCGGAGATATCACGATCCTGCACGTGGCGGTTCCCTCGCCGATGAGTGACGCCCTGGCAGAGCTAACCGGCGGTCGTGTCATCCAGTATCACAACATCACACCGGCACATTTTTTTGCACCATATCACCCGGAGATCTTCAGAATCGCGACGGTCGGACGAACCGAGCTGGCCGGGCTGGTGGGGCGGGTCGACCTCGCTCTTGGTGATTCGGAGTACAACCGGCGCGAGTTGGAAGAACTCGGTTTCGACGAGACCGGCGTGTTCCCGATCGTCGTCAACACAGACCGCATCAAATTCGGTCGTCCCGTTCCAGCGCTCGAGGACTGTCTGGACGACGGCTTCTCGAACATTCTCTTCGTCGGTCGAATTGCACCAAACAAGCGGATCGAGGACCACATACGCCTGGCCGAGCACTTCAAGCGGTACGTCGACACGGAGTACCGGTTTATCTTCGTCGGCCGGACAGACGCGGTGCCCCGATACTACGCGACCATCCGCGCCCTGATGCTGGAGTACGAGATGCCAGCCGACAGGTTCCTGTTCGTGGGGTCCGTACCAGACGACGAGCTGGCCGTCTACTACGGCACCGCCAGAGCGTATGTATCCCTGAGCGAACACGAAGGCTTCTGCGTACCGTTGGTCGAAGCCATGGCTGCGGATGTTCCTATTCTGGCCTACGGCGCAGCCGCGGTCCCTGAAACGCTCGGAGGTGCCGGCGTCTGCTTTACACCCAAGGACCTGGAGTACGCGGCGGAGCTACTCAGCATGCTGATGTACGATGATGTGCTGCGTGACCGGGTCATTTCCGGTCAACGTCAGCGCTTGGCCAACTTTGGTCCAGCGCCGATCGAGCGAGCCCTTGACACCATGATCGCGAGCCTGACGTGAAAATTGCCTTTATTGTCCAACGGTATGGCGCGGAAATCCTGGGAGGTTCCGAGTATCACTGCCGACTCATGGCCGAGCATCTCTCAGGCGCCCACACCGTTGAGGTCTTGACGACCTGCGCCCAGGAATACACCACCTGGGAAAACGCCTATCCCGAGGGAGAGGACCGTGTGCGTGGCGTGACCGTGCGCCGATTCGCAAACGCAGAGACCAGAGACCTCAAAGCGTTTAATGCTTACTCCGATTGGATTTTCGCCAACCCGCACAGCGCGGCGGACGAGCACAACTGGCTCAGGCAGCAGGGACCCTGGTGCCCAGCGCTCATTGACTATCTCGAACGGAAACACGGGTCATACGACGCCCTAATCTTCTTCACGTACCTGTACGCACCGACGGTTCTGGGTCTTCAGGTCAACCCTCGGCGAAGTATTCTGGTTCCGACGGCGCACGACGAGCCGGCCATCCGCCTTGACCTTTACAAACAGGTCTTTTCACTCCCGGCGGCAATCGCCTATAACACCACGATGGAGCGTGGCTTTCTCCGGCAACGCTTCGGAATCGACACGAAGCTCGAGGAAGTCGTCGGATGCGGTGTCGACCTTCCACCGGGGATGGAACTCTCGTCACCCATCGACCAGAATCTGTACTCTCCGATCGACGATCCATCGACGACCCAGAGTGCGGAGCCGTATCCAAACCGGCGCGACGACGAGTTACCAGCCGCCCGAGGGGCCGTCTTCCGTCGACGGCACCGCCTCTTCGGACCATTCGCGCTATACGGGGGACGCATCGACCCTGGTAAGGGATGCGAGGAACTCATCGAGTATTTCGGCACCTACGCCGATGAGCAAGGCGACGCCACACTGGCGCTCATGGGGGCCAAGCTGATGCCGATTCCCAACGAACCGTATATTCGGTTCGCCGGGATGCTGCCGGAGATTGAGCGGCTTGAAGCGCTCGAGGCCGCAAGCGTCGTCACCGTTCCATCGCCATACGAGAGCCTGTCTTTGCTCGCGCTCGAATCGTTTGCGGTGGGTACTCCGATACTCGCGAACGCGCGAAGTGATGTACTGACTGACCACTGCCAACGTAGCAATGCAGGGCTGTACTACGAGAATCGAGAGGAGTTCGTCGAGTGCCTGAAGCTTCTCATGGGCAACACCGAACTCCGGACCAAGATGGGGCGAAACGGACAAGACTACGTCCGACGAAACTACAGTTGGAGCGTCATTCTCGACAAGTACGAGGCGATGATCAACGGCGTTGCCGGTCGTCGGCAAGCCGAGAGGCAGTCCAGGGATTCACGAGGACGTGGGCGATCCAGTGGGCGGCCTCGATCCCGCTCTCGGCGAAGCTGACGTGGCCCGTCGACGCCGCGAACCGAGCCTGTATCGCTTCATCATTTCATTGAGGGTCGTCGGCTTGACCTGGAGCAGCTCTGCGGCGCGTTTCTGGACGCCACCCGCCGCTTCCAACGATCGGGTAATCAGCATTGACTCGATCTCCTCGATCACCTTCCGTAAGGGAATACCCTCAGGCGGCAGATCGAAATTCGGAAGGCGGAACGACCGGCCAGTGCGAAGTGACTCAGGGATGAGGTCGGGACCGATTTTCTTGCCGGAGGTAAGGACGACGGCGCGCTCGATCACGTTCTCGAGCTCCCGAACATTGCCCGGCCACTGACAGTCTTCGAGAAGACGCAGCGTCTCAGGCAGAAGCTCGAGGTCGGCTTTCCGGTTCTCTTTGCCATAGTGCTCCAAGAAATGCTGCGCCAACAACGGAATATCCTCGCGACGATCTCGCAGGGGCGGAAGCTCTACGTTGATGACGTGCAACCGGTAATACAGGTCCTCGCGAAACTTCCCTTCCTCGGTCATCTCCTGGAGATTCACGTTCGTGGCCGCAACGATTCGCACGTCGACCTTTGTCGTGTCGACTCCGCCCAGCCGCATGAACTCGCGTTCCTGGATGACACGTAGGAGTTTGACCTGAGTCTCCATCGGCACGCTGCTGATCTCGTCAAAGAAGATCGTTCCCGTGTCGGCGACCTCGAAAAGCCCCTTCTTTGGCGCGACCGCACCGGTGAAGGCCCCTCTTATATGGCCAAATAGGTTTGATTCAAGTAAGTCCGGGGGCAGGCTGCCAGAATTCACAGTGACGAACGGTCGATCGCTCCGGGTCGAGTTGGCGTGTACCGCCCTCGCAACCAGCTCCTTCCCGGTCCCACTCTCACCCTCGATAAGAATCGTCGATCGGCTGGGTGCAGCCTGCTTGATCAACGAAAACACACGTTGCATCCCTGGACTGGCACCGATGATGTCGCTGAATCGATGCCCTTGCTCTCGGAGGCTCTCACGAAGAGCGCGATTCTCAGACACCAGGCGGTGCTGGGCGGAAGCGTTACGGACGACCAGCAACACGTCGTCGTTCCTGAACGGCTTTTCTATGAAGTCGAAAGCGCCACGCTTGAAGGCCTCGCGCGCATTCGCCGCTGTGCCAAACGCCGTGATGATGATCACCGGCAGGTCATCATCGATGCGTTTCAGTTCTTCGAGTGTCTGGATGCCGTTGATCCCTGGCATCATGACGTCGACCATCGCGAGGTCAAACGACGAGGCCCTGGCGAGCTCGAGCGCCTCCTCGCCGGAGGCAGCCAGCGTCACACGATACCCCTCGCGTGTGAGTAGCGATTCGAGGATCTCACACATGATCTCCTCATCGTCCGCGACCAGCACCGATGGGTTCTTGCGCATCGTCTTTACTGGACGGCCGCTGCCGCCCGCCCACGCGTGCGGACCACGAGCGGGAGCGTCAACGTGAATCGGGTCCCCTGCTCAGGTTCGCTGTCACACTCGATTGCGCCGTGGTGTTCCTGAATAACACCGTAAGTGACCGACAGTCCCAGTCCCGTTCCCTGGCCAGGGGCTTTCGTTGTGAAGAACGGGTCGTAAATGCGCGACAAGGACTCCGGCGCGATACCCGACCCTGTATCTGATATCTTGACCACGGCTGTCTGATCGTCGGCTCGCGTTCGGATACCCAGCCATCCGCCGGTCGGCATAGCGTCGCGAGCATTGAGAAACAGGTTCAGAAACACCTGCTGCAATTTGAACTCTATTCCCTCCACTACCACGGCGTCGGCTGACAACTCCCGCCGTATCTTGACGCTCCCCGCTGCGAGCTGGTGCTCAAGCAACGCCAGCACGTCATTGATGACCGCGTTGAGATCCACGGAGGCGAAGACATCAGAACGGCCGGGTCGAGCCAGGTTGAGCAGACCATTGACGATCTTTGCAGCCCGAAACGTTTGTCGTTCGATCTTCTCGAGAATCCTTGTCTTCGGGTCGTCGGGCTCTGCATCCTCCAACAAGATCTGCGTGAAACTCGAAATCCCCGTGAGCGGCGTGTTGACCTCATGAGCCACACCCGCGGCCAGAAGACCAATCGAGGCCATCTTCTCCGAGATCTGCAGCTGTTCCTCGAGCTGGATCCGCTGCGTGATATCTTCGACAATGATCATCATCCCGCTGATGCTTCCATCGGGTATGAGCAGCGGCGCCGTCGCCACATTCACGAGCAACCGACGCCGCGATTCGGGATCACTGTCACCGTGCCGCGAGAGCAACGGAACGCGATAAAACACCGCTCCACTCGGGGTTCTCTCCCGGGCTTGCTGCATCTGCAGGGCAAACGCTCGGTCGAACAGCGTCCCGAACTCCTGGCCAACGGCGGCATCCCTTTCCACGCCGTATAGTCGCTCCATGCCTGCGTTCCAGCGCACAACACGATCGTCAAAATCCAGGACTACGAGACCATCACTGAGCGACTCGATGATGTTCTCGCTGAACTGATGCAAACGATCCAGCTCTTTGGCCTTTAACTGCAACTGTCCGTACAAACGACCGTTCTCGAGGGCCGTGGCCACCTGACCCGCAACGGCGGCTAGGAGCGCCATGTCCTCGCTGCTCAACGGCTCACCGCTCCCCTTCCGCCCCAAGGCCATCACTGCGATCGTGCCCTCTTCGGCCACACACGGAATAAAGTAGCGCAGACCTCGCTCTCGCCAGAAGACTAATTCGTCATCTGGTTCCGCTGCCGATGGCCTGCCTGGCGCGTCGAAGACCGCAGTCTGGCGGCCGCGCATCCGGCTGTTCAGCTTCGATGCCTCAGTGATTCGAGGCGGCGTCGACTCGAAGCCGGTCCAGTTCAGCGGCACGAACGCGTCGGTCGTGCCGTCCGTGCCCACGGTCGCCTGAAATAGCACCATCTTGTCGACCACAAGCGTTTCGGCGACCCGGGTAACCAAGCGGTCGGTCAACCTGTCCAGATCGAGGTCGCTGTTCAGGTCACGCGCAAACCCGACCAGGGCTCGACGGTAATCGTATCGGTCGCGGTAGTAGACGCGGTCGAGCATCGTCTGAATGATGTTTTTGACCGGTGCGGCCAGTAGCACGACCACGGCTGTCGCCAGCAGCGCGATGATCGAGTTGTGACCATCCGACTCCTCCAGGAAGACCTCACTCGCGAGCTTCTCCAATACCAGGTAGATGGCGGCCATCGCGGCCACGACGGCAGTGTAGACCAGCCCACGCTTGACGATCACTTCGACGTCCTGCAACCGATAGCGGATGATCGCCGACGCGAACGCCAGAGGAATAAGGCCAAGCGGGATCGCCGTCACATCGAGACGGGCCACCGGATCAAAGCCGAGCGACCACGGTAACGCGTAGCCGACCGTGAACGGCAGCCCGCCCAAGACGGCCCCGGACACGATCCAGCGTAACTGCCGACGCGCCGTGACTGACCGAACGCGCTGGAGTGCCATGATCATGATCGCCAGCCCACCGATCACGCAGGCAGCGAGATACGCCATTTCCATTTGCCAGATCAGATTGATGGTCGTCGTAAATACCGTACTCTGCGCGCTGCCCCTCAGCGCCACCACTTCGGCGATCCACAGCACGAGCGCGGGGAGATAGACGATCACAACCAACCACCGGCCAAGCTCGGTACGGATCCGTCCCGGCGTTCGTTCTGGAAACACCAACGCGAAGTGAATAAAGAGTGGTGCCAGCAGGACCGTGGAGACAGCGTCAGCCCAGAAGAATGCCCAGTCAAGGCGATCCAGTCGACCGCTAAACGAGAAGGCGAACATGCCGAAGAAGGCGACACTCAGCCAGAAAAAATGTAGCGTCGCCTGATGTCCTGGCAGACGCACGCGGACCGATGCGCCGATCAGCAGCGCGAAGACACCGACGCTGACCAACACGAAGTAGACAGGCAGCGCGCTCGAGGGCACCGGCTGAAGTGTCAGCTCCCTAATTTCCTGGGTCCCCAGACGAAGTACGGTGTAACTGGGCTGTGTCCCATCCTCGCTAGCGTGTAACTTGTCGAGAACGTCCTCACGTGTTTCGACCGCCTCGCCGTTGATCGCAAGCAGTACATCTCCGCGCAGCAGGCCGGCAACCGCAGCAGCCCTGTCTGGAGCAACCTCCTCTGCGACGAGGCCCTGTGACTCCTCGATCCACAGAACGCCGTCCTCGACCTCGCTCCAGTTGGCGCGGACGACGACGTTCGCGGCAGCCAGACACAGGAGCGCGGCGACGACACCAACCGCCAGAAGCGCACCACCCCATCCAGCACGAAGCCACCGGTCCAACTCCCTGAAGCTCGATGGTGTGGAGGAAGTCGTCACTTGCATGTAACCATGGATCGGTGCAAACCATGTTCCGTACTTCGAGCAGGACTATTGTTTCAAAACATTGAAACAAAAGGTGTTATATCAGTGCATGTCCTGACAACGGCGCACCTGATTCAAATAAATGAGTCAGCAATCCAATAAATGGGATCTGGCAATGTCTGAACTCGTCCGCGGCATGACCGCATCCAGTAGTCCTGAGGAGACTAGAAGTGAACGACGAGACCGCCGACGATCTGCTTGGGTGGACTAGCCACGAGTAACTCGTCGTAGACGGAGCCACCAAGAACCTGCTCGCGGAAGAGACTCCTAATGTCTACGAGCAATTCCCATTCGCTGCCCTCGATCGGCGAAAACGGCAGGCCCTGTCTCACACGCATGGCAAACCGTCCGTCGAGACCGGATGTGATCGCCGCTGTGGCTGAATCGATGACCGAGAACGCAGAGTTGACCCGATACAGCAGAAACACTTCAGTCGAGGTCTCCGGGATCTCGGTCTCGATCGACGTGGTCACGTCGTGGGCCTGCTCGGTCCCAGTTCGAAAGACGCCAACGGTCCGGGGTGACAACCCGTTGGCCGCCCAGGGCGCCCATGTGGAATGCGTCAAGCTATAGTCGACGGTTCCCGTTACTCGAGTGCCGAGCGTGTGGCGCAGCATCAATCCCCAGCCATCAGTGGTCACACCGCTCGCGCTGGCCAGATAGTAGCGATCGGCCACCGACGAAACCGGGATCTGCGGCCGCACGCCAAACAGAACCACCATCTGGTCGTCGACATCCTGGTGAAACCGCCGAACACCGATCGTTGACGCGTGCCCAAGATCGCGCTCGATCGCCACTTCGAAATGCTGTGAGCGCTCGGCCTGCAACGAATCAGTTCTGGACAGCAAGGCAAACGTTCGTTCAGGAGGCAGCCACACCCCGGCTGCCGGCGGCAGGAATTCCTCGGCCCCTGGAGCCAGCATGTTCTGCGCAACCCTGACCCGCACCCGTGTGCGATCCAGCGGTTCCATCGTCATTACAGCGTTCGGGCTGACAAAGCCTTCGCTAGGCAGATACCCGTACCGTGCCACGTTGGCGCCGTAATCGAACTCGACCCACCGGGAGAGGTTCCAGGTCCCTTGCACGTTCACCGCCCCGACTTCACGGCTGAAGTCAGATTCATTCGCGTCCTCGAGAACCGCCGCGCTTTGAGTCAGCGGCTTCCGGTTCACGCCGTTGTGAACATGCTGGCGACTGTACGAGAGACCCACGGCGAGGGAATGTGTCTCTGTTGGTTCCGCAACGTAAGTGCCTGACAGCACCCAAGAGCCGGCATCGCCGGTCATCATGGCGCCACGAATCGTCCAGGGGCTATCGTGCTCAGCACCACCGACCGAGGCATAGGCGATCTGACCGGGCAAAATGTCTCTCGACCGCAACCCATTTGACGAATCAACCCTCGCGCGCGTCAGCAAGTGGAGCTGGCCGGAGACAGGAAAGGTGCTCGGCGGGTTGCTCATCGTCCGATCTGCAGCCAGGCGAGGGGCAAGCGCAGTCAACGACCCGCCGTCCTCCTTACCGGATCGGACGAGGTCGATCCCTGAATCCTTAAGGACGCTCCGCCGTGCCCGACGCAGCCGCCACGCCTTCTCTGAGTCGTCGTGGGGAGTGCTGTTGTCGGTTGTGCTCGGCGTCTCAGCAACTCCCAGATCGGGTAAGACGTCGTCCGGCTGATTGCCCGCGACAAACTCATCGGAAGCTTCGAACGGTCCGCCAAAGCTTCCGAACCCAGCGGCGAGAAACGTGGGAGACGACGAGGCAGTCACGCGCCGCTTGAGGGTGACGGAATGGTTGGTCGCGAGGCCAGGCTTGACCTCGACGACAGACCGCCTGTCTGCGTCCAGCCCGGCCACGTGAGTCCGCAAAAGGTAGGTGCCCGGGCGGAGAGCACGAAACTCGAAGCGACCATCTGCATCGCAGACCGCCAGCGCGACACCGGCCGGGCCAGTCGCTGACACCAGGGTCTCCACAGGAGCGCCCGCGGTGTCCGTAACCACGCCCACCAAACGACCAGAACCAGACGCACTAGTACGCTCGGCCGGCTTGTTCGGTTTCGAAGCTTCTGTGGCCAGAATGGGTGCGGGCCAGGCCACCACCTGGATCAAGAGGACTTGAGCTACGGCGGCGATGAAACGAGTTGCACCGACCATGAAAGGTCCTCTCTGTTGCGACGACTTTAAATTACTCGGCGACGTTGAAGTGGACGTCGCGTATCAGTGTCTGTTCCGCCGCATTATCCGTAATCTTGATCTCTAGCCTGAAGTCGCCCGCTGGAAAACTCGCCAGGGGAACCGATTGCCCGGATGGAAGTCCGCCAGTGACAGGGACTCCGGCTGGCCACGTCGTAGCATCGAACGCCTGGGGGGTCGTCTTGTTGAAGAACGACTCACCCGCCGGGCCGACGCGATAGAAATCAAACTCCACCGTCACGTCTGGGTTCATCTCCGCGGTCAGCTGCGGATTGTAGACGTAGAACAAAAGTGAGAAGTCCTCACTCGTGGTGTAGTTCGCATTGGGCTTTGGCGTGATCTGGGTCGTCCCGATCGTGTACGGGTTGATTCTCTGGTCTTCCAGGACGAGTGGTGCGTCGATGAGGTCCAGCGACTGCGCCATGATTATCGAGCTTGTCTGCAACTCCTCGTTCCAGAAGTTCGGAACCTCCACCTCTTCTTTGTGCAGCATGACCATCGAATCGTCAAGGTCGTCGAAATCTCCATCCTCACCCACGCTATCACGGGCGACGAGATAGACGTCGTAGGTCCCGCTCTGGGCCTGAAATGCCCGATGGAGCTCAAGCATTCCGTCGACTGTCGTCGTAACATCAGAGACATCGACGAAAAACAGATCTTCATAGGTTGTGTTCTGAAAGGCGTCTTCCTGGTTCTCCGGGGCATCCGCATCGGCAGCGGCCGGTTCAACGTGGGGGGTGACGAACATGTACAAGATGAACTGCGACTGCGTGAGCGTCAACGGATCAATCTTCATCTTGAATGGGACATAAATGGATCCTTCGGAACCCTTCAGGAAGTCCGGCGAAATCTCGAATACTTTCTCGGCCGGCACCTCACCCTTAATCGCGGCGGTCAACCTGTCGAGGAGTGGTCGCAATTCCTGCTGTTGCCACTCCTCAAGCTGTTCCGCCGCATCCTCATCCTCTTGAGCGAATGCAAGACCTGGGTTAGCCAGGAGCATGATCGTAAAGATGCACGCGGCCACGACAGTGCATCGACGGAGCTTTCTGTTCATATGAGCTACTCTCCTACCAGGAAGCACCCAAGTTCTGCCTCCCCATAAACAATGCTGTTGTTTTAGTCTTGGGCGAAGCACCTTCTCATAGAGCAGGCGCTGCGCAGGCCTCTGGCCCAGACCACCCTGTTTGATCATAGGCCACGTAACCACCTAAGTCAAACTCAACATCACGCCTTAAGCTACTGCCGAGAAAGACTTTACAGATAAGTTTCAGACGAGATGGTCGGGGTTTAAATCGCCAGGCTCGTGGTATCATCCGGATTCTCTGATCGTTCCGCCCAATGTCACATCCCCTGCCGCCCTTGGTCCTGCTCGTTCTTGACGGATGGGGCCTTCGACAGAATCGCGATCGGAACGCGATCGCCCTCGCTCGAACGCCCACATTTCACGAACTCCTGGAGCGGTATCCGCACGGGGCGCTTGTCACGTCAGGCGAAGCCGTTGGACTTCCGGCGGGTCAGATGGGCAACTCTGAAGTCGGTCACATGAACCTTGGCGCAGGTAGGGTCGTGTATCAGGACCTCACTCGCATTGATCGGAGCATCAGTGACGGTGACTTCTTTCGGAATCCGGCGCTCGTGACGGTCATGAACCGCTGCGCGGACGACCGACACGCGCTGCATCTCATCGGACTGGTCTCTGATGGCGGTGTACACAGCCACCTACGCCATCTCCTAGCATTGCTTCGAATAACGCGGGAGCAGAAGACGTCGAGGGTCTTCGTCCATGCGCTGATGGATGGTCGAGACACGGCCCCGACCGGCGGGGCAGACTTTCTGGCCAAGGTCGAACAGGTCATGCGCGAGTCGGGTACTGGGCGAATCGCCACGGTCAGTGGCCGCTACCACGCCATGGACCGAGACCATCGCTGGGACCGGACGCGACGTGCCTACGATGCGATCACGCTGGGTGAGGGGCACACCTCCGACTCCGCAATCAACCTAGTGACCGACTCTTACGCGTCGGGCATCAGTGACGAGTTCATCGAGCCGGGTGTCGTGGTCGACCAGGACGGTCAACCGTTAGGTACGGTAGCCGAGGGCGACTCAGTGGTGTTCTTTAACTTCCGAGCGGACCGGGCTCGCCAGCTCACGCGGGCGCTGGCCTTTGGCGACGAGTTCGATGGCTTCGTCCGCCGATTTCATCCGAACGTGAATATCACGACGATGACAGAGTACGATGCCGCCTACGGGTTACCGGTGGCATTCGCACCCCAGGAATTCACCTCGAACCTGGCCGACGTCCTGGCCGACAGCGGCCTGAGCAATCTTCGATTGGCGGAAACAGAGAAGTACGCCCACGTCACGTATTTCTTTAATTCTGGTGAGGAGCGTCCGTATCGTGGCGAGGACCGCCTGTTGGTGCCGTCGGCAAAGGTACCGACCTACGATCTCAAGCCAGAAATGAGCGCAGCTGGCATCACGGATCAGCTGGTGGCAGATATCATGGCCCAACGCCACGACGTCATCATTTGCAACTTCGCCAACGCTGACATGGTTGGCCACACCGGCAACCTAGACGCCGCTATCACTGCCGTCTCTACACTCGACGGGTGCCTCGAAACCATCATCAGGACGGTCGAAGGCGCTGGCGGAACGGCAGTCATCACGGCCGACCACGGCAACGCCGAAATGATGTGGGACAAGGAACGCAACGGCCCGCATACCGCACACACCACCAACCCAGTCCCAGTTCTAGTGGTGAATAGAGATATTCGTGGGCGTGGCTACGCACTCCGAAACGGTTCGCTCAGAGACGTCGCGCCGACCATGCTGGGCATCCTGAGTATCACCCCCCCGACGGAGATGACCGGTCGGGATCTCCGTGGTTGGATTGACGACGACGATCGACGTCCCTGACGTGTGAGACCCGAGCAGTCGCGCTATTCGACTTCCCGATTCAGCTCATCGGCCGCGATCCGCAGCGACTGAAGAAACCTCCGGTCGTTAGCGGTGATATCGCCCGACCGGACCGGCTTGACGTCCCCCGTGTCAGCCATCACTTCGGCCGGTGCCTCCGACTCGTCTCGACTGTCAAAACCGATCACCGCCTCGAGCGAAATCCGCATCTCGTAGCCGGCCACACGCGCCTTCTCGCGGCAGGCCTCAACCCGGGGATCTTCAGCGACACCGGCGCCAATCGCGTCGGCCAATTCACGTGCTAATCGATGTACGTCGTCGTCCATCCTGCAATCCTCATGAACGCCGCCTGACCGGGAACCTGGGCAGGCCCTCGTCCGAGACGATGATCTCAGGGTTGAGATGGCGTCGGTCGAAGAAGAAGAGCGAAGACATAGGGGGAAGGAGTGTTCGAAAGTCGGCAAATTGTAGCACGTAACAGCGAGGTGTCAAGGTAAAGAACACTCCATGTGGTGCCTT
>Ga0310123_10000955_pt1 | contig 25011 bp, 19 predicted proteins | sample CB6_AW_1057_MG_FD_203505 | JGI IMG/M metagenome (GOLD analysis project Ga0310123, IMG submission 203505) | Marine microbial communities from Western Arctic Ocean, Canada - CB6_AW_1057 | ecosystem: Environmental > Aquatic > Marine > Oceanic | place: Canada: Western Arctic Ocean | collected... | reverse complement strand
CGCGATGGTCCAGGGGCACAACTCCACGCCATGCTGTCAACGATCGCCTTCTGTAGGGCATGCGAAATCCCGTATCTCCATACGCCCATTCGCTCTGCCGAACACATAACTTCGCCACTATCAGTCTTGGTGCTCGACCGGAAGAACTCGAGTGCGGAATTGACCTCGACAATGCGCCGCTTACCGATTCGTGTCCCCAACCACGGGGTGTCGTGGATGTATGGCAATATGATTTTGGATCGCATCTGCTGCAGACTCAGTTGACAACGAGGACCGGTCAACCAGTGACTTTGGCCATGGTCGCGGCGTATCCGCAGAACCCGCCAGACATCGCTGGAATTTCTGATCTTCCCAGGCACCGCATTTTGCTTAGGGAACTGCAGGCTTGGAACCGTTAAACTCAATCAGGCCCAACTCGGGCTTCGTCCAGTGAATCCCATCGCGGCTCTCCGCATAACAGGTAACCGCCTTACTGAAGTGCAGCATGCCTGTGGCAAACCAGAAGTCCCAGCCGCGGTAGTACATGCGGTAGACGTCGCCATCGTGAAACACCGTATGAGAACTGGACGCCGTCCCCTCCCACGGCGCGTCGTGCACGATTGCAATCTCTTGCGACCTCGGCCGGTGCAGCCGCAATTCCGCGCCCTCGCTGAGTTGCTCGATGAGGTGGTCATCGACAAATAACTCCCGCCGCATTCCAATCTCAACGGGTTCCGTCGCGCGCCCAATCAGAGTTACCACCATCACCAGTAGGGGAACCGCCGCCGCCCTCGCCATCGCATTCATACTTACCTCGTCCCATTCACCCCTAACTCGGAGCTGGTAATGGCTCAACGCAACTACCGGCCCACTTTTCCGCGATCAGTATATAGACCCATCGCCCCAGCGTTCAACTTGCCGAACGACTTGCCAAGATCCGATCCGTATCACGAGTCGTGGCAATGCCGGATCGTGGCCACCGCTTCACTTACCGCAGTACGATGTCTGGCATCAACGGAAAATGCCTCCAGACCCGATTTCCTCCCCTTCATGGCCCCACACCGGAAAGCACCTCACCGTAAGGAATCCGCAGAATAAAATCTTTGTTCGCTACGGTATGCTCATTCTGTAAGACCATGGCACCCGCTTGAAACCACACCCCATTGAGAGCGCCGTTACGAACGATCTTCGGCAACCGGTTCTCGTCGTCGGGCTCGCCCTGGCGAATCAGGTCCGACCAGCCTTGCTGCGCGTCGATAAAGAGTCGCACCTCATACAAATGGTCATTCGACATCACGAGGTCGGCGGCCGCGTCGCCGTCAAGATCGACAAAACGAAGTCCCTGATCATTCCCCCGAGCATCAACCAGGCAACCACACCTAGGTAGCGCAAAGGGGGCACGCTGCCAACTCTCCGTTGGCGACTGCCAAAGAAAGACTGCGTTTTGCAGGTCATTATTGACAATCAAATCCGAATAACCGTCCCCATCGAGGTCGCGAAAACGCACGCCACGGTCCACACCACCACGACTAGTCAGGAGGGGATGCCCATCGACTTCTTCCGGCAGAGACGCCGGCACCTCTTCCCACTTGCCGTTGCCAAAACGCCACAGACCACGTTGCACCTGGTTCGCGACGGCCATGCCGGCCTCTCCGTCCTTCCCCGAAGTAAGGAAATGGACGCCCAGATCGCGTCGAGCCTCCGACTCTTCGCCCGATTTGTCACCCGACGCATCAGCCGCCACGATCTGCACGGGCAGTGGCACCTCACGCCACTCCTGAGAAGCCGCCTGCCAAAGACGCGTCCGCTGATGATGAGAATTTCCGATCACCACGTCGAGCAGACCATCCGCATCGACGTCGAGCAAGCGCACTCCGTTATCGCCGCCCCGGGCGTTACGCAACGGCACACCCCCGAGCGCATGCCGGGTGAGGCGATCGTAGATTTCCCGGCAGTTGAGAAACTTCACACGCTGGCCGTAGGTTCGATCTGCGTAGTCAATCACATCCGTAACTTGTGTGTTCTTGATGTAGCCGATGGTGTGGAACAGGATATTCACCAACCCTTGTTTTTGGACACAGATATCGACGGCGCGTTTCCAGTCGTCCGCCGTTTTATCATTTTGCGGACGGTGCTGGTGCACCCCATGCGAGTCGCACGGAATGGTCACAGGAAGTTCCCAGAGGACTCCATTAATGACATAGGGAAAGGGGTAGTTGCTGATCGCATTGACAAAGTTCTGAGTCTGTGGAATGTTCTCGACGAATTTATCAAACCGGGGCCGGCCGTCCTGGTCATAGCGCCACGCATACGGCAACCGTTTGTCGCTGGAGGGAAACCACGTACAGATGCTTGTGTCGCAGGTAAGGAAACCTCCTGCCGCAGTCCGCAGGGGAAAGACTTCCGTAAAAAATCTCGGGGACACCGTATTCTGCGCGTCGCATCCCGGCATGCGATGTGCCACGGGTCGATTGCCCGGCACTTCAAAGAGGTTTTCCAAACAGGCGAGGTAGTCGGCCCGGGCAAACTCCAGCGCTTCGTCCGGGCCATGTCCTTCGTTACTACGCAGAAACGGAAACCGGTGCGTAAACGTATGGCAGTCGAGTGACATACCCGCTTGCAGGAATTGCTGCAGCGTGGGATTTCCGGCTGGCGTCTGGCAGGTCATGATGGCGATGGGCGCCCGACCATCGATACGGTTTAATCGCTCGACGAGCGGTACGAGGAAGCGCTCAAAGGCCGCCGGGCTGACATCCCAGCGAGGTTGGAACGACGGCCCTCCCATGTCGTCGATGGTGAGCAGGATCACCGCCTCGACACCCTCTTCGCCGACCCACATCGGTGTGGTCAGCCGCGGAAACTGGCCGTGGGGATAATAGGGACTCCGTTCGTCGAGATACGCCAAACGCGAGCCGCGTGGTTCCTCCGCCTCCAGCACACCCCCCAGCAGACCCAAAAGGACCCCGCCGACAATCGCTGCTCGCTGAAATCTCATCACCTTCCTCATGGCTGTCTTTCTCAAACCCTACCCCCGCAAGTGCTTGGCAAACCAACCCCTCGCACGCTGCCACATGGCGTCAGACAAGACGTGCCCCGTCTCTTTTTCAATGAAGAAAGAAAAGTTTTCAGGCGCGCCGGCCCCCTGATAACGCGCCGCAATTCGCTGCATGCCTTGGCGGACTTCGTCGATCGGGCTGGCCGCATCCAGTTCGCCAAAATTCATGTGCAACGGCCGCGGCGCCAAGAGCGCTGCGATGTCGGGTGTGTCCCCATACTCCAGCAAACCGGGCACATAATTCGGGAAACAGTGTAACAACCGGTCACGATGGATCGCCTTATACGTCGGCAGGCAGCAATTGCAGACAAAACATTTCAAACGCGGCTCCCAGGGTCCCACCATGTAGGTATTGGTCGAGCCCATCGAGTGGCCATAGCAGCCCAGACGGTCCGTCTGAACTTCGGGCCGACCGGCCAGCAGATCGACAGCGCCACGGATATCGAGAATATTCTTCCACGCCAGGCATTTCCCTTGCACGAGATACCGCAGGAACGCATACCGTTCGTAGGAACCATCCTTCAACTTTGCGTCACGGCGTTCGCCAAAACAGAGCATGTCGGGGCAAAGCACCACATAGCCCTCGCGCGCCAGCGCGACGCCCGTGTGGTGCATGGGCGCTCCATCCAAACCGGCCGGTTCGTGCTTACCATAAGCAAACTGGTGCTGATGGAGACAGAGGACCGCTGCTGCCGGGCGCGAGGCCGACACCCCCTCGGGGACCAGCAGCATGGCGGGGATCTGCTCGTCCGGCTCGACCTGGTAATAGAGGGACTCAATGCGATAGCCATCTTTTGGAATGGTCTCGCGCAGCTGGACATTCAAATCGCTTCGTTCCGGCCACGGTCCCCCCAAGCCCTCCAGCAGTTGGTTCCGAAATGTCCCCTGCACGGCTTGCTCGGCCTGCAGGTGCGCAGCCGGCGTAAAGCCCAGGCTGGCGAGCGAGCCGCCCGCCGCGGTCTGCAAAAATTGTCGTCGCGTGCTCATCATTCTTGGGCTCCCTTTGCTTAACACCAGACCGCACCTTACAGCCGATTACCGGCGCGTGTAGAGAAACTCCAGTAAATCCGCAAACTCCTGGGCGGTCATCGTCTGCTCGAGCCCCTTGGGCATGAGCGACACCTCGGAGGGCCGCAGTTCTTCGATCTCATCCCGCGGAATCCGAATCTCGGAGAGGTCGCCAGTCCGCAGGTAAACGGCGTCCGCAGTCTGATTCACGATCAGTCCACTCTTCACCTGACCATCCGCCGTTAAGACGGAGTAGGTACGAAACCCCGGCACGATGGTCGAACTCGGCACGGCAATCGCTTCGATCAGATCAATATTCCTCCGCACCCGACCAATTTTTGTCAGATCAGGACCGACGCGGCCACCTTGATTCTCCATCTGGTGACAGCCATAGCAGCCGACTTTTTTGGAGAAAAAGACCTTGCGTCCTCGTGCCGCCTCCCCGGGCAATACCGAAACCCGTGCGAAGAGCCGCGCAATCGCCTTTTCGTCCTGATTCTGCTGCGCCGCACGACTTTCCAATAACGGACGTGCCGCGGTCCGCACACTCGGCGGCAGCCTCCGCAACAAGTTCTCGATCACATCCACCGCCACGGCGGACCCACCAGGCGATTCGTGCAGCGCTACCATCAGCGTCTGACCAAGGTTTTCATTGCGACTGCGACGAAAGGCCTCCACCAACAACGGGACCGTCAGCGGACCTTCCCGCGCCACCATCTCGACCAGCGCTTCCAGCTGTACGTCACTGAGACGCGTGCGAGCGATGGCGGACGCGGCGGTTAGTCGGCTCAGTGGTGGTACGTCGTCTGCAAACCGAGCGATCAACAACGCAAACATCGCAGCGGGTAGTGGATCAAGACGCGGCGCGATAATCGCCAGCGCCGTGACGCGCTCATCGATCGCCGCCGACTCCTCTGCCACCAACATTTGGAGTGCGTCGTCAAACTCCGCCAGGCCACGAGAATGCACCATCCGTAGGGCCTCGGCACGCAGTGCTCGGTTTTCGCCACTCAACTGCTGGTCCAGCAAGGCATTCCAGCTCTGGGGGAACACAGGCAAACGAGAGCGGCCCATGCCGCGCAGCAACAACAAACGATTGGCAGTCGGTGTGGCCACCGCAGCCAGATGCTCCTGGACCAATTGTTGAATCTGTGGTTCGGCAGCAAAGGCCACGATCGCTCCGGTCAGTGACCGGCTCTGCGCTTCCGTAAGGTTGTCGCTTTGCAGCCAATCGTCTGCGAGGGAAACGATTTCTTCCGCCCAGCCCTCGTGGCGGGCAATCACCTCCAACGCCGTCTGCTGAAGTAGCGGATCCTCGGTATCCAGTTGGGCCGCCACGTCCGTCCGCTCCAAGCCGCCGTGGGGCATCTGATCCAAAGCGATGAGGCCGGCGCGGCGCACCTGTGGATTCGCATCGCGCAACAGGGGCAAGGTGTGCGGCCGATCGTCGAGACGAATCAGGGCATAGATCAAGGCATGTTCGAGAAAACGGTCACTGGTCCCGGTCCGCAAGCTCTCGCGAATCCCCTCGGTCGCGCGTGGATTTCCAATTCGGCCCAACGCCTCGGCCGCCTTGAGACGGACCGCGAATTCGTCGCTGACGACAAGTTCGGCGAGCCTGTCAAAGGCCGCCGCATCCCGTTCGACCCCAACACAATGGGTAGCCGCCTGCCGGACATCCGCAGCCGGATCCAGCAAGGCCCTACGCACCGCCAAGCGGGCCGCCGCAGTGTTAATTCGACTCAGCGCCCAGACGGCGTTCAGCCGACGCGTCTTTCCCGCGGCCGGACTTTCTGTCAGAGCCTCCTGCGGGACCGCCGCAGCCTGCAGTGCGGCCACCGCTACCTCGCCGCGACCGACCAGCGCTTCGATCGCCTTGTCCCGCACTTTCGGACGAGCGTCCGTAAAAAGTTCGATCAGCTCTGTTTCGTTGGCACGGTCAAAATCGAAAGTGTTTCCCCAGGGATCGTCCGCCGGCGGCGCGGCGGTCATGCGAATGCGATACAACCCACCGGTCAATTCGGGGCGGGCGTACTTTGAGTTGGGACACTCGTAGTTATACCAGGCACCCATATTGACCAGGATCAGACTGCCGTCGGCGTCCTCCAACACATCGGTCGGATGGAAATCATAGTTGGTGCTCACCGCAAAGTTACTGGTCGAGCCTTGCCAGGTCGCCCCGGCCGGCACTAGATCGTGTCGTTGGAGCCGGTGCACATTGAACTGGGAGGTGATCAAGGCACCTTGATACTCCGCCCCGAAATAGTCCGAACGCAACCGGCAAAAGCCGCACAACGCCGCGGGAAACGCGGCACTGAATTGTTCCACCGCACCAAGCTGGGGCCCCGTGTTCGGTAACTCACGGACACGGTTGTCATGCAAACTTGGATACCAGCCGCCATCGATGTAATGCAACAGCGCATCGCCCGGAGTCTGGTCCATGGTCCCCAGTAAGGTACCATTGGGAAGGAAGACCAGTTCGACCGGATTGTCGATGCCACCACCACACAACCATTCCACTTTCGATCCATCCGGACGACAACGCCAGATCAGCGCCGCCCGACCTTCCAGGACAGGCCCTTCCTGCGTCGGCACCTTATAATCACGCAGGCCATCCGTCCAATAGAGCCAACCATCCGGACCGAAGAAGGGGCCGTGCACATCGTGCCCCGTGCCGTCGTGCGCGAAGCCTGTCACCAGCAGCTCGCGCGAGTCAGCGCGGCCATCCCCATCCTCATCTGCAAAGACCCAGATTCCCGGCGGGGATGCGACATACACCTTGCCACCGTGCCACAAAACTCCTGCGGGAAAAATCAGCTGGTCCGCATAGACCGTCCGCTTGTCAAACTTCCCGTCGGCGTTCGTGTCTTCCAGCAAAGCGATTTTACAGGGGAGCGTCTTTTCCAGTTCCTCCCCAGATATATTCTGACCGCTCCCTTCGGCCACATAGAGTCGGCCGGCATCGTCAAAACAAGCGAACATGGGAAACTCCACCACGTCGGCGCCGGCCACCTCTTCAATGACGGCGCCCGGCGGTAACTCGAAGGTCTCTTCAATCGCGCCCGCGTCGGAAACAAGGCACAGCATTAGAAGGAACCCGCTTAAGCATTGCATCGCAAACCAACAATTCACAACACACTCCTGGTTCAGGGTTTGTGAGAAGGTGTCCAGCGTCAACGTGTTCAGAGACAACGTATCGAGAGACAACGTATCCAGAGACAAGCCGTCCAGCGACAACAGAATAGCAACACCCGGACTACGGAGAAAGTAGCGGCCTTTTGCGTCAGAACGCAAACCAAGCACGGCCTCTGCTACCTGGCGGTCCCGGACAACGGTCGCCGCGCAAACACTGCTGGGCGGAAGAGCAGGAACTACCTCACCCGGCTCCGCAAAGCTCCCCTTGGCCAGAGCTGCACACACACAGATGCGCACGCAGAGGCCTCACGGTCACGCTGGCTCCGCATGGCAGAGAAACCCAGCAACTGCGAGGCGGCTTGCAGACCTCCTTGGGCATCGTCCCGCCCGCGGCGCTTACCGTGACCCGTTTACTCGCCAGAACGGAACCAAACAGCCAGGCCGTCCTGTCCCGAAATGCCGGCCAACCCAGCCTGAAACGTGCTCTCACCACGGCGCAGCGCCGGTTGATTCCTTGACTCCGCGCCTTAGCGCTCGGAATCTTCCTCGGCCTTCTCCCTGCGGACAAGCTTACGCATTTCGCCCAGCCGCTTCCTGGCATCCTCCTTGGAAATCTTGCCTGCTTTGACCGCCTGGCGAATTTCGACTTCCGCACGACGATACTCTTCCACGCTGATGTCGCGGCGTTCCTTCTTTTCCGCCGGCTTCTCCTGGCGGATCGCCTTCCGCATCTCAATCAGTCGCTTTTCGGCATCCTCGGGCGATACCTTCCCCTCTTTGACCAGTTGCCGGATTTGCTTTTCCCCGCGGCGGTATTCTTCGACGCTGAGGCCGCGTTTCTCTCGCCGCGGCTGCTCCTTTTTAGCGCGGTCGCCGAACGTTTTCTTGCCTACGGCAAGCAGTTTTTTCTCCGCCTCTTCTTCGGAAAGTTCGCCGGCCTTCACTGCGGCGGCAATCTTTTTTGCGAACTCTGCGTAACGACGTTTTCGCCCCTCTTCGCCTTGACCCTCCCGACTCTTTTTCTTCCCACCGGGGTCGCCAAACATCGCCTTACGGGCCGCAATGAGTTTTTCTTCGGCTTCCTCCTCGGAAAGCTCTCCGGCCGCTACCGCCGCTTCGATTTTATTAGACAATTCGAAATAACGGCGCTTCCGGCCGTCTCCGCCAGCATCGCCTCGCGTCTGTTTTTTTTGTTTCGTGTCCTCGAAAAGTTCCTTCCGCACGGCCAGCAGTTTTTTCTCGGCCTCTTTCTCGGTTATTTCACCCGCCTCAAGGGCCGCGTCAATTTTCTTTTCAAAGGCTGCGTAGCGTCGCTTTCGTCCATCTCCGCTCTCCGGAGCGCGCTTCTCTTGTTTCGCAGCGGGATTCCTGAACATCTCCCTGCGAACCGCAATGAGTTTTTCTTTGGCGTCTTCCTCGGAAAGATCGCCGGCCGCCACCGCCGCTTCGATTTCTTTCACAAACCCTTGGTAGCGGCGTTTCTTGGCTTCGAGATCTCGATTTTTGCTGAGCGTCCCATCCGCCTTCCGTTTTACTCGGAGCGTCCCATCCGCCTTCCGTTTATTTCCGAGCGTCCCATCCGCGTTCCGTTTTTTGCCGAGCGTTCCATCCGCGTTCCGCTTTTCTCCAGGCGTCCCATCCGCGTTTCGTTTTTTGCTGAGCGTTCCATCCGCAGAACGCTTCAGCGCCTGCAGCATCAGGCTCGCTTGCTGCGGTGTCAGATCACCCGCTGCAATCGCTTCTTCCAACTTACGCTCAACCGCGTCAAAATCCTGGGCAGTCAGATCCGTGCCAAGGAAGACGCAGCACGTCAGGGTCGCCACGACGAAACGGACTGCCCTTAAAAATCTCCTCGCGTTTTTCGTACTGATTTCATTCCGCCTTTCCTGTGAACTTGCGCCGCCTTGAATGATACTTGCCTCCGTCAGAGGCTGTCTGGCGTTTGTCTCAACTATCCATGACATTCCCATGTGGGCATGTTGCCATGATCGCTTGCTGCTAGTTACCCCTCACCCCAGCGGATGAAAGACGGTTTCTGAGGGCCCACCGTCGCTGACGATGAGGGACTTGATCCACCCATGAGCATGTCTAAGGCGTCCGGGCGACATTGTCAACAACGTCACACCAATTTCGCCCTTTTCCACCCCGATCCTGATGGCTCGGCGCAAAGACGGCACCACGGGCTCCATGGCCGCAACCGCAGCGGCCGCTCTCGGCGCTCTCTTGTGCGGTACGCTGCCGACAGACTCATTTAGGTCTGCAACTGGTTCAGGTTTCCCGTACTGGAAGCAAAGGCGTCGGACTCGATCCCCAGATTCTGCAGCATGGTGACAAACAGGTTGCAAAGCGGCTGGTTGCGCTGGCGCGAAAAGGCGACGTGTTGACCATGCCGCAACCCACCGCCAGCCAGCAGCACGGGCAGATTCGTCGTGTCATGAATGTTCGCATCACCGAGATTTCTGCCATACAGAACCATTGTCTGATCAAGCATGCGGCGGCCCATTTCCGGTCGCTCCGCCAAGTCTCCAATCAACTGACGCAATTGCAGCAGATGCTCCCGATCCGCCGCCTCAAGCTGGCTCAACTTTTCCTCGTCCTGACCATGATGGCTGAGGCCATGGTAGGTATGGGTCGTTTCTTTTTGATGCGGCAACTGGAAGACCGGCGCACGGAAGCTATCGGCCACAAGCGTAATGATCCGCGTCGAGTCACTTTCAAAAGCCAGCCGCGCCATATCGAGCATCAGTCGCAACTTATCAAAAAACCGTTTTCCATCACCAATATCCTCAGGCGGCGGAGAGCCCGTTTGCGGCTTGGCGCGGCGTTCCCATTCACCGGCAGTCTGCAGCCGCTGCTCCACCTCCCGGACCGAAGTCAGGTATTGATCGAACCGCCCCCGATCGTTCGCACCTAGCGTCCCTTGAAAACACCGCGACTCCTGATGGAGCGCGTCGAGAATACTTCCCCGCCGCCGCAGCCGCTCGAGTTGCCCCTCAACCTCCGCCGCATTGATCTGCACAAACATTTGGCGAAACAGGGCGGCCGGGCTTGTCTCGGCCGGAAGCAACACGCCGTCGCGAGTGAAGGCGAGACTCCGCTTCGCCGCTTCACCCGGATGCGCCACAGCCAGGTTCAGTGTCGGAAAACGCGTTGCCGGGGGAGCCTTTCCGAGGCGTATTGATCAAGCGAGATGGTATTGCTGAAGCCGGCTTGAAACGCGCCGGGTGCCGCCGTCAGAAAACAATTGTCCGTACTGTGCGCACCACTTACATCGGGGTGCGACAACCCACTAAAGACGGTGAATTCCTCTCGCTGCGCCGCCAGCAGTTCCAAATAGGGGGAGGGTCGATAATCCGTTCCACTTCCCTCCGGCGCAAAGTACTGCGGCAGTAACCCCAGGTTATTCACGATCACCAACATCCGTTGCGGCGGTTGCGGTTCATCGGCACGAGAACGCGCGGGATGCAACGATTCGAGCAGCGGCAATCCTAAGCTGACCCCCAGAGCACGCAGCACCTTACGGCGCGACACCGTCGCACCGCCAGCAGACCCCCGATCCATTTCGCCGACTTGATATTTCATGGTGCACCCTTTTCCGTCGACCTATTCGAATTTACCAAACGCGATGATTTTATTTTCGTCTCTGGCGCTCTCGGTAAGCTGGCCGCAGTCCTTTCTTTGGCCGGCTCACTCGCCGTAAAGATCCGACTCAAGACCAACTCCCGCAACAAATCCCACACACAGTAATCGTCCGGCGCACAACGCTCGAGAATCGCCTCGATTTCTGGCCGGTCACCAAATCGGACCGGCGTGCCGGTCGCATAAACCGTAAACTGATGTAAAAGATTGCGTGCCAAGGTACGTGTGTCCGCCCACAAAAGACGCTTCAGTCCATGAATATCCTCAAAATGGCGACCATCCGCGAGCTTCCCTGTCGCATCGACCGCAGAGGCAAGCGTGTAACTGAAATCGTGACCCGCCCGGTCGATTCCCGCCACGCGTTCTCCTACTTCCAGCCCCCGATAACGAATCCGCCAGCGGCCGAGAACGTCAAAAATTTCTAATGCCAGGCCAAGTGGATCGAACTGTTCATGGCAACGGGCGCATGTTTTCGCTGCCGTATGCTGGGCGATCAATTCTCGCATCGTGGTGGCGCCACGAATGTCGGGCTCTACGGCCGGGATACCTGGGGGAGGTGGCGGTGGCGGCTGGCCCAGGAGTCGGTCCATCATCCAGACACCCCGCAAGACCGGGGAGGTGTTCGTCCCATCGGCCGAAAGCTTCAGTATCGACGCCTGCGTCAGCAAACCGCCATAAGGGCTCTCCTCAGGCAAGGCCACCCGTCGCAAGGACGAACTTTCTACTGGCGGCAATGCATAATGCCGCGCGAGCCGCTCATTCACAAAAGTAAAGTCCGCATCGACCAGCACCCGCGCTGAAAGGTTATCCCGTATCATCGCCGTAAAAAACGCCCGTGTCTCATGCCCCATTGAATCGACAAGATAGTCATCCAGACGGTACTCCGGATAGAGCCGCACATGCGGCGCATCGCGATGCAGTTCCTGCAGACCGAGCCAACTGTCCGTGAAGTGTTTTACAAAGTGCTGAAAGTGGTCCCCCGCCAGGAGACGTTCCATCTGCTGTCGGAGCGTCACCGGATCGCGGAGTCGTTGCGCGCGCGCTGCGGCCACTAGCGCTTCGTCCGGACGCGAGTCGGTGAAGAAATGCGACAGCCGGTTGGCCAGCGCAAACTGATCATCTCCAGCCAACGGTTCTCGCAAATAAAGAAACAGATCCGAACAGAGAAAGGCCTGGTAACCGGTCAACAGCGCCTCGCCCAGCGGCTCGCCGCGCGCCAACTCCGTCGCCACAAGTTCCTGGAACGGGCCCAAGGCTACTGCAGGTACCGGCTCACGTGCTGCCAGCCGGATAAAACGCTGCAACAGACGTTGGGCCTGCGCTGTTTTCTCTGCCCCCGCTGCCCCTGCCGGTTTCGGCCTTTCTTCGCCTGCCTCGACGGTCGCTTCCTCGGCCGGCCATAGTTCCTCAACCCCTAACTCGCCAAATAGCACCTGCTGGGAAGCGGGCGGCCAAGTTTCCGGCAAGATCGGTCCGGACATCTCCAGCCACTTCAACGCGATGCTCGGCTGGCCCCCTTCCGGAAAAGGGGGATAACGGTAGTAACCCGTTCTCCCCTCCGCATCGATCTGTGGCGAGGGGAGTCCCAACAAACCATACTCGATGGTTTGGCCCGCTTGTAAATAAACCACGGTTTCATAGATTCCGCCCTCAGGCTCGATATCCAAGATGCCTCCCGTTAACCGAACCTCCTCCGCAATGTCATGATCCGTTGGCTTGCGAGCTCGAAACGTCAACGGCACGGAACGCGTGCCCCGTTTGACCACAAAATCCTTTTCCTGCACGACGGCCCGTGCGGAAAAGCGAACACGATATTCCCCGGCCGTCGCCGCGATCACACCCGCCGGAATGACGCTGTACGGCCAACTGGTGAACGAAAAAGCCCCATTTCAATCTCTGGGTGATTTTCGATTCGCGGTTGACCGTGATCGAGATCAACACCCCGTGCATTGTGCACGAAGAATAAACACTCGGGGCCGCCCGCCACTCCACGCGGCCCCAGTTGTGTGCCGAAGACCCGCACGGTTTTCTCCGCCGCAGGCCCGTGGTCGCGGACCACGGCCTTCCTCAACGCACGTTCCGCGGCATTCAGGTAGGCCCCCAGCTGCACCCGCGAGAGGTCGAGTGCTGCGGCAACCTTGTCGCAATGATGCCTTTCCGGATCGAGCGGCAGCTGATCTCGGATGTCGAGGTGAGGAAGCTGCAGTAGGTCCCGCAAGTTCTGCTCGTACTCCAACCGGTTCAGCCGACGCATCGGCCCGCGGCCCTCGACCTCGATCGCCGCTCGGTCTGCCACCGTTAGGGGCTTGGCCAATACCTGAACCAGACTGTCACGCTGCTTCTCCGGCAACCCGCGAGGTGCCGGTGGCATCTCCCCCCGCTGTACCCGGTCGTGGATCATGATCCAACGATCTCGCACCTTCTGTTTTTTCAGGTCGAACGGGAACGTGGTCAGATCCAGGTCCCCTTTCGCCTCAGGCCCCTGGTGGCAATCAAGGCAGTATTTGGCGATCGCACGGGTCACCGGCGGCGGTAATTCCGCTCCCCCCACTCCGGAGACAGCGCACACCAAGCCCAGCAACGCTACTGCGGCCACTTTTCCGATATAACGCATGCGGTTCCCTTTTCCCTTGCACTCCACTGGTCGTGCTTTTCGCAACCGGTCACTGCAGCTTCCACCGCCCGAGTTCGGCACAATTCAACGCGTCCGCAGCTGGAAATTCGACAACCATCATGTTATTCCACCACCAGGCGACTCGCCAGCACGCCATTCCGAATTCAACAATTCCATAGTCCACGAGCCACCAAGCGAGGGAGGACATTTTTCTGGATGACCATGCCGTTCACGACCCATGTGTGCTGGCATGGCCGAGGGAGGCATCGCACATCTACTCGCCCAGGCTCAGCCCCTCATTGACCGCGCTCATGAATCCCACGAAAGACCGCTCCGGATCAATCGCGTAAACCGTCCCAACCCACAACGCACTCAGAACACGCATGCCTGGTGGAATCCGAGAAAGACGGTACAAACCATCTATGTTCGTCCTGCGGAAGGCGACCGTTTAACACCACCTGGCGCAATTGGCGTCCTCTGCGGGCTGACGCATGCGACCAACGATGCGTCAACCGACCGCCCTTTGCAAAGCGACGATACTAAAAGTAAAACGGTAAATGGATCGATGGGAGCGCGAGCCAGCGCTGCGCTCCTGAGCAGAACGACCGCAGCATCAGGCTCGCTTGCTGCGGTGTCAGATCACCCGCTTCAATCGCTTCTTCCAACTTGCGCTCAACCGGGTCAAAGTCCTGGGCAGGCAGGTCAGTGCCAAGGAAGACGCAGCACGTCAGGGTCGCCACGACGAAACGGACTGCCCTTAAAAATCTCCTCGCGTTTTTCGTACTCATTTCATCCCGCCTTTCCTGTGAACTTGCGCCGCCTTGAAGGATACTGGCCTCCGTCAGAGGCTGTCTGGCGTTTGCCTCAACTATCCATGATATTCCCATGTGGGCATGTTGCCATGATCGCTTGCTGCTAGTTGCCCCTCACCCCTGCGGATGAAAGACGGTTTCTCGGGGCCCACCGTCACTGACGATGAGGGACTTGATCCACCCATGAGCATGTCTAAGGCGTCCGGGCGACATGGTCAACAACGTCACACCAACTTCGCTCTTTTCCACCCCGACCTTGAAGGCTCGGCGCAAAAACGGCACCACGGGCTCCATGGCCGCAACCGCAGCGGCCGGTCTCGGCGCTCTCTTTTGCGGTACGCTGCCGACAGGCTCATTTAGGTCTGCAACTCGTTCAGGTTTCCCGTACTGGAAGCAAAGGCATCGGACTCGATCCCCGGATTCTGCAGCATGGTGACAAACAGGTTGCAAAGCGGCTGGTTGCGCTGGCGCGAAAAGGCGACGTGTTGGCCATGCCGCAACCAACCCCCGTCCCTATTCTCGGCGCGTGCGCTTCAAGCAGAGAACGGTCGCCGGTTTTCAGAGCGTTAGTCAGAAGCGGGCAGGAACCGGGCAGGAACCGGGCATTAAAAAAATTTCTGAAGGGTCGTTCGGTCCGACGCTAGTTCCGGCTGTATCTCTTGAAGGGAAGAAGATCCCGCCATTAAATCCAGTGATACCTCAGATAAAAAAGGCGACGATGATGCGCAGAATATCTCTTTTAAATGCTGCACCTTCGCGCAAGCATGGACGTTCACTTGGCAGGAAGAAAAACAGCAACAGACCACGGCAACCACGACGTCTGCAGTTGGAGCAACTCGATGGACGCCAGGAGCAACAGCAGATTCCAAGCTGACCGAATGCACGCACTTTGGGCGAATTTTGGCAAAGATTTGCGAGAACAGTTCACGGTACGCGGTTTGCCAATTGTGGAAATATAGCAACGGATCAAATCGTAACCCCAATTGCCATCCGCATTGGGCCAAGCTTTGCATAACGGCAAGACGTTGGGTTAATTTGGGAACTTTGTGCTCAGTTGCTTCGGAGATGTCGTTGGGTGTGATGCTAAACGCTACGATCACTCGATCCTGTGGTTGGTATGATTCCAAAGCTCTTGTCTGGACACTTTTTGTACGTAGTTCCAGCCAAGCATTATCGAGTTTCCTGAACAACGGAACAATGAAATCGGTAAACTCTGTCACGTTGTCGAGAGCCAACGAATCGCAATCGTAGCCGGAAAAGAAATAGGGTTCTTCATGCGTGCTGGCCATTGCTTTTTCAAGAATCGCATTGCCGAAATCTTCGTAGTTCACAAACAGCACGTAGTGCGCTGATTGGTACATGCCTTGCAAAAAACAATAGCGACAATCGTAAACGCAATTAAGCATGTGTGAGAAATAGTAGTTCCGCTCACCGCCAATGCCATACCCCACTGGCGTTTCCAACACCAAATTCGCGTGTTTTTGTGCCAGGATCAACGACGGCCGTTGTTTTTGCAACCGGAAGCTCTGCGCTCGGCGATTGAAAACCTCACCGTAGCGATCGCAACTGATGCGCACTGCGTGCGGAAATCGCGCCAAAATTGCCTTGGTACGTGGATGGCCGGCGGCCGATCGTTCGTAATAGATCGTATCGATCATGGCTTTGACACGTGTATTGGAATTGCTGTCAAATGCTGGCGGAGATTCTGAAGTACGTTGCGCGCCGACTTGAACGGGCGAGAAACCTCCAACGCTGATTCACCGTCGGTCAATGCCTTCCAACGTCACAACAGGTCCCGTAACTGGTGTGTTTGCGTTGCAGAAAACCGCCAAGTTGCCAAAAAATCGTCCAGTGCTAGAGATTCGGATCGAGTTCGTTGTACGGTGATTGAACAAGAAGACATTTGGCCAACGAAATCTTGAATGTCTTCCAGGCGAGCGCCAATAAGTTGTTGCGTCTCCGCTTTGCGGAGGTCCGTGACGGGTCGGCGCCGATTGTCAGAAACGATTTTTATTGACTGGACCAATTCTCCGACTGAAAAGCGGATTCAAGTGGCCACGAACGAAGCTGCCTCCATATCATAGAGTGCTTGGCTGGGGTAGTTTGATTCTGGTTGCTCAACCGTGACAATCTCGCGGCGGTGGTGAGCCCAGCGATAGATTTGAGGTGGAAACCAGGAGTCGCCACCGGTGCCATCCGTTACTTTGGTTGCCAGGCAGATGGATCCCAACGGCAGTGTGGCGTGCCCAGCAATGCCTAAATTGAGCCAGCCGGCACCTGGTCGATCTGTTTGATGCGCAAACAGGGATCGTGCGGCCGCAGCCATGCAATGCTTGCCAACTCCTGAAATCCGCAATTGGATATCATGGTTCTCAAACAACCTGTACGGACTGCGGCGGCGGATCTGTTTAAGCCGGAAGTGATCGACGATCGGCTCTGCCTCCGCTTTCAATGCACATAGTATATTGACCATAGCCTCAACCTATCCACTTTGCTGGATTTCTTCCAGCGGTTGTGGTGACTTTAACGGGGAACTGCTGCCGTGATTCTTTATCAGGGACTACTGTCATCGCCTGCTAGTTGGGCAAGGGTCGGTCGGGGATATCTGAGCGGATTGTTGCGCGGGAGTCGATGTGGCGGCCATTGTTACACGTGGGTTTCGTTACGACCCTGATTTTCCTTTACCCTTGGGCTTGCCCATGCTTTCGGTGTCCGACGGTCAACAGTTGCCCATCCCAGAAATTGGGTTGGGATTTCTGCATCCACCGCATCTCAAGCGGCTATTGGGAAACTACAAGGCCAATTTGTTCGTATGGAAGTCCAATCTATTGCCGCCTGATTGGATCGATTGGTTGGACGAAGGTGTGGATTTCGTAATTGTGCCATCGAGTTTTTCTCGTAGCGCTTTGATTTCCAGCGGCTTTTCTACGAGCAAGATTGCCATTGTTCCCTATGGCTATGCAGAGCAGTGGCTACAACCAAAACCTTAGCCGCAAAAGTGAAATCGAGACCATTCACATTCTTGACTGTAGCAGCTCCACATTGGCGAAAGGGAATCCGCGAGTTGTGCTTGGCCTATGCAGCAGCGTTTTCTGCCAGCGACGATGTCAGATTACGCATCAAATCTACCTACGACCCGGCAAATTCGAAACGTCATTTTCCATTTGAGATCCCCTCTTGGGATCAACTGTTGCAAGATTGCGGATTGAAACAATCCGTTTCCCCGTGTGTTGAATTGATCGTGGAAACGAGAACGGATGCGAACATGGCAGAACTTTACCGTGAAGCTGACGTCTACATTGGTGTAAGCTGGGGAGAATCCTTCGGACTAGCAATTTTGGACGCAATGGCCATTGGCATGCCCGTGATCGTCAACGGGTGGGGAGGACACCTGGATTTTGCGGGCAAACACGGTGACCTGGTTGACTATGATTTGCAGCCGCGGGATGATGGGATCTACGAACCCGTCGAAGGAGCCCTGGTGGCAGTGCCCAGAGTCGACTTGTTAGGGGAACGTTTGCGTTGGCACTATGATCATCCAGAATCATCTCGCGAATGGGGCCAACGTGCTCGTCAGGCGGTCGCGTCAATGACTTGGGACGCGGCTACCGGTCAATTGCTGAAAGCACTTTCTCGTCGTTAGTTATCTTTTGGCAAAGATCTTTGACCTTCGGATTCCATCTTATTATCATGGAACGGACTGTTACTTGTACGGTAGGCCACACCCAACGCGAGCATCATGTTGTTTTCACGCTTTTCTTTGCAGCTGCTGGTGATTGTTCTGGTAACCGGTTTATGCGAGTGCCTGTTGGCTGATGTTGCCAGAGTGTTACCAGATGGCCGTGCCCCTAACGACACACGGTTGCAACCGCTCAAGCATCTGAATGGGTACTTTCCGTTTCAAGTTCCCGACACCCCTGAACAGTGGGAACGACGGCGAGCAGAGCTACGTCAACGGATTCTGGTGGCTGCCGGACTCTGGCCGTTGCCACGTAAGACGCCACTCAACGCAGGCATTCACGGCTGTACTGAGCGCGACGATTTTACCGTCGACAAAGTTAATTTCGAGAGTGTTCCTGGGCACTATGTCACGGGCCTGTTGTTTCGACCTCAGGAAATTGACGGGAAACATCCGGCGGTGCTCTGTCCGCATGGTCACGGTGGCCGCTTGCAGGACCACGGTCCCGAGAAAATTCGACAACTCATCGTCGAGGGAAGGGAACGGTTTGAGGATTCCGGACGATTTCCCAAACTCGCGAGGTGCGTTCAGTTGGCGCGGATGGGATGCATCGTGTTTATATACGATATGCTTGGGTATGCTGACAGCCAGCAAATTCCCAACGATGTTGCGCACGATCCCAGTACTCCGAGGCCTCATCTAGAAGATCCGAAACGGTGGGGATTCTGTACTGCGCAGGCCGAATTGAGATTGCAAAACATCCTGGGATTGCAACTGTACAATTCAATTCGCGGACTTGATTTCCTTGTTAGCCTGCCGGAGGTCGATCCGGAACGCCTGGCGGTTACCGGAAGCAGTGGTGGGGGAACACAATCAATTTTGCTTTGTGCTGTCGATTCACGTCCCATGGTTGCCTTTCCACAGGGGATGGTATCTACGGCAATGCAAGGTGGCTGCCTGTGCGAAAACGCTTGCCTGTTGCGAATTGGGACAGGCAATGTCGAGCTGGCAGCTCTTTTCGCGCCGAAACCGATGGCCATGACAGCCGCGGATGATTGGACAAAAGACATGATGGATTCGGGCTTTCCGGAGCTTGTACAACTCTATGAAATGCTAGGTGTCCAAGATAATGTGCTCTGTAAAAAACTCGTCCACTTTCCACACAATTACAACTATGTCACGCGTGCGGTGATGTATCAATGGTTTAACAAGCACCTGAAATTGGGATTGGCTGATCCTATTGTGGAGGAAGACTACCAGCTGCTTTCTAGGGAAGAATACACCGTTTGGAGCGAGGAACACCCGGCACCCAAAAGTGGTGGAGAAGATTACGAAGTCTCCATAACGGGATGGATGGACGGCGAGTCGCGACAGCAACTGGACGCGGTCTATCCAAACGACGCCGATTCTCTGCGGCAGTATCGTGACCTTGTTGGCGGTGCCCTGGATACGATCATTGGCCGGCAAATGCCGCCAATGGATGCCGTTACTCGCAAGAAAATTGGCAAGCAGGACTGGGGTGAAGTTCTAGAAATGAAGGACCTTGTGCGATTCGAAAAACATGGTGAAGAGGTCCCCGTCGTATGGCTCTATCCCAGCCGCGTTAACTGGAATGGTGAACTCGTGATCTGGGTAGACGGACAAGGGAAGGAGGCATTGTACCAGGGTATCGGTGTTCCTCGTGTGGAAGTGCGACAGCTGTTGGCCGACGGCTACGCGGTAGCCGGTTTGGACCTATTCATGCAAGGTGAGTTTCTTGTCGAAGATCAGGATTATACCAAAACACGATTGGTTGAATCGTCGCGTCCATCGGCTGCGTATACGTTTGGCTACAATCACGTGTTGTTTGCCCAGAGGGTACACGACATCATGTCGCTAGTTGCTGTTGCACGCGACGATGATCGGTCTCCACGGATTCACGTGGTGGGTGTCAATGGTGCGGGACCGATCGTGGCAGCAGCGAGTGCCCATCTTGGGGACGCCATCGATACGCGTGTCGTTGACACACAAGGCTTTCGTTTTGTCGACATACGCACGACGCGCGACATCAATTTTTTACCTGGCGCCGTCAAGTATGGAGACATGCCGGCGTTGTTGGCTCTTTCCACTCCTCATCCGCTGTGGATCGCCGGCGAAGGGGGGGAGTTGCCGAAATTGGTCCATGCCGCCTATCAATCATCGTTGGCCGCCGACAACCTCCACGGTGTGGAAGGCAATGTGATGGACCTCGTGCGGGTCGCCTTCGAAAAACAACCTGCTGACCACTGAACTAGGTCAACACATCGAAAAGTGCTCCGGTGTACCAGAGTCCCCCTGCCGATTGATATTTGGAAGGCGTAACAGGCCTGGCTCGAGAAACGGACTACCCACTATGGCGTACAGGCTGTTGTGCACGTAGAGCAAGCCATGCGCTCCGCCAATCCCCAGACCAAGTTTTCGGGCGGCAAGTATTTGTTCCAGATCGTCTGACGACGGCAATTTGACGCGATACTACGGGCCCGACTGCTCGGAAGCGACAATACAATCTTGTGGATCGAACGTTATGCTAACCCGGGAAACTTGTGCACGGGGTACCGGGAAAATTCTACCCATACAAAACCTCGCTTGAACGGTAAGTTCAGCTGGGGAAACAAAGTCCGCGGCGCGTGTTAAAGTAAAGGGCAAGACCGTGGCAAAGAAAATCACAAGCGATTTATGTCACTTAATCCTCATGCGGGAAGGTGTCCTGCAATTTAGGCCTTGCGTCAAGTTGTGCCGTCAATGTTGCGCATTGGTAATGGCCATTGCGTCCAGCGTCGCCGCCTCCATGATCTTTTCTTCGGTTGCTTCCGATCGATGGAAATTGGCCGTTAGCGAACCTTCGCTCAGGACCAAGATGCGATCACACACCGTCAGCAATTCCGGCAGCTCGCTGGAGGTGAGAATGATCGCAATTCCGTCACGGCAGAGACTGTCCATAAGCTGGTAGAGTTCGGCCTTTGCGCCTACGTCGACTCCACGCGTGGGGTCATCGAGCAATAACACTTTCGGATTGGTCAGTAACCAATGACCGATGATCGTCTTTTGTTGATTTCCGCCGCTGAGACTGGTTATAGTGGCTTCCTCAGTGGCTGTTCTGACACGTAGGCTATAGAGCATTTCACCGACCAACTTGCGCTCTTTCGTGCGATTGACCAGTCCATTTCGCAGCGCTTTGTGGAGCGTGCAAATGCTGATGTTCTCCCGCACGGACATGTCCGCAAAAATCCCCCGTCGCTTACGGTCCTCAGTGACCATAGCGATGCCCGCCCGTCTTGCCTCATTGGGGTGCCGAAACGCCACTGGATTACCTTCCAAACGAATATGCCCACGTGGAATTTCTTTGCTGGCACCAAAAATGCATTCCAACAACTCCGTGCGGCCTGCTCCCATGAATCCGGCGATGCCAAGAATTTCTCCCTTGCGCAGAGAAAACGAAATGTCCTGCAAGCGCCAGTTCCGGGCGTGACTTGGCCAAGGCAGCCAGAGATTCTCGACTTCGAGAACTATTTCGCCAGCGGATCGTTTAGCACTAACATCCACTTTTTCGATTTCACGACCCACCATCAGATGGGTGACTTCGCGCGGATTCGTCTTTTCTTTCAGGAGGGTTTCCACGAATTGACCGTCACGCAAAACCGTGATGCGATCCGAAATACGGAAAATTTCATTCGTCTTGTGGGAAATGTATAGAATCGTAACCTCGCGCTGTTGTAACCTCGCGCTGTCGTAACCTGTCGATGACGCGGTACAGCCGTTCCACTTCCGATTCGGTAAGTGCACTGGTAGGTTCGTCCATTATCAGGATGTCGGTCTTTAGCGAGAGTGCTTTGGCAATCTCGAGCTGCTGCTGGTCACCCACGCGAAGCGTACCCGCTAACACACGAGGATGGACATCGCACTCGAGTTGCTCGAGCAGTTCGCCGGCCGCCTTTTCCATCGCGAGATTGTTCAGTACTCCGAATTGATTGCGAATTTCCCGACCGAGGAAGATGTTGGCGGCCGCGGACAGTTCCTCCACCAAATTCAGCTCCTGGTGGATAATGCTGATCCCCGCAGCCTCGGCAACGCGCGTTCCTTTGAAACGAGTCGCTTTGCCCTTAACAACCAATTCACCGTCATAGTCCGTAAGCACGCCTGATAGGATCTTCATCAAAGTGCTTTTCCCAGCACCGTTTTCACCACAGATGGAATGTAGTTCACCAGGTAGGATGTCCAAGGAAACGTCATTTAACGCAACAACACCAGGAAAACGTTTGGTGATGGATTTGATACGGATAACAGGATCGGACACAGAGAATTCCTTTTTTCGAATGGAACCGGACGTCGTGTGTCAAACTTCTTTCTTTCCGGCCAATCCGGCACCAAGTTTCATAATCATCAGGACGGCACAGGTCACCACCCCCGAGACCAATCCCACGGTCGGATTGCCGGCAGGTGTGAGCACGCTGGCTCCTACCAGGCAACCGATGGTTAGAATTGCAGCCCAGCCGAGTGCACCAGGAAAGAACTGTTTCTTCCAGCCCCTAGCTTGACTGCTCAGTCCGTGCTGCATCGTGGGGTTTCGCTCCCCGTCGACCACGACGCGAGTCGATGGGGCCTGGGGTTTCGGATGCGGCTTTCCCCGTACCGCTGTTACACAGGAGACAACAGGACTTCTCACGTTTCTGGGTGTCCCTCAGTGCATTCGCCCTGCTCTACGACCCCGGGCGGACCGACGCCCCCTGACCATTGCAGAGACGCCGACGCGACCCCAGTCAACACCACAGCTGAGGCTCCGACCGACGATAATCTCTTTCGAGGCTGGATCACACGGCATTTGCACCAGCTGTCTACGCTTCGCCGAGTTCGCTACCTCCCCCGACGCAAGACTCGCTCCGACTGCTGGCTCAGCTCTACCGGGCGGGATTTGAACCCGCGGGCCCCTACGAAAGGTTTCCGTATGTTTCCTTACATGACTTCCCCCTTTACCAGACTTGGTTTGCATGGCAAACCTTCGTGACGCAAGGTGTTCAATATTTCAATCTTGGCGGCCAAGCGACTCCGTGTTCGCCCAAGCCGTCAACCGCCAAAATTGAAATATTGAAGACCCGACCCCTCAAGCAAACGCCGCAAATCAGTGCGTCCCAATCCATGGAGTGCAGCAAAACACCTTGCTTTCCATTCCTTCACTCGTAAGATGACGACTGGTAAAATACGCAATTTCTGGCAAGTAGGACAGGCTTGCACCGTCCGCCCGCGTTTGGAGCCGCAACTTAGGATGTAGCGAGTTTACGCTTCACAATAGCCGTGTTCCACGCGGCCAAGGACTTCGATTTGGCAAGGCTTAAGATAGTCTGTTTTTTCAGCGCGCTGAGTTGCAGCTTGGCGACCGGTGCACAACCCTGGGATGCATCGGCGGTCGATCGCGAGTTGGAACTGCAGTTCACGAGCCAGGTCCGTCCCTTTCTGAAGACGTATTGCCACGATTGCCATGGCGAACCGAAACCCAAGGCAAGCTTCGATCTGAGCCCCTACGATTCGGCCGCGTCCGTGGTTAAGGACCTCAAGCATTGGAAGCTTGTGCTGGAAAAACTTGAGGCAAACGAGATGCCTCCGGACGATGCGCCGGTCCATCCATCCGGTAAACAACGACGAGCCGTTATCGAATGGGTTCGTGCGGTTCGTACCGACCAGGCCCAGCGCCATGCGGGCGATCCCGGCCCGGTTCTGGCCCGCCGGTTGAGCAACGCCGAATACAACTACACGATTCGCGATCTGACCGGCGTCGATATTCGGCCGACGCGTGAGTTTCCCATCGACCCGACCAATGAAGCCGGTTTTGACAACTCGGGCGAATCGCTCGCCATGTCGCCGGCGCTACTGAAGAAATACCTTTCAGCCGCCAGGTACGTTGCCGACCACGTTGTGCTAAAGCCAAATGGGTTCATATTTGCACCGCACGCAGCGGTAACCGACGCCGACCGTGACAAGGTTTGCGTCCGACGGATTGTCGATTTCTATGAGAAGCAGCGAATCGACTATGCCAACTACTTCTTCGCCGCCTGGCGCTACAAGCATCGCGACCTGCTCCGACGAAGTGACGACACGCTGGCCGACTTTGCGGCCGAAGAAAGCGTCAGCTCGAAGTACTTGGCGACAATCTGGTCAATTCTAACCGAAGACGGGAACGATGTGGGGGCACTGGGAAGACTCAATATCATGTGGCGCGAGCTGCCGATACCCCTCGCTCGAGCGGCTAAGTCCGATACCCAAAGCACAGAATCCCATGCCATTGAACGGTCGTCTTACAAGCCTTGTGCAGCGATGCGGGACTTCGTGCTGCGCGAGAGAAAACAACTAACGATTCCGGTTGGCGACGTAGAGATCAAAGGCCCCCAGAAGGGGTCGCAGCCGGTGATTCTGTGGAAGAATCGCCAGATCGCCGCCCACCGGCGACGCGCGGCCCAACTTGCCGAATCCGATGGAGAGAACTCGGCCGAGCAGGCGGCCAATGACCGATTCTGCGCGGTCTTTCCGGATGCGTTCTTCGTCTCGGAACGCGGCCGAATGTATCTCGCAGAAAACGAGCAAAACAAAGGACGACTGCTCAGTGCCGGCTTTCACCTCATGCTGGGCTACTTTCGAGACGATCGACCCCTTCGTGACCTCGTGCTTGATGAGGCAAGCCGGCGTGAACTCGACGAGCTGTGGAATGAACTCGATTTTGTCACCCAGGCCCCCATGCGCCAGTTCCGTGATTTTGTTTTCTTCGAGCGGGCCGAACCCCCTCGGTTCATGGAAGGGGAGGAGTTCGATTTTGCGCGATCCGAAGACCATGACGTTTTTTCGGAAGGCAAGATGCAGAGGCTTCGTGAAGTCTACGTAGAAAAACTGCGGCGCATCGGCACGGATGCTGGGGGTATCGAAGCCGTCGAAACGTATTTCGACGAAATGAATCGACGCGTTCGCTGGGTCGAAGAACAGCGACGCAAAGCAGAACCAAGCCATCTCACAAGTTTGCTGACGTTTGCGGAGAAAGCGTATCGTCGCCCCCTTGCTCCGAGCGAACGCGACGGCTTCATGGCGTTCT
>Ga0310123_10000954_pt1 | contig 25019 bp, 25 predicted proteins | sample CB6_AW_1057_MG_FD_203505 | JGI IMG/M metagenome (GOLD analysis project Ga0310123, IMG submission 203505) | Marine microbial communities from Western Arctic Ocean, Canada - CB6_AW_1057 | ecosystem: Environmental > Aquatic > Marine > Oceanic | place: Canada: Western Arctic Ocean | collected... | reverse complement strand
GTCTCGTTCTCGATGGGCCTATTCGACGATCTCGGTAATGGTCCCCGAGCCCACCGTGCGACCACCCTCGCGTATCGCAAACCGCAAGCCCTTCTCCAACGCGACTGGCGTGATTAGCTCCACGCTGATCGACACGTTGTCCCCGGGCATCACCATCTCCACACCCTCGGGGAGATTCGCCACCCCGGTCACATCCGTCGTCCGAAGATAAAACTGCGGGCGATACCCATTAAAGAACGGCGTGTGCCGGCCACCTTCATCCTTCGACAGCACATACACTTCCCCTTTGAACTTCGTGTGCGGCGTAATCGACCCCGGCTTCGCCAGCACCTGCCCCCGCTCCACGTCGTCCTTCTCTGTTCCCCGCAGCAGCACGCCGATGTTGTCCCCGGCCACGCCTTCGTCCAGCAGCTTCCGGAACATCTCGACGCCCGTCACCACCTTCTTCTGCGTCGGCGTGAACCCGACAATCTCGATCTCTTCGCCGACCACCACTTTACCCCGGTCCACCCGGCCCGTCACCACCGTCCCGCGCCCCGAGATCGAAAACACATCCTCGATCGGCATCAAGAACGGCTTGTCGACGTCCCGCTCAGGTATCGGCACATACTCATCCACCGCCGCCATCAGCACATCAATCGACGTCTCGCCCGCCGCATCGCCTTCCAGCGCCTTCAGCGCCGACCCCTGCACCACCGGAAGGTCGTCACCCGGATACTCATACGAGCTCAACAACTCCCGGACTTCCAGTTCCACCAGCTCCAGCAGCTCGGGGTCGTCCACCATGTCCACTTTGTTCAGAAACACCACCAACGACGGCACGCCCACCTGCCGCGCCAGCAGAATGTGCTCGCGCGTCTGCGGCATCGGACCGTCCGTCGCCGCCACCACCAGAATCGCACCATCCATCTGCGCCGCACCCGTGATCATGTTCTTGATGTAGTCCGCATGCCCCGGACAGTCCACGTGCGCGTAATGCCGATTATCTGTCGTGTACTCCACGTGCGCCGTCGCAATCGTGATCCCCCGTTCTCGCTCCTCTGGGGCATTGTCGATCGAGTCAAACGTCCGCACCGTATTCGTCGAATCGTGCTTCGCCATCACCGTCGTGATCGCCGCCGTCAACGTCGTTTTACCGTGGTCAATATGCCCAATCGTCCCAATGTTTACGTGGGGCTTCGACCGATCAAATTTCTCTTTCGCCATGTGAGCTCGTCCTAACCTGCTGCGTTCACGGAGACCTGACCTGCCTCCTCATTCGTTCTTGACACGACACGCCCAGTGCATATCACCCGCTTGCTAGCCACCCGTCAAAACCCGCTGCCGCGCTCGCTCCTGGTACGAACTCAACCGCAAGGCTGGAGCCGATGACCGGACTCGAACCGGTGACCTCGTCCTTACCAAGGACGCGCTCTGCCTACTGAGCTACATCGGCTCATAGGTCGGTAGGCCAGTCGGCGAAGACTGGAGCGGGAGACGGGGATCGAACCCGCGACCAACAGCTTGGAAGGCTGTGACTCTACCACTGAGTTACTCCCGCCCTCACCGCGCGCGTCGACCGGCGAACCCGCCTTCGCGCCTCATTCTCGCGCGTTCGTCCAATTTTCTCTCAAGATCCCCATCGCCAGCGTGCCGACCACAATCTCGACGTGTCCGTCACCCACCGTCGGCCCTGAATCACCACGCCTCGTTACAAGCAGGTGGTGGCGAGGGGAGGATTCGAACCTCCGAAGCCACTAGGGCGACAGATTTACAGTCTGTTGCGTTTGACCGCTCCGCAACCTCGCCAATTTCCACATGTGCGCCCGCAGCCCTCCGACTCCAGACACTCCACCCATTACTCATACCGGAACGGTGTCAGACTGCCGGCAAACGTGGCATTAACTGTTATTTGGAACCACTCGTGTATCGTCTGGATGGCGCCGATTTCACGCTAACTCTTCGCCTTTACGTTGGAGCTGGCGAAGGGATTCGAACCCCCGACCTACTGATTACAAATCAGTTGCTCTACCGGACTGAGCTACGCCAGCCGGACAAATTGATTATTTTAGCACGTTACGCCTACCAGAAGATGGACTCTTTAAAAACACTGTCCAGCGTTTCGAGCGAGGCCAGAAACAAATCCTTCCTTGACCCTCAACCCCAACGGTTTGAACTCGCACTGGACACCTGCCAACGTTCGCCTGTAGTGCATAAGAGACCTAGAATACACGCTTTGTACAAATTTCTAAATCATGACCGCGACGTAGACCGCTGCCGAAGCGCCTCATAGAGGACCACCCCAGCCGCCACTGAGACATTCAGGCTCGAGACCTCCCCCCGCATCGGAATCGACACAAGCCAGTCGCACCGGTCGCGAACGAGTCGTCTGATTCCGCTCCCCTCAGACCCGACAACGAGCGCGGTCGGTTGATTGAAATCGAGATCATGATACGGGTGTGGCTCCCCTGCCTCCAAACCGACTGCCCAGACACCCGCGGTCTTGAGCTCGGTAATGGCACGACTGATGTTCACGACCGGCGCCAGAGGGACATGGGCCAAGGCGCCAGCCGAGGCCTTCATGGCAGCGGCACTGGCAGGTGATGCCCGCCGGGTCTGATAGACCACACCATCAATACCGACCGCCTCGGCGGTGCGGATCAGGGCGCCAAAATTCTGTGGGTCCTCGACGCCATCCACGACCAGAAGGAGCGACGGTCCATCGGCTTGATGAACAAGCTCGGTCACGCTACGCGACGGGAGGCTTGCAACACGCGCCACGACGCCCTGGTGAACGCCACCCTGCGCCAGACGATCCAGTTCCGAACTCTCAACCCGTCGCACGGTCGCCCCTGCACGCCGGGCCGTGTCCACCAGTTGTTCGAGACGCCGATTCCGACGCGTGTTGACCCATACCTCGAAGACCGAGGCAGCCCGTATCGCTTCGGTGGTTGGATGGATACCGTAGATCAGCATAACGCCCGACTATCACGCCGCACGAGCGCGACGGCGTGAACCGCGATCGCCTCACCACGACCAACTGGACCGACACCCTCGCTGGTCTTTCCCTTGATTGCCACGACGTCAGGGCTGACGCAGAGCGCCCCCGCGAGGCACTGTCGCATCGCTTCGGCGTGGTCGCGGATCTTTGGCCAGTCGGTAATAACCACGACGTCGACGTTGTTCACACCAAACCCTCGATCCTGGATGAGTGCGGTCGCGCGACCAAGCAGGTCGATACTCGACGCGTTCCTCCAGCGCACGTCATCATCAGGAAAGTGCTCGCCGATGTCACCCGCATTTGCGGCACCGAGTATGGCGTCGGTGACAGCATGGCAGACGACGTCGGCATCGGAGTGACCGAGCAATCTTCGGTCGCTAGGGATTGTCACTCCAGCCAGAATAAGGGGGCGACCGTCAACTAACCGGTGAAGATCGTATCCCAGCCCCACCCGAATCTGCACTACGGGTTCGCTACGCGCTGTCATCTCTTCCGCCAGTGCCAGGTCGGCCTCCGTGGTGATCTTGATGTTGCGCGGGTCTCCCTGGACAAGGCGCACCGGATATCCGGCTTGCTCGGCGAGTGCGGCCTCATCCGTTCCAAGACCCCCTGCGCGCCCGACGTCGATGGCCTCCTGCAAGACCGGTCGGGTGAAACCTTGCGGCGTCTGTGCCAGAAACATCCTCTCCCGTGGCAGGGTTCTCGCGACAACAGCGACCCCAGACTTGAGGTCACCCTCCTTGACCGTATCCTGCGCGGCCAGCGCCGCGATCGCCGCGCCGGATTCACCCGCCGCATCCAGGATCCGCTGAGCGAGCTCCGGTGTGCAAAAGGGTCTCGCCGCGTCGTGAATCAGGACGATGTCGCTGCTGGCTGCCACCGCATCGACCCCGAGGGCGACTGAGTCCTGGCGGCGGTCGCCGCCGGAAACGATCCGTACGGTTGTCCGGAAACGGTTTAAACACTCGGGCGGCGGTGACATCAATTCTGGTGGAAGCACGACGATAATTTCGTGTATCGCCTCGATCGCGTCGAAGGGACTGATGCTTCGATCAAGGAGGCTCCGTCCACCAACGAGACGTAGTTGCTTGGGGACCTCGCCGCCGAGACGCGCACTCCGTCCTCCCGCCACCACGATGACTGATGCTCGCATCGATCGATCTACCCCGTCACTGGGCCCAACCCGAATACTCTCATGCCTGACCTTTTCCGGCCGCGACACCTGATCCCATCAGCACCTGGCGCGCTCACTCGACACCGCCCGTCGTGTTCCGCACGGACGCGGCGGTGGTCTGCGTTAAGACGGCGGCGATGGCCTCCTGGCCAAGCTCCAGTGGCGCAAAGACTACGATGAGCGCCCGTATAGTCTCGATAGTCACCATCGTGCGAGCCGAGTCTGACGTCGGATGACCGAAAGGGCCAACGTCATCGAACAGCGCCGGCCGACCACTAAGATGAACCATGGTTTTTCGTATTCCCTCGTACTCCTCCCCGTAATAGCCGCGGCGGAAAACAATCTCGCCGACGATCCGCTCCGCGTCGTAGAGGCCAAACGGCAACTGCGCCATGAGCGAGCAGACGTTGCAGACGTCGACCAACGAATTGATCGCCGGCCATGGTTGTCCGCGACGCACCCGTCGCAAGAGCGCCTCCGACGAGGGTCGGATCTTGGTCGGGTCGATCCCGAACCGTCGATACAGGCTCCGTGTCATCGCCGTCCGCTGTCGGATCGCCGACGTATCGTGTGGAACCGGTGGGGTCGACCCAGTCGCGTCGACGGCAACTTGGAGACCGCAGTACCACAGCACTCCGAGTGCCGTATATCGCCCCAACTCGTCGGCGACACGGATGGTGGGCAACCGCATCAATCCTCGACCCCGCTCTGACACGACGCCGGCTCGGGTGGTGCGACGTTCAACTTATCGACGTGGCCCGTCCGACTCGACACGGTCGCCGCAACCACCGCGTGCACACGTTCCGCCAGACCGCGCACGTCCTGGCGACCGAGCCCTGCCGTCTGGATCGGCGTATGAACCACCAGCTCAACGTCACCTGGACACGTCATGAGGCGCCCCTTTCGCATCACGTTGCAACTCCCGATCACGGCAACCGGCACCACGGGAAGCCCCGATTCGACGGCAACCAGAAACGGTCCCCCTTTAAACCGACCGACGCAGCCGTCGACACTACGCGTGCCCTCCGGAAAGATGATGAGCGAGTGACCGCGCAACACCAGCCGCGCGACTTGCCGCAGGGTTGAGACGCCGGCGCTGGACCGGTCGACCAAGAGATGGCCGGTATATCGAAGGTGCCACCCCAGTACTGGAAACCCGCCCAGCGAGGCCTTCGCAATGATCCGAAGTTGGAATGGCACATGGGTGAACAGAATTGGGATGTCGTAGATGCTCTGATGGTTAGAGACAAACACATACGAACCGTCAGGCACCCGGTCGACACCACTGGTTCGAACCCGTACGCCGGTCGTTGCCAGTATCAGCCATGACCACGTCCGCGCACACCAGTGTGCCGTACGACCTTGCCGGTCGACCAACGCCGATGCCAGAGAGATAGCACCGAGGATAACGGTGTAGGCGGAGATAGCGGGTATGAGCCAGAAGACGGTCCGCCACCAATGAAACGGGGGGATCATGAGAAACGCACGTTACCCAATCAACGCCTCCAGCGCTTCCTCGACCGTCCGCACGCCGACCAGTTCTACGCCAGGTCCTGGCGACGCTGGCTGGTTGGTGTGGGGTATCACACACCGCGTAAATCCCAGTTGTGACGCTTCCTTGATCCGAAGCGCGGCCCGAGTTGTGCCGCGGACCTCGCCAGCGAGGCCAACCTCACCAAACATCGCGGTTCCCGGCCGAATCGGTTGGTTCCTCAGACTGGAGGCCACGGCGGCGATGACGCCGAGATCGGCGGCCGGCTCAGTCACCATCAAGCCACCGGCAATATTGACGAACACATCGTCCCCAGCTACGGCCAGACCCGCGCGCTTTTCCAGCACCGCCAGCAGCAGCGACAGACGCCTGTGGTCGATCCCGCTGGCCGTGCGGCGAGCGGTGCCGTAGTTGCCGGTGCTCACCAGTGCCTGGACCTCGAGCAAGATCGGCCGAGATCCTTCGATCGAGCACAACACGGCCGAACCCGGCACCTTGGAGGCTCGCTCCGACAGAAAAAGCCGGGACGGATTCGGTACAGCGTGAAGACCGTCTCCTGCCATTTCGAACACACCGAGTTCGCTCACCGCACCAAAACGATTCTTGACGGCGCGGACCACGCGGTGCGAATGGTGTCGCTCGCCTTCGAAGTAGAGCACCGTATCGACGATGTGCTCGAGAGCCTTGGGGCCGGCCAGACTCCCATCCTTCGTGATATGCCCGGCCAGGAAGGTCGGGAGCTTAGTGGCTTTCGCGGTGAATAGCAGATGGGTCGCCGCTTCCCTGATCTGGCCGATCGTTCCAGGAGATGACTGGAGCTTGAGCGAAAACACCGTCTGTATGGAATCCACGATCAACAGCGCGGGATTCAGCCGTTTAGCCTCGTCGAGAATCCGTTCGAGGCAGGTCTCGGCCAGTAAGTATAAGGGAGCGTCGCCACTGCCAAGCCGGTCACCGCGAGCCTTGACTTGATGCTCTGACTCTTCACCAGAAGCGTAGAGAACCGGGCCAATTGTCAGAGCGACTCGCGCAGCCACCTGTAGTAGCAGTGTCGACTTGCCGATTCCAGGCTCGCCACCCAGGAGTACGACTGATCCCGGCACGATGCCACCGCCAAGGACCCGGTCGAACTCGTCGAAACCACTGGTAAAGCGTGGCGCATCGGCGAGATCCACATCAGAGAGCAGCCGGGCCGACGATGAACCGGCGGCCGAGAGACCATAGCGCGACGCGGCCGTTTCATCCTCCATTGGGCGAAGCTGCTCCTCGACCATGGAATTCCAGGTGTCGCAATCTGGACATCGTCCGAGCCACTTCTGGGCCTGGGCGCCACAAGCTTCGCAGGCGAAGATGGTCTTCGGTAGCTTCATGTCATGCCTTTATGTCGGATACAGGCGCTCGATGCGGCTCCCCATACGACACAAGATGTCGTGGGGAACGGTGCCGGCCCAGCGGGCCACCTCATTTGGATCGATTCGACCACCGTCCTGGGATCCGATCAACACCACCTCGTCACCCGGCTCGGCATCGACGTTGGTGACATCAATCGTGATCGAATCCATGCAAACCGCACCCACGATCGGGGCACGGCGACCACGAATCAGAACCTCGCCCACGCCCGCGAGTCTCACATCGAGACCATCGGCATACCCCGCAGGTACGATCGCCACCCGGGTCGGACGCGCCGCGACAAACCGCGCCCCGTACCCGGAGGTCTCACCGTCGCGTATTCCTTTCACGGCAACGACTCGACTTCTCAACGACATGACCGGCCGCACGCCAAGGGCACTGGGGACGGCGACGGAGGGGGGAGACACCCCGTACAGCAGCAGCCCCGGCCGTACTGCGTCGTGCCAGCAGGCGCGACTCGCGAGCAGGGCGGCGCTGTTGGCCGCATGGCAGCGACTACCGCCCAGCCCCAGCGATGCGAGCGTGTCGAGCGCGGCACGAAACCGTAGACGCTGCTCGACAAATAGCGGGTGTGTCGGGTCCTCAGCGGTTGCGAAATGTGTGTAGACGGCATCGAACACCAGGTGCGGGGCATCAAGCACCTCAGGCATCGTGTGTTGAAGATTGTCGTATCGAAAGCCGAACCGGTTCATACCTGTATCGATCTTCAGGTGACAGTGCAGAGGCCTGGCGAGGGCGGATGCGGCATCGCGGAGCGCGCGGGCCGCCGACGGGGACGACACCGTGGGCGTCAGCTCGTACTCGAAGATGCCATTCAGATCGCTGATACTCAGCGCCCCGAAGACGAGAATTGGGACACGAATACCCCCAGCGCGCAGCTCTACTCCCTCTTCAATGTCCGCACACGCCACCATCGTCGCGCCCGCGCTCTCCAACGCCTGAGCCACCGGAACGAGACCGTGACCGTAGGCGTTGGCCTTGACGACCGCAATCAGCTGGGGTGTAGGGCGGTCAGGGTTGGACGCCACAAAATCGCGGAGCGCGCGGTAGTTCGCCTTCAGGACATCCAGGTCGATCTGCGCAAAGGTCGGACGGACCACTGGGAAGCCGATCACTCCTGAGCGGGGCTGAGGTTAGCAAAACGGGTGTGTTGTTTCAGGAACGCGAGCTTGACGGTCCCGGTCGGGCCGTTCCGCTGCTTGCCGATGATGAGCTCGGCAAGGTTCTCGTTCTCTGGAGTCGGGTCGTACTGCTCTTCTCGAAAAATGAACAAGACGACGTCGGCGTCCTGCTCGAGCGCGCCAGACTCTCGAAGATCGGACAGCTGCGGACGGCGGTCGGAGCGCGCCTCCGGGGCGCGACTCAGCTGCGAGAGCGCCAGTACTGGGACATCGAGTTCTTTGGCCAATGCCTTGAGCGCCCGTGAGATGGATGCCAATTCCTGTGTGCGGTTCTCAAAACGGCCGCGACCCTGCATCAGCTGAAGGTAGTCGATGACCAGAAGGTCGAGACCGTGCTCGGCCTTCAGTCTCCGCGCCTTGGCCCCCATCTCCAACACGCCAAGCCCTGCTGAATCATCGATAAACACCTTGGCGTCAGCCAACCGGCCAAGCGCCGTGGAGAGCCGACCGTAGTCGCGCTCGCTCAAGAATCCGCCGCGAAACCGATGCGAGTCGACTTCAGCCTCAGCGGTGAGCATCCGCATGAACAACTGTTCCTTGGACATCTCGAGGCTGAACAATCCCACCGAGCGGTTGGTCTTGATCCCCACATGCTGCGCGACGTTGAGCACAAAACTCGTCTTTCCCATCGACGGGCGGGCGGCAATGATGACCAGTTCGGCCGGGTGAAAGCCTGAGGTCAGGTTGTCGATGTCGACGAACCCGGACGGCACCCCCGTCACCAGCCCCTTGTGCTCCTGCAGCTGCTCGATCGCCGTGAAGCTTCCCTGTACCAGATCGCCAAGCGGAACGAACCCGGTATGGATGTGACCCTCGGCGATCGAAAAAATCTCTTGCTCGGCCTGGTCCAGTAGGGTCTCCGCATCCTCCTCGGCTCGGTAGGCCATACCGAGAATCCGGTTGGCTGACTGGATTAAATTGCGGAGTGTGGCCCGCTCTTTGACGATCCTCGCGTAGTGCTCGACATTGGTCGAGCGTGGGACGCCATCAACCAGTGCCGCTATGTAGGCAGGCCCCCCGGCGTCGTCCAGGTCACCCGATCGAGCCAGCTCGTCCTTGAGTGTGACCAAATCGATCGCCTGACCCCGCTCGTTGAGGTCGACCATCGTGTTGAAAACACGACGATGCGCGTCACGAAAGAAATCGCCTGAATCGACGAACTCCGCCGCAACGTTGAAGGCGTCGTTGTTGATCAGGATCGCCCCAAGGACCGACCGCTCGGCCTCGAGGTTGTGGGGAAGGGTGTGCTCGGCCGCTGGGACCGCACTGGTATCGGCCATCGACTGCCACTCGAATTATCTGTCGACCGTATCGGCCCGGACACCTGGGTGCGACAGAGGACCCTACCAGGACGCATCAGGCGTCATACAGCATCCGCCTCTTCGTCAGACTCAGACATCTGAGGTGCTTCGTCGTCCTCCCCGTCAGTCCCTTCTCTGATGACGCTGACCCTGAGTTGGGCCGTGACGGCGCGATGAAGTTTAACCGGCACCATCGACTCACCCAGTACCTTGATGGGGTCTCCCAGCACGATCTTGCGCCTGTCGATCTCGATCTGCTGCGAACTGAGATACTCCGCAAGGTCCGAGGATGTGACCGACCCGTACAGCGTCTCGGACTCGCCGATCCGACGGGCGATGACGCAATGTACCGCTTCGATCCGCGATGCAATCGCCTGAGCGGCCACCTGCTCTTCGGCCTCCAGGGCCGCCGTTGCGGCGCGCTCACGCTCAACCTGTCGCTTATTCGACCTCGTGACAGGTAAGGCCAGATTGCGTGGCAACAGGTAGTTGCGGGCATAGCCGTCAGCCACCTTTACCACCTCGCCACGATGACCCAGATGCTCGATGGTTTCTCTCAGGAGGACTTCCTTCACGTTGGCCTCCTTTAGTCCGTCACGTAGGGGATCAGCGCCAACTGTCGAGCACGCTTGATCGCGGTTGTCAGCTTGCGCTGATGCTTGGCACAGGTTCCGGAGAGGCGGCGTGGCTGAATCTTGCCCCTCTCCGGGATCGACATCATCAACTGCCGCACGTCCTTATAGTCGATATAGTCGATCTTGTCGACACAAAAACGGCAGACGCGGGGGCGGCGAAAACCACCTTTGCGAAAACCACCCTCCTGACCTTCCTTCGAGGGGCGTCGACCGCGCTCAGCACTCATTCCTGCACCTCTGCTTTGTCTTGGGCCACGCTGGCCTCAGCGACGTCGGACGTGGGTAGTTCGGCCGCCGGCGGCTCTGCCAGTGGCGGCGGCGCCTCCTGCGCCGCGGGTACGTCGCTCGCCACCGGAGCGGATGAGCCACGGCGGCGTTGCCGCCGCGTCTGACGCTGCTGACGCGCGCGGTCCGCCTTCCGTAGATCTTCGTCGACCCGGACCACCAGATGTCTGAGAATGCTGTCGAGGACGTTCAGCTTACGATCTAGCTCCTTGACAAGCTCGCCGGGGCCCTCGATGAGATCGACGACATAGGTCCCCTCGCGATGCTTGCCAATCTCATAGGCCAAGCGGCGGCGACCCCAGTTCTCGGTTTTTTCAATCCTGCCACCCAGATCGCTGACGATCATCTCCATTTGGGTGTGCAGGTCGGTCACGCCCTCTTCCCCCACCTCTGGGGAGACGACGTACACCAGTTCGTATTGTCGTGATTCAGGCATCAGACTCCCTTCGGACTCAACGGCCGCCTCTATCGAGCGGCAAGGAGTTCGTGTTTGTTGTTAGGAGTGTCTCTCCGGCACTGTCTGCGTGATTCCTTTGGCCATTGGGGTCACGCGTCGTTTTCTATCGTTTGTTCTGGCCATTCCGGAGCGTTAAAACGGTTCATGACGGTTATGATCCCACTCTCCACGAAAAGCTCGACCGCATCAGCGGCGCGCATCGTCATCTCGGTGATCGTCTCGATCTCGTCCGTAGTAAACCGAGCGAGCACATGGTCAGCCAGGTCCCGCTGCGTTTCGCCGCGGCCGACCCCCATCCTGACCCGTGGAAACTCGCGGGTCGCCAACCCAAGGATAACGGACCGGAGCCCGTTGTGCCCACCATCCGAACCATTCGGACGGGCGCGTAGTCGACCGAGTGGAAGATTCGCATCGTCGGCGACAATCAGAATATCGCCGGGCTCAATCCGAAAATACCGGGACAATGGGCCGACGGCCTCGCCGCTGCGATTCATGAAGGTCATCGGCTTGGCCAACATCAACTGCGAATCCGGACCTCGCTCGCAAGCGATGATGGCGTCAGCTGGACCGGACTCGAAGGTTAAGCCCCGACGCCGCACTACTTCGTCGACGACCTCGAATCCGAGGTTGTGACGCGTGCCACCATATTTCGATCCTGGGTTTCCAAGCCCGATAATCAGCTTCACGCGATCTCTTGTCTCGTGCGGCGTATCCACACAGACACCGAATCACTCTTCGGAACCGTCGCCCTCCTCGGTCTTCGCGGCGGCCTCCAACTCGCCACCCTCGGCCACGTCTTCGGCAGCCTCTTCCGCTACCTTCTCTGGCTCCTCCTCGACCTTCGGGGCGATCACATGAACCAACAACGTATCTCGGTCGCTGACCGGCGTCCATGACACACCAGTGGACACTTCCAGAAGACGGACACCCTGTCCGATCATCAGTTCGCTGATATCGACCTCGATGTGCTCCGGGATCTCCGTCGGCATACATTCGACCTCAACTTCGCGATGGATAAAATCAACAATCCCACCCTGCTGTTTCACACCAACTGCCTCACCCTTGAGGACGACTGACACCATGATCGTGATCGCCTTGTCGAGGGACAACTGGTAGAAATCGACGTGTAGCAGCGCGTTGCTCACGGGGTCGAGCTGAAATTCCTTGACGAGAACCTGGTTCGGGCTCCCGTTATCGACGGAGAGGCCGATGAGGGTGTTGATGCCAGAGTCCGAATGAAAGATCTCGAGCAAGACCTTCGGATCAACCGACACCGGTACTCCGGCGTGCTCACCGCCATAAACCACAGCAGGGAGCTGTCCGGCGCGGCGAAGCCGCCGCGCCTCGTTCTTACCTCTTCCGGTCCGCGCAGCGGCGGTCAGGGTTGCTTCCATAACTCTTCTCTATCGGCGCGGATTCGTCTAATGCGTGTCACGGTGTCAGACGAACAGGGATGATACCGATGTCTCCTGATGAATACTCTGAATGGCCCGACCGAGAAGGGGAGCCACCGACAAGACTTGGATCTTGCTCGAAGCCGCACACTCTGGCCGGAGAGGGATCGTGTTCGTGACGATCACTTGTTCGAGTTCCGAATTCTCAATTCGCTGCATGGCCGGCCCAGACAGCACCCCGTGGACCGCACAGGCCACTACCTGTGACGCACCGTTGTCGCGCAGCGCATGTGATGCCTGCTGGAGCGTCCCGGCCGTATCAACGATATCGTCCTGGATGATACACAGCTTACCTCGAACATCACCGACGACGTGCATCACTTCGGCGCGACCGTCCTCTGACCGACGTTTATCGATAATCGCAAGGTCGGCGTCGAGACGCTTCGCGTACGCGCGGGCGCGCTCGACCCCCCCCGCGTCTGGCGAGACAATCGTGACCTCCTGGCCGGGATGCATGTTGGCCAGGTAATCGATGAAGATCGGCGCCGCGAACAAATGGTCCACCGGTATGTCGAAGAATCCCTGAATTTGAGCCTTGTGAAGGTCCATCGTCAGAACACGATTGGCTCCAGCCGCGCCGAGAAGATTAGCCACGAGCTTCGCTGTGATGGGCACGCGCGGTTTGTCCTTCCGGTCCTGCCGGGCATAGCCATAGTAGGGGATGACCGCCGTAATTCTTGAGGCAGACGACCGGCGAAACGCATCGATCATCACGCACAGCTCGACGAGATGCTCGTCAACCGGAGTGCATGTCGGCTGGAGCACGAAGACATCGGTACCTCGAATGTTCTCGTCGATCTGAAACGAGACCTCACCGTCGGAGAAACGCTTGAGACACGCGTGGCCCAGAGCCCCGCCGAGCCGCTCCGCGATCTCCTGGGCGAGTGCCTGATGCGCACTCCCCGAGAACAGCTTCAGTTCACCGTTGTGCGTCGGCACGTGCTCACCCTAATCTCGTGTTGGTTGGGGCGGAAGGATTCGAACCTTCGATTACGGGATTCAAAGTCCCGCGCCTTACCGCTTGGCCACGCCCCATCTCATCGATGTAGCGCACGATGACACCTTGCGCCAGCGGTGCAGTCAAGTACTCTAGCCGATGACCTGCGAACCGGGCAAGGGTTGAGTCGTGAGGTGGATGAACCGTGCCTGGGGGGCCGTGAACCGGTCAAACTCCGCCGACCCGAGCGTCCAGCTCAATAGCGTTCGCCACCCAGGCAACCGGACCGCCCGACGCGCCGCCACGGCATCAGCCCGGCGCCGATACAGGGCGAACACCGACGAACCGCTACCGGTCATGGCCGCGTGGGACGCACCGGTCGCCAGTAGGCGATCGACCATCACTCCGATGTCAGGATACCGCGCCACGACGGGCGGCTGAAGCTCGTTACGTAGCCCAGCCAGCTCGCTCCGCCAGTCACGCGGAAAACGGGCTGTCGAAACCGAACCTGCTCGGTCGAACCACCTATACGCCGATGCCGTCGGCACGCCGAATTTCGGCACGGCCAGCACAACCCAATATCGGTCCACGTCGACGAGTCGCCGAAGCCGCACACCCCGACCGGTGCCAAGCGAGAGGCCGCCGGTGAGAAAGTACGGGACGTCGGCCCCAACGCTGGCCCCCAACTCCCGAAGACGTCCCAACGACGGTGACACACCCCACAGGGCGCACAACCCCCGGAAGGCACTTGCCGCATCACTGCTTCCGCCACCGAGACCGGCGGCCATCGGGATCCGCTTCGTGATCCTGACCGCCACACCCTCCGGATCGCCTTGGCGGCCCAGACTGTCCCAAAGCCTTTGGGCCGCGTCCCACACCAGATTCCGCTCATCGCGCGGAACGTCAGGAGTCCGACTGCGGACGGTCAAGCGTCCGGTCCGTCGCCTAAACTTCAGGGTGTCATGGAGGGCAATCGACTGAAACAGGGTGCGGAGCTCGTGGGATCCATCGCTGCGCCGGCCCAGAATACGAAGGTCCAGATTGAGCTTCGCTGGAGCACGGACAACAGCCGCCATGACCGGCATGCGCAATCGGCTCACTGAGGTGGCGAACGCGGATCAGCCGGACCTTCCAGCGGCCCGGTCGCGCGGCGAAACTGATCGAGGGTTATTGGGACATAGTCATCGCGGATCTGGGCGACGAACACCTCTGGGCTCAGCTCTACGTTGATACTCACTTGCGAGAGCGTCGCCGTGAGAACCGTCGTCACGCCAGCGGCGTCGGTCGCCTGTAAGTCGATCCGGCGAGGCAGCCCCCGAACGTGTTCTGAGTACCACACCGTCAGGCCGGGACGGCGTCCAGCGATCACCACCGGAACACCGTCGACCGTGTGAAGGAAGGCGGTGTTCTCGCCCTCGATAGAGACTTCGATCCAGCCGTTTTTATGAATTCTGGCCCCCAGCGAGCGTGGGTTTGGAACAATACACCCAGTTAGGACAGCCCAAAAATCATCGCCATCCAGTTCGACGCCGGTCAGGGTCCCGAGGAGATCGCTGGTTGTCGCGCCAATCACCACTCGCTGGTCACGCGGGAGCACGAGCACCGCCTCTGTCGGCTCCGCCACGAGGACAAAACTCGGCGGGCCGAACGACGTCACACCAACCAGCCGCAGGGATGCCGGACGGGCCAGCGCCCCAAGCAGATCTCCCCGGAGCCTGGTATCGCCAGTCCGGGCGTTGATTCCCATCGCCAGCTGCATGGTCCGCACGCGCTGACAGGGGTCGACCGCGCGGTCGAAATCGGTCTGAAAGTCAGGAAAGGGTACGCCCGTTCCTTGGGGGAGCGTGAGCCCAGTCGACGCACAGCCGGCGTCAAGAACGGCGATCAGCGCAATCCAGCCAAGCATCCGTATCGGAGACACCCGCCGAGGAATTCGACGAGCGGAGACAGGCTGCGGTGTCACTGAGAGAATCAACGGCCGAGGTGCTGTCGAGATTCTCGAATCTTGCGTTCAATGTTCGAGACGTCGACATCTTCGCGGTCCCCCGCGAGGGCAGCTTCCCACGCCGCGATGGCTTCAGCGTGGCGACCGAGCTTGGACAGCAGATCACCAAAGTGGTCCTGAATAACCGAGTTCCACACCATCTGCTCGCTTGCGGTGCGGAGGTAGGTCTCCGCGAGTTCGAGACGGTCGAGCTTGAAATACGCCCATCCCAGACTGTCTTGATAGGCACCGTTGCGTGGATCGATCTCAATGGCCAACAGGAGAAGAGCAACCGACTCCTCCAGCTGTTCACCCCGATCGGCCAGCATATAGCCAAGATAGTTCAACGCCGCCGCATGGTCCGAGTCCCGTTCGAGGACGCCGCGAAAGGCGCGCTCCGCCTCCGCATGGCGATCGTCCTGCTCGAGGGTGGCTCCAAGCTGAAAGAGAATGGACAGATTGTCAGGGAACCTCACCCGTGCCGATTCGAGGGCATCAACGGCATCGTCGAACCGGTCGTAGGTGCTGTAAAACTCCGCCAGGGCGAGATGCGCGGTCGGGTCACGCTCATTCTCATCCAGAGCGTCACGGAGCACATCGACTCCACCCTTCACGTCACCACCCTCACCCAGGATGCGGGCTTCTAGCCTGGTCACGGTCAGATTGTCGGGATGATGCGAACGGAGACCTTCGAGGGCGGTCGTCGCGTCGGTGATTCGGCCCGCATCGAGATGGGCTTGAACCAGACGTGCGCCATACGCCAGCGACGTCGGGACCAAATCAATAGCCATTTTGTAGGCCTCGATGGCCGGATCGTGCTCCTGAAGCTGTGTATACGCGTAACCAATCCGACCGAGCATGCGTGCGACCTGGAGTGTCTGTCTCCGACCCCGACGTGCCGCTGGATCGTCTTGCGTTACATCGTCCTGGTCCGGCGGGTCGACCGCGGTTTCGAGGGTCGTGATGGCGTCGCGATAGTTGTGTTGGCGAACGTAGACTTCGGCCAGTGCGGACGGTCCGAGAAGGCCATCCGGTTTCACCTGGATCAGGCGACGGGCCACGGCAGTCGCCTCCTCGAAATTTCCGAGAGCGCGTTCGACCTCTGACAGCTGGTAGAGCACCGCAACATCGTCCGGTCTCACCGTGGAGAGCTGATGCAGGACATCTCTGGCGCGTTCAGTCTTGCCATCCTGTAAAAGTGCGTTCGCCAGCTCGCGCTGGGCGCCGCTGCTCCTCGGATTTCGGCCGGTCGCCAGCTCGTAGGCATCGACGGCGTCGCTCCATCGATCGACTCGTCCATACAGCTCGCCAAGACGTCGTAGCACCCGGGACGATGGGCGCCCGCTGTTGATGACGCCTTCGAGCATGGTGACCGCGTCGTCCACGCGACTCGCCCGCTCATAGGCGTATGACAGCAACAAGCCGCCCTCGGTAAAACCGACCTCCTCCTCGACAAGCGCCTCGAGCAACGGGATCGCATCGTCACTCCGATTGGCTGTGAGGTAGACCCGAGCGAGCGTCAGCTCGACGTTGAGGTCGGGAAGAATCGTGCGCCGAGCCTGTTCCAGGTGCTCGATGGCCGAGGCGGTTTCCTGAGCAGAAAGATTCTGCTGACCCAGCCGTGCCGCGTAGATGAGACCGAGCGTTCTGTGTGCCGTGAGGTTGTCCGGTTCTCGCTCCAACGCATCGTTCGCGGTGGGGATCGCCTCGTCGACTCGATCTCGAATGCGATACAGCTCAGCCAGCTCGGCCAGCATTTCTCCGCTCGAAACGTCCCGCTCAGCCGCGTCGCGATAGGCTTGAACCGCCCCGTCGACATCACCGTCACGGGCGAGGGAGCGTCCGAGCATGAAGAGCCGATACGCGTCGGCCCGTTCCCTCATAGACGCGTCGTCGATCTGAGGAATCTGGGCCAGAACAGAATTCGGGGCAAGGACGATTAGAAAGACCAGGATGACGCTGGACATCCGACTTCGCATCGTAACTGGATTGTTCCACAGGATGGGTGCAGCGACAAGCAGTCGACTCGCCGAGGGGGTTTCCGCAGCACCACGGGGAATGCTCACACAACGGCTTTTGATATATTGACCAGGAGGCAACACTATGAGCATCGACCCAGAACTACTCAAAATTCTCGCCTGTCCAAGCTGCAAGACGCCAGTTGTACTTGTGCACGATGACACGGGGTTGAAGTGCAAACAGTGTCACCGGGTGTATCCGATCAAGGACGATATCCCGGTCATGCTGATTGACGAAGCCACGATCGAGCCGTAGGTGTTCGCGATGAAAGGCACTCTCAGTTCGAACGCTAAACGTTTCCAGACGGCAACGCTGGCCCTCGCCTACGCTCCCCAAGCCTGGGCCTTGTCAAGATAAGAATGTCGACAATAACGGTTACCACTTCGGCCGCACCGACGGCGCCCCGCCTGGAGAGCACGGCCGTTATCGTGCTGTGTTTGCTGGTTGGGACGCTCCAGCTCTCGATCGCAGTGTCTGGGGTGCTCCTTACGCTGACAGTGGGACTCTGGGTGGGTGTCCTGGTCGCACACCGAGAGCGCGTCGAGGTACCAGTAATGTTCTGGCCGCTCGTTGCCTACTCTGCGCTCACGATCATCTCCGCGGCTGCCTCGCTCGACCCTGTCGCCAGCGTGGCCGACGGAAAAGAGATCCTGCTCTTCCTGATCGTGCCGGTCGTCTACCGCCTAGCGCGCGGCCGCTGGGCCTCAACCATCGCCACGATCATCATCAGCGTTGGCGCTGTCACCGCCGTGATCGGCATCGTGCAGTACGGCATTCTTGAATACGACTCCCTCGGGCAGAGGCCGCTTGGCTCCATGGGACACTACATGACGTACTCGGGTCTGCTGATGCTGGTCATCGGGCTCGCGGCGGCGCGGCTTCTGTTTGGGACTGTTGATCGCGTGTGGGCCGGTCTCGTACTGCCGACGTTGCTGATAGCGTTAATGCTCACACTGACCCGCAGTGCCTGGGTCGGCGCGTGTGTCGGGATCGGTCTACTCTTCGTGATCAGAAACCGTCGACTACTGGCGACGGTTCCGGTGGTCGCCGCGATTCTCTTTGCGCTCGCGCCCCAAACGGTGATCGACCGCGCCTACTCAACCTTCGATCTCCAGGACCCTGCCAATCGGGACCGATTCGCGATGGCACGGGCCGGAGCGAGGATGATCCGTGACAACCCACTGACCGGGGTGGGACCTGACATGGTGCAGGAGGTCTACGCCGACTATCGGGACGCTGGCGGCGTCAATGAGGTCAATCCTCACCTGCACAACGTGCCGCTTCAGATCGCAGCAGAACGCGGTCTACCCGCGCTCGCGGTGTGGCTCTGGTTTATCGTGGTGGCCACGCGCGAGATTCTCGCGTGTCTGGGAGATCCAAGGTCCCGAGCACTCGCCGCCGGCGCGCTGGCAGCGATGGCCAGCATGCTCGCGGCCGGGATGTTCGAATACAACTTTGGTGATTCCGAGTTCCTGCTTCTGCTACTCGTCCTGTTGACGCTCCCGATCGCTGCGCGGCAGATGGGCGCGCCACGCGATTCCGACGTGGTCGGCTCTCTCAACCTTAGTGCCTGAAGTGTCGCCGACCGGCGAACACCATGGCCATTGCGTGTTCATCGGCGGCGGCAATGACCTCATCGTCTCGTCGGGAGCCGCCCGGCTGAACGACCGCCGTGGCCCCGGCCTTGGCGATCGCGTCAAGCCCATCGCGAAACGGGAAGAACGCGTCCGACGCCGCAACGGTGCCTTCCAACCCCCCCCCGGCTTTGAGCGTGGCCACATTGACGGCATCCACCCGACTCATCTGCCCGGCGCCCACCGCGGCCGCTCTGTCGGCCCGGGCAAAGAGAATGGTGTTCGACTTGACATGAGCGCAGACGCGCCACGCGAAGCGGAGCGCGGTCCACTCAGACTCCGTCGGCTGGCGCCTGGTGACCACGTGGAGCCGCGTCTCTGGCGCCACCTCGACACCGTCACCCCACTCGGTTGACGCCTCGACGACACGGTCCCGCTCCTGAACCAGCAGAGCCCCAAGAATCGAGCGGACTTCCCGGCTCGTGACCGCCGAGCGGCCGGCGGCTGTGAAGTCAGCGATTACCAGTCGAAGGTTCTTCTTGGTCTCCATGATCGCACGGGCGTCAGGCGTTGTGTCAGGCGCGACGACGGCCTCGATAAACGTGCTGGCAATCGCCGTCGCGGTCTCGGCATCGAGCCGGCGGTTGAGCCCGACGACGCCGCCGAACGCCGACAACGAGTCGATGTCACGGGCGGTAACGTACGCCCGGTCCAGCGTCTCCGCAATCGCGATCCCGCAGGGGTTTGTGTGCTTGATCACGACGGCAGCGGGCTCTGAAAATTCCTGTGCGAGGCGTGCAGCCGCGTCGAGGTCGAGCAAGTTCGTGTAGGACAACCCCTTTCCCTGGACGACGCGCGCCGTGCCAAAACCCCACGCGCCGTCGTCGGCGTAGACCGCAGCGAGCTGATGAGGGTTTTCACCGTACCGAAGATCATTGAGCTTTGGCGCCGACACCATTAGATGGTCAGGTGTCGGACCCTCGATGTTGATGGGAACATGCCGGAAGTGGCCATCGTATTCAGTCACACGGGATAGAGCCGTCGCGATCGTGGCGTCGTACGCCGCGGTATGGGCAAATGCCTTTCTGGCCAGCTCGAAACGGAAGGCCGAATCGGGACCATCCGGCCGGGCAAGCGCATCGAGTGTTCTCGGGTAATCGGCCGGATCCACGACTATCAGCACATCCGAGAAATTCTTGGCGGCCGCTCTGACCATACTTGGTCCACCGATGTCGATCTGCTCGACCAAGTCGTCGAACGTGGTCTCTGCGTCGGCTGCTGTCCGCGCGAACGGATACAAATTGACAACGACAAGATCAATAGGGTGAATTCCATGCGCCCCGATTGCGGCAAGATCGTCTGGTCGGTCTCTCCTAGCCAAGATTCCACCATGCACCGCCGGGTGCAGTGTCTTGACGCGCCCATCCATCATCTCTGGAAAACCGGTGACCTCCGACACTCCGATCACGCTGAGTCCAGCATCTGACAACGCCCGAGCCGTGCCACCAGTCGACACTAGGTCGACGTCGCGGTCGGCAAGACCGCGCGCCAGATCGACCAGACCAGTTTTGTCAGACACACTGAGCAGTGCTCGCATCGTTCTACCTACCTCTCACAAGATGGGATGTCGCACGCGGGTCACACACTCGCGAACCGTGGAACCACGCAGCCGTGTGGTGTTTGTCCGTCAGTCACTGGGAATCAGAAGCCACATGAGGGGTAGCCATAGCTCCCTGGCAAATGGCACGGCCCGGTCGTCGACCAAGACCTGGCAGTCATCGTAGCGTCCTACAATCTCGAACAGATCCCTAAGCGCAAGAGCGTTGTCGGGAAAGAACCTGGCGCGATGTCGAAGGGTCGGCCCGCTACCGACCTCTCGGTACTCGGGAGCCTTCCGCGCCAACGTGACGGCGCGCTCATAGTCATCGTCATCCGCTTCGAATCGGGGGAAGTTCAAGGTCATCGAGAAGGCACGCTCACGCAGTCCAAACAGTGCATCGTGGAGATCAGGGTCGAGCGCCGCCAACTCTTCAGGACTTGGCTCTTCCGATAGCTCGACGTAAGGCCAGAACCGATCCGACGGACGAAACTCTAGACGCGATCCACGCCACTGGAATTCCTCGTCGGCCGGGGTGCGGGTCTCGCTCATCAGGGAAAAGTGAGCGTGATGGTATCCTGAACGCTCGACACCGGCAAGGCGCGCAACCGATGAGCAAGTTTCGAGTGATCCCATCGATCGATCAGCTTCGGCAGCGTCAGGCCGTGCGTAACCTTGAGGACCGTTATGGGCATCAGCCGGTCGTCGCGGCCCTGCGCGACGCAACGGAAAAGCTTCGGTCCGGACTTACCCTCGGATCGACCGCCGTCAGCGAGAATGAAGATGCGGCCCGCACGATCGAATCCGGCGCGGAGGCTGTTCTCGAGCGGTTACTCTCGCCATCACTCGTCTCGGTCATCAATGCGACTGGGGTCATCATCCACACCAATCTCGGTCGGGCGCCGCTGGCAACTCCGGTGATCGCACGCATTGCCGCAGTCGCAGCCGGATACTGCAACCTGGAATACGACCTGGTTACCGGTGACCGAGGGAGCCGTGCAACCCATGCATCCGGCCTGCTGAGGCAGCTGACAGGAGCCGATGCCGCGGTCGTCGTGAACAACAATGCGGCGGCACTCCTCCTCATGCTCACGGCCTTGGCCGCAGGTCGAGAAGTCATCATCTCGCGCGGTGAGCTCGTCGAGATCGGAGGCGGGTTCAGGATTCCAGACGTCATGCGGCAGTCCGGTGCCCAACTGCGCGAGGTGGGGACCACAAACCGGACACGACCTGAGGACTATGCAGCGGCAATCAGCGACGCCACGGCACTCATCTTGCGAGTGCATCCGTCCAACTTCCGCATTGAGGGATTCTCTGAGCGATCCAGTTTAATGGCAATCGCAGAGGTAAGCCGCCCCTTCGGGATCCCGGTCGTAGAGGACCTGGGCGGGGGTAATCTCTACGACCACACCGAGCACCCGTCCATGCCGTTTAAGGAACCGACCGTGCAGCGCAGTCTCGCGGACGGAGCCGCCGTTTGTTGCTTCAGCGGAGATAAGTTGCTAGGTGGGCCACAGGCGGGCATTATCGTTGGACAAGAGGCCGTGCTACGGTCGATCTCCGAGCACCCGCTCATGCGTGCGGTACGAGCGGATAAGCTCGTTTATACAGCGCTCGAAGCGACGTTGCTCGAGCATCTGGCCGAACGTGCCACTGAGACCATCCCCGTCACTCGAATGCTCACGACACCTGTCGATCAGTTAGTCGAACGAGCTCATCGACTCATCTCACGTATCACGGCACAGCCTGGCATCGACGCAACACTGGTCGAAGGCGAGTCAACCGTCGGCGGAGGAGCCGCGCCAGGAGCGACGATCTCGAGTCGACTTCTCGAGATCTCCATCCAGGGCTTCACACCAACGACCGCGGCGCGACAACTGCGAGAATCAACCCCTCCAGTGGTGGCACGGATCGAACGCGACCGGCTGCTTATCGATCTGAGAACCGTCGCACCAAGCGATGACGATATTCTCGTCAGTGTCTTGATGAAGGTGGCTGGGGTGGGAAAATCGCAGCAGGGCTAGGGTGCTACTCAGCACGGTCCCGGGACCGCTCAGACAGGTAGCGTAAAAAAGCCCGCGACCATCAGGTCCGACGACCTCCGGCCCGCCGCACGAACCACGGTGACACGGTATTTGAAGATCACACCCACAGCCATAGCCAGCATGACCACTGCGAACACGGCGAGCGACAGGAGGAACTAGCCAAAGTCATCGAACAAGATATTTTCAGGTTCGACGCCAAGGTTGTCGAGCATGTCCATGCAGGCTTTCAGCATCATCGGCGGACCACACAAGTCACCGTGAGAGACTCTGGATGCTAAAGGCTGTTTTTCTGTGGAGTGGACACTCCGTCACTTGGGCAGTCTTGTCCTATGCCCCGTCAACGGCAGCCCAACTACCCTTCACCTCTCCACCGGTTAGCTCACATTTGTGGGGAAACTTCAGGCTGCAGTCGCTGATCGGTTTACGCAACCCAGGATCCATTAACTCGTGGATGTCAAGCTTCATGCCCTCCCTCGAGTAGCTCGCCAGGTCGAGGATTCCTGTGTCCATCCGGATCGCGTCTTCGGGGCACACCTCGACGCAGTACCCGCAATAGACGCAAACACCGAGGTCAATATCGAAACGGACTGGGTACTTCTCAATGTGGGCATCGGGATGCTCGCCAGGCACAATAGTGATGCACTTAGCCGGGCACACTGTCTCGCAGAGCATGCACCCGACGCAACGCGGCGTGTTGTCCTCGCGCACGGTAAGCCTGTGGCGGCTTCGGTACCTCGACATGAGGGGCCTAAGCTCCTCTGGATACTGGATGGTAGCCGAGGCGGGAAAGCGCTTCAGGTAGCCCAGGAGGTGGGCACTGTGGAGCAAGAGGTTTCGGAAGAAGTGCCTGAACGTGATCTTAAGGCCGCTCGCGATCTGGGGGATATAAAGCTTTTCCCAAAACGTCAGCTCCGGCCTGCGGACGACTATTGTCGCCATTAGCGCGCCTCCCCAAAGATGATTAGCACGAGGGCTGTCACCACGACGTTGACCACCGCGATCGGGAAAAGCCCCTTCCAGCCCAGCCTCATAAGCTGATCGTAGCGGAAGCGCGGCAGCGTCCAACGCAGCTGCATGAACACAAACATAAAAACGAGAGACTTGACCGAAAAACTCGCGAAGCCGAGAAGGACGTAGACCAAATTGGAGACGAGAAACTCTCCTCCCCATGGGAAATGGAACCCGTCCGGCAGGAGGAAGGGCACCTGCCATCCGCCGAAGAAGAGTGTGGTCGCAAGGACCGCCACGACGATTGTCTCCAGAAAGTCAGTGAGGTAGAACATCCCGAACTTCATTCCACTGTACTCCACGAAGTACCCGATAATCTCAGACTCGGCCTCGGGCAGGTCGAAAGGGGGCCTCTTGGTCTCGGCCAGAGCCGCCGTCACGAAGACGAAGAAGGCCACGGGCTGCGTCAGGATGCCCCAGAAGGGAATCCAGCCGCCGATCGTCTGCCCCTGTGCCCGCACAAGCTCGGACAGATCCATCGTTTCGTAGACCATTACCACACCAATGATGGACACACCCAAAGCGATCTCGTAGGAGATCATCTGAGCGGTGGCCCGCAGCCCACCCATGATGGCGTAGTTGTTTCGCGAGGCGAAGCCGGCCAGAATCACACCGTATACCCCCAGGGAGAGCATGGCGAAAACGTAGAGCAGCGCAGCGTCGATCTTGGCGACCTGGAGGACGATGACCCGGTCTCCGAGGATGAGACGGTCCCCGAAGGGGATCGCCGCAAAGGTGATCAGGGCGAAGAAGACCGAGAAGAAGGGGGCCAGGGTGTGGAGGGTTCTGTCCGCGCGGTGCGGAATAATGTCCTCCTTGGTGAACATCTTTACCGCGTCGGCTATACCGTGGAACAGTCCCAACGCCCGAAACCCGAAGATAGGTGCGCGGTTGGCCCCGATCCGGTCCTGTATGAGCGCGGACTGCTTCCGCTCCACCCAGGTGTGGAACCCCGCCAGGTTCAACACCGCGAAGAGGACAAAGCCCGACAAGGCGAGCTTGATGATCACGTCTTCTATCACGGCGCAGCTGCACCTGTTCTCGCTCCCGCTCCCGAATCGGAACCGGTCGGCGTGATTTCAACTCCCTGTTCTCCGATTGCCTCGTAGTTCAACCCCGCAAAGGGCGCCTCGGCCTTGGCCAGCCCGAGAAAAATCTGCTGCGGATCCCGCCACTCAAGCGGCAGACCCAACAACTCGGCCAATTCCAGAAGAATGCGCCAATCCTGTCGGGAGTCTCCAAGTGGAGGAAAGGCCGAGCCGATGCGCTGAACCCGGCCGTGGCAATTCACGAAGGTCCCGTCCTTCTCGACATAGCCGGAGGTGGGAAGAACCCAATGGGCGAACGACGTGGTTGGGTTCTCGTTCGTGCCAGAAAAGACAAACAATCCCACCTTTTCTGAAAGCTCTCGGACCCTCTCTTCCCCGAAGAACTCCACCATGTCGTGGCCGAAGACCCACAGGACATCGAGTTTGCCGGCAAACGC
>Ga0310123_10000953_pt1 | contig 25029 bp, 18 predicted proteins | sample CB6_AW_1057_MG_FD_203505 | JGI IMG/M metagenome (GOLD analysis project Ga0310123, IMG submission 203505) | Marine microbial communities from Western Arctic Ocean, Canada - CB6_AW_1057 | ecosystem: Environmental > Aquatic > Marine > Oceanic | place: Canada: Western Arctic Ocean | collected... | reverse complement strand
GTGGCAGTTGCATCTGCGCCACAGGATCGGCTTGGCGCACATCACACAACTGTTTCAGTGTCAGACCCTTCCGTTCTAGGATTTGTGCTAACTCGCGTACCTGTTCAAGCGTATCACTCAGGTCGCGAAGTGCGTCACCGGTAACCCGCATCTGTTCCTGCTGATCCGGGTCAAAGGCGACCAGATCCGTATCATTGGTGCCAAGTTCACTCAGCACATCCTGCATACGATTCTCATTCAGAACGTACTCAGTGTTCTTCCCGCGCGTGATCTGGTAAAGAGGCGGTTGTGCAATAAATATGCGGTTCTGGCGGATCAACTCGGGCATCTGGCGGAAGAAAAAGGTGAGCAGCAGTGTCCGGATATGGCTGCCGTCGACATCGGCGTCGGTCATGATGATGATCTTGCCATACCGTAACTTGCCGATATCAAAATCGTCCACACCAATCCCGCAATTTAACGCTTGGATGATTATGCGAATCTCTTCGAATCCAAGAATCTTATCTAGACGCGCCTTCTCCACGTTGAGAATTTTTCCCTTTAGGGGCAGAATCGCCTGCGTGCGGTAGTCCCGCCCCCCCTTGGCCGAACCACCCGCCGAATCACCCTCCACGAGATAAATTTCCGATTCCGCAATGTCACGGCTGGTGCAGTCATACAACTTGCCGGGAAGTCCGCCAGAATCCAATGCCCCCTTACGCCGTGTCAGGTCCCGAGCTTTGCGGGCTGCCTCCCGCGCCTGGGCAGCCATGATGCCCTTAGTCACGATGCGCTTGGCGTCTTGAGGGTGCTGTTCGAGCCAGTCGCTAATCCTCTGGCCCACGGCTGAATTTACAAAACCCTCCACCTCGGCATTACCTAGCTTCGTCTTGGTCTGGCCCTCGAACTGCGGTTCCGGCACCTTGATCGAGACGATCGCGGCCATGCCTTCACGCAGGTCATCACCCATAGGCGGACGGTCGCCGTTCTTGAACAGATTGTTGTTGCGGGCGTAGGTATTAAGGCTACGGGTCAGCGCTGTCTTGAACCCAGAGAGATGTGTGCCTCCCTCGATCGTGTTGATATTGTTAGCGAAGGTCAACAACGTCTCGTTGTACGATTCATTGTACTGGATGGCGACTTCGGCCATAAATCCCTGATCCGGATCATCCACCTTTAGGTAAATTGGTTGCTCGTGCAACACATCCTTTCCGTCGTTAATCGCCTGGACAAACGCCTCAATGCCCCCAGGAAAGCAGAACTTTTCGCTCTTTCCGCTACGGTCATCCTCGATGGTAATTGTCAAGCCCGGATTGAGGTAAGCCAGTTCCCGAAGCCGGCCTACCAGAGTCTCAAAACGAAATTCCGGATTGGGAAACAACTGATGGTCTGGTTTGAAGGTGATCTTGGTTCCCGTTTTGGACCGTGCTCCGATGACATGCAAGGGTTCGGCCACCTGCCCACGCTCAAAGCTTATTCCGTATAGCTTGCCATCTCGTGCCACCTCGACCTCAAGGCACTCCGAAAGTCCGTTGACAACCGACGCACCCACACCATGCAGACCGCCCGAAATCTTGTAAGCCGCATGATGGAACTTGCCGCCGGCGTGCAGCACGGTCATAACGATCTCCACCGTCGGCCGACCATGGAGCATCGGATTTTCATGTTTGAAAGGACCTACTGGAATTCCAGACCCATCATCGATGATCGAGATGGACCCCGCAGCGTTGATCTGGATCTGGATATTACTGCAACGCTCGGCCATATGTTCGTCGATTGCGTTGTCGACGACCTCGTATACCAATTGGTGCAGGCCGCGTGCGGTGGTGTCCCCAATGTACATTCCGGGACGTTTGCGCACCGCCTCCAACCCTTCGAGTACCGTGATGTCCTGCTCGGAATACTGCGAGGGCATAGTGGCGTCGGCTCTTCCAGCTTCGTGGGTAGTGGCGCCTTCGCTAGCAGCAGAATTCCCGTGGATTATTGATCCATCATCCATCGTTTATACACCATTCCCTGATTTTTTGATGCCTGGTTGATCCGCAACTCCGACGGCTTATTACAGGCATTGCGTGGTCATTACGAACCCTTCTAGGACACCAAAACGGGCGATTTCCCTGTTGAAGATACGGAATAATCTCAGCTTCTATTTTAGCAGCCCGCCGCCTCTACTGCCAGCTTGATCGGTTGCAGTTTTCGCCGCCGATACAGTGACCTGCCACCGCCAACCGTAATTGAAGTGTTTGACTCAGACACCGATCGTGTCAGGGTGCCACGTTCTGGTTGACGGCTTCCAGCAGTTTGGTGACTGGAGGAGACCGCCCTTCCCGGACCGCATTGATTTTCTGAGCCAGGCGATCGCGCAATCCCACTAATTCAGCAGACGATTGGGACACGTTCGGCGTCAACTGGCGACGGGCCTCGATCCAAGCTTGTAATGCGGCTTGGTTGCGCCCCAAGCGGAACAGCGCATCGCCAAGATGATCGCCAATCACCGCCTGCGTTTGGGCCCGCTCATCGCTTCCGACACGCCCCAATGGCCCCTCGGCCGCACCGCCCCGCTTGACCAAGGTCAGGGCCCGGCGTAGCCAGGTCACGGCACCTTGGAAATCTCCTCGCTTATAGAGCACCCAGCCCTTTGAATCTAGAAATGCCTCGTTATCCGGCTCCACTTCGATGGCCCGGTCAATCATTTTCAGTGCCTGATCGAGGTTCCGATTCTGCTGCGTCCACGTATATGCCAAGTCATTGTTCGTTGCGGCATGGTTAGGATGATCGTGCAAGATCTTTACCATGATCTGTTCAGATTTTTGATCATCCCCGCTGGCTCCAGCCAGCAGAGCCCGCATATAGCCAATGTCCGCAGCATGATTAGGGAAACGGGCCACCGCTTCACGGAGGCGACGATCGGCCTCGGAAGCACGATCGAGCTGCCACAAAGCCTGCCACAATAGGCTTAGAAACTCACGGGGACTGTCCACTGACTCTCGGGCCAGAGCCTGATCCAACACCTCGATTGCCTGTTCAGGCTGTTCCATAACAAGTAGCAGCAAAACAGCCAAGCGATAGAAACGCTGCGACCCGTTGGGCTCCAACTCAAGAATCCTCCGCTCTACTGCGACGAGCCGGTCTGCGTCCTTAATCGGGTCCAGGTAGAGACTGCTAGCCAGTAATAATACTTCCAGGTCGCGCGGGTATGATTCGACCAATCGCTCCAACAGGGTAACAGCGTCGTCCTGCCGCTTATCCCGAACATATAGGTGGGTCAGCAATCCCACGGCTGCCAAATCTCGATCGTTCTCCGCCAACAATCCGACCAGCAGTGGTTCAGCCTGATCAAGTTGCCCCTTGGCTTCAAACCAAGCTGCTCGTTTCAGACGAGCCAAGCGGCTGTGTGGAATCACACCGAGCATTCGCCGCATCAACCGCTGATACTGCCTGATATTGTCGGGAACTAGATTCTGGTCATACATAGCAAAAAGCTCGGCGTAGAGTGCCTGCTCGCTGGGGCGTCGGTTGAGGGCATCAAGCAGGGTTTGCTCCGCCGCCGCTGCATCCCCGAGACGTTGCTGCAATCTAGCCTTCTGGATGTAAAGTCGTGAGTCATTGGCCCCAACGCGCAAGACCTGGTCTACAAGGTCTAGAGCCTCGCGAGAACGCCCGGTTGCGATAAGTACTGCGACGCGCAGTTGGACGATATCGCTCTGTTGGGTGCTTGCCAAAGGTTCAAGAAGTTCTGCAGCACGATCAAACTGATCGGTTTCCACCATCAGGCGGACCAGTTCCACCCGAACGACGTCCAGAGTTGGGGCAACAGCAAGCGCCGATTCCAGCGTTTGCACCGCCACCGACCGTTCGCCCGCTGCAACTTGGGCTAAGGCACGGATGACCCTAATAATCGGCTCCTTCGATCGGTGATCCGGCAGATGATCGATCACCGTGATCAGAGTGCCTGGATCGTCTGCCAGATGCACAAGCATATGACAATAAATCGAGGCCAAAGACGGCACCGCCATAGACGCGTCCGCGGTGATTCCCACCGCATCGGTTACCGCCCCGTCGACAGGCGTGTCCGATGCCAACAGCAATTTCAGCAGCCGTCCCAAGACCCGCCGGTCCCCAGGACGAATCCGCATGTGCTCACTTAAAAGGGCCCGACCGGCATCGGGCCGAAGAAATTTCGCCAACGCCAAGGCTAGCCCCGCTGGGCGGTCATGATTGATGTATAACGGGATCAACTGATCACCAAGCGCCGTGGCGCTGATGCCTTGTGCATGCATATAACCAGGAAAACCCAGAACCGCCGCATCATCGGGGCGTGCATTGATGATCTGTACGACCCGTTCGATTGCTCCATCAACATCACCCAAGCGTAAATCAGTGTAGATCTGCCGGCGAATCAATTCCAAAAGATCGGATACGCCATACTGACCAGCACGTACATAGGCTGCTCGCGAGTCATTGGGGCGGTCAAGACAATTCAATAAATCACCCAGTGCCATTGCGCTCTGACCACGCTGCCGGTCCAGAAACATCAGTTCGCGAGCCCAACGGCTGGAGCGAAGCCCCGGCCGTGGGCGCACAAAGTACTGGTCGAACTGATCGGCCGCCGCTAGAATGTATCCATCATGGCGTAGCGCCACCGCAAGGTAGTAACGGATCAATGGCTCCAATGCCGGATCGTACCGAGACTGGGACTTAATAAGTTCCAATACGTGCAGCAGGCCCGCAATCGCATCCTTCCATTGTCCCTGCTCCAAGGCGAATCGGGACAGCAGTAGCAGGCTCTCCGCGTGATCTGAATCGATGGTTGCAGCCTTTGCCAGATAGTACGCCCCTTTGACCTTGTTGCCACTGGCGGTATAGATCCAGCCCAACAGCCGAAGGATCTCCGCACTGCTCGGTGCCAGCCGATGAGCGATCTGAAGCTGGTGCTTCGCTTCCACACTGTTGCCTGCCCGCCACGCGGCTCGACCTTCCACGTAGGCCCGTTGTGCCACCCGGACCGGCTCTTGATGTTTAACAGCAGCCCCTGCCGCTGACACCAGTTCGGAGGACGCCAGAAAGCTCGGCAACGGCAGGCTACGATGGATCTGCGCTATATCACTTTGCGCCTTGATGAGCGGTGACCCCACCAGTGGAGCGATGGTCGATGAAGACAGACCCGGGGGCAGATCAAGCGGATGCTTGAGGTCATAGGCTGGGAAGTCCGACGGCCTGAGAGCCGAACGGCATGCCGCCATCTGGCCCATGATCACCAAAACCAGCAACCCTGTTCCTACGCATCTCACGGAACGTTCCGTCTACCACGACAATCGAAGATCAAGAATCACATCTCCAGCAGGTGGCCCAACCGCCCAGACCAGATCAGGCAATGACTTTGTTCAGGGGATAACTGCAGATGCCGCGAGCTCCAACCCGTCTGAGCCCCGGGACCAGATCGCGTTCTACCTTTTCTTCAACCACCACCTCAACCGCCACCCACTGCGAGTCGGCCAATTCATTGACGGTCGGAGATCGCTCGGCGGGTAACAGCTTCAGCACCGACTCCAATTGCGATCGGGGCACATTCATTTTCAAACCAACCTTGGAACGGGCATTGATCGCACCTTCCAAAAGCAGCGAAAGGTCCTCGATTCGCTGACGCTTCTGATCGTCCATCCACGCCTGACGGTTGGCGATTAGTCGTGTACTTGAAACGCAAAGCGTGTCGATGATGCGAAGCTTATTGGCTCGCAGCGATGACCCAGTTTCAATCACGTCCACGATCGCGTCTACGAGTCTCGCCTTAACCTCTGTTGCACCCCACGAAAATTCGACCTTGACGTCAATTGCATTCTTGGCGAAGTAGCGCCGAGTCGTATTGACCAGTTCGGTCGCGATAATGCCGCCCGCCAACTGCTGTGGTTCATGGCAACTTGATTCCTCAGGCACAGCAAGCACCCAACGGACTCCCCCCGAGGTAGCCTTGGAATAATTCAGCTCGCACACCTCGTGCACATCTGAATCGTTCTCAATGATCCAATCTTGGCCTGTGATTCCCACGTCAATCACACCTTCCTCCACGTACCGACTCATCTCCTGAGAACGAAACATGACACAGGTCATGTTTGGATCATCGATTGTGGGCATATAGGAACGTGTGGCAACATCCACGTTGTAGCCAGCGCGATCGAGCATTTCCACCGTAGCGTCCTGAAGGCTACCCTTGGGAATACCGATCCGCAGCAACTGACGATTGGGTTGGTCTTCAACCATTACTTCTTCTTTGTTCGCTTGGTGTTAGATTTCTTACGGGAGCTGGTCCGCTTGACGCTGGATCCCTTTCGTGAACGGGATGCAGTCGGTGATCGGCGAGAATCAGACCAGGCCTGCATGGCCATGTGTGCCTGCAGTGAGTCTGAAGCTTTGATATGGCGCAGGACAAACGACTCGACATGCGCCGCCGATACTGGTTCTGCCAAGACCCGCTCGCCTACCAACATAGTCACCAACTTCTCATCCACTGGAAATGCATGGCCGCCAAATGCCAATAGCATCACCTGCGAAGTGACGTAGGGCACGATGCCTGGCAGCGTCTCAAGGTACTGACGCTGCTCTTTCTTGGATCGGCCGCCGATCGAAGTCAATGCCATCGCATGCTCGCGCCGATAGATCTCATTGAGCGCCTCGCGTAAACGGATGACACGATCCGAAGCTAATGGATAGGACTCGCCAATTACAGTGATAATCTCACGCGGGTGACTAACGCGTAGTTCATTGATATCGACCATTTCCTCCAGCAGCTCGGCAAACGCTCGCTGAGCCCGCCGTCGTGATGCTTGCCATTGCAAAAAGCCAATGACCAATTGGGCTACCGGATCGCTGAGCAGCGGATCTTCTACCTTGTGCTGGGATTTGACCCGACGTAGCAATGCGGCGAGTTTTTGGGGATTGGCGCCGTCGGGTTTCAATGCGATAAATCCTTTTTGGAGTCGTCGGGTAGAGCAGTCTGCTTGCCAGTACGTTCCATTGCCTGCTTGATAGCCTGTTCGACTCCGGCCTGCTGTTTGATTGACCGGTCCAACCTGAAGTCAAACCGCGGCACATGGGCCAAAGATACTCGTCGACAGATCGAGCGATGAATGTGACCGGCAGCATGCCGCAGTCCATAAAGCGTCTTGCTCTGGCAGGATTCCGGCAATACAGACACTTTAACGAGTGCAGATTTCAGATCCTCGGCCACCTTGATACACGTCACACTGACCAATCCCTGGATCCGGGGATCGGACAGTTGTGTTTGCAACACATCAGCCATAGCACGCCGAAGCGTCGATTCGATCTGTGCAACACGGTGATTCATGGTGGGGCAGTGCCGTTGGCTTGTTCGGGGCAAGGTTTGCAACCCACAGGAGGCATCTGCGGGCTAGGTCACTTCCCGCTGAGAATCTCAAGTTTGTGATCCGTCAACTCGTAATCTCGGCCAAAGCGGATCTTGTCCAGCACGCGGTCCAGCGTGCTCTGGCAGTGGCGAACATCACTGGCCGCCATCGCAATTCCCAGTATTGCTGTCGTGCGACTGTCGAGCCCGTCGACCTCGGCCACTGAAAGCTGATGTTCACGATGCAACCGATCCTTGAGGCTCGAAACGACCCGACGCTTGTCTTTCAGGGAACGTGAGCCACTGACTCGAATCGCGATCTGAAGAATACCAACGACCATCCCAACCGGCCATCCGCCCGAAACCCCTCGCGGTCAAATACTCAGAGACTCTGACCGCCACGGCGCCCGCCTTTCTTTTTAATTAGTCCAGTGTGCGTTTCACCTCAGTGACGTTGTAGCAAATAATCAGATCTCCGGGCTTGACATCATCAAATCCACCAAGACGGATGCCGCACTCGGTACCGGTACGAACCTGTACTGCATCATCCTTGACCCGGCGAAGGCTTTCAATAGCCCGGTCTTCGGTAACCACGACCCCATCCCGCACAATGCGTGCCCGAGCTGATTTATCGATCAAGCCTTCGGTGACCAAGCAACCCGCCACCATACCCAGCTTGGATATTTTGAACATCTTCTTGACCTCAGCTGTACCAACCTGTTCCTCCTTCTGCTCCGGTTCAAGCATGCCCTCAAGAGCCTTCTTTAGTTCATCAGTTGCCTCATAAATCACGCGATACAAACGCACATCTACACCCTTTGACTCGGCGATCTCACGCACGGCTGGCAGGATGGTCACGTGAAAACCGATGATCACCGCTTCGGAGGCGTCGGCTAGCACCACATCAGATTCACTGATAGCACCCACCGCGGCGTGCAGGACCTTGATCGCAACCTCCTGGTTGCCCAGCCCCTCAAGACTCTTTTGCAACACATCCACCGAGCCCTGCACGTCTGCCTTGAGCACCACTCGCAACTCTTGGGTCTGGCCCGCGGCAACCGTGGCAGCAAATGTGTCGAGGGTGACCTTGGTCTGGCTGGCCAGTAGCTGCTGCCGCTCATCTTCGCGGTACTGTTGCGCAATGCCTTCCGCCTGCTTGAGCGAACCTGTCACGTAGAACTTATCACTGACGTTCGGTAGCACGTTGATCCCTGAAAGCTCCAGAGGCGTGGCGGGTTCAGCCTCACGAATAGGGCGGCCGCGATCATCAGTCATTTCGCGGACGCGGCCAAAAGCCCGGCCGATGTTGATGTTGTCGCCGACTTGAAGCCGTCCCTGCTGAACCAGGACGCGAGCCACAGCGCCTCGCCCAGGCTGCATCTGTGTTTCGATCACGGTACCCCGTGCTGCCCCACCATAATCAGCTGTCAACTCCAGCAACTCGGACTGGTAGTCCAAAACCTCCACTAGGTCACTGATCCCCTGACCCGTCTCGGCGGAGGTCCGAACCACCTCTGTCTGACCGCCCCATTCTGTTGGATTCAGCTCCTGCTCAGCGAGCTGGCCGAAAATCTTGCGAATGTTCTCGTCCGTGGCCTGCGGCATGTCAATCTTGTTCAGTGCCACAATAATGGGAACACCTGCGGCCTTGGCATGATTGATCGATTCAATGGTCTGCGGCATCACCCCATCATCAGCAGCCACCACCAGCACCACCAGATCGGTCATCTTCGCCCCCCGCGCTCGCATGGAAGTGAATGCCGCGTGGCCGGGGGTATCCATAAAGACCACCGTTTTTTCCTGCCCGTCGCCGGCTACCACGGTGACACGATACGCACCCACGTGCTGGGTGATCCCGCCTGACTCATGGGCGGCCACATCCGCCTGTCGGATCTGGTCCAACAGACTAGTCTTGCCATGATCAACATGACCCATAATCGTGACCACCGGCGGCCGCGGTCCTACCCGAATCGCTTCTCGGTCCTCGAACTGCTTTAACAGCGTCTGCTCGGCCGTTACGCGCGGCTTGACCTCAAGTCCGATATTGTATTCCATGGCCACCTCTGTGGCCGCCTCGTTGCTGATAGCAGAATTGATCGTGGCCATTACCCCCTGCTTGAACAAGAACCTCATGATGTCGTTTGTCTTGATTCCAGTTGCAGCCGAAAACCCCTTGATGGTGATCGGCTCAGAAACTTCCACTTTGCCACCAGTCACGACAGCGGCCTGAGCGGCCTGGCCACCTTGTCCCTGCTTGCGCAGGTCGCGGCGGCGTTGCTTCATGTATCCAGTGGCGTTGCCCTTCAGTATTTGGTCCAGGTTTTCCAGATCGGCCTGGGAGAAATTGCTCGGACCGGTCGGCAGCGCATCGGCCGATCGCCCTCGACGCGTGTTGACCATGCGCCGACGTCGGCCTTCCGCTGCTGGGCTATCAGGCTTCGCCGAACCAGCACCGCGACCACGTGCGGGTCCCGGAGAGCGACTGATCCCGGGAACGCTGCCAGGCGCTTCTGGTGGAGCCGATCCGTCAGACCTAGGCTGCCGACTTCTCGGCATACGCACGTCCGCGGGCTCGGGCTTCTCGATTCGTACCACACGAGGCCCCTTCATGTCAGGCTTTTTCGGCGTCTCAAGACGCTCGCCCACTGGCTCGACCACTTGGGGACGATCAGGCACGTTCAACTCACCCACTTGTGTCGCAGATTTGGGCTTAACCTTCTTGGTGGCAACCCGTTGAACAGACTCGGCTCCTGACGGCGAGTCGGCGGGCTTGTCTGGCGCCGCATGAATAACAGGTCGTGGCGGCGAAGCCGGAGTTGGATCTGCCTCTTGCTCTTGCACCGCTACCCCACCGGACTCTTGGTCACCTTCTCGACTTCCGGCAGCCTTATTTTTCTTCCTAGACACCTTCTTTACCTTGGGCATATCCACCTTTTCGGCAGTCTCGACAGCCGTTCCGCCCACATTAACATTTGCTTGTACACCGAACCACTGGCGAACCGTCTCGGCCAGACCGATCTTAACCGTTGACATGTGGTTGGTGACCCCCGGAACGTCCTCAGCTTGGCACTTCTCAACGATGACCTTGCTCTTGACGCCCAGTTCTTTCGCGAGTTCGAATACCCGTATGGCTTTTGCCAAAACGCTGCTCCTTCTGCACCGATGTGATCAACTCGATCAACCGTCGGCCTTCTCGGCCGGCTCAGTGGCAAGCTCTTCAGCATCGTCCACAGCCGCATGCACCTGGTCAGGCACCGCTGACGATTCCTCCTCGACCGGCGCCACTTCATCAGCTTCGCCGTCGACCGAACTGGTCCCGTCTTCGGTGTCGGTGATTCCAACCGGAAACACGTCACCAAGGATCGCCGCCGCCTGGGCAGCGCCAGGTGCCGATGCTGCTTCGATTTCGGCTTCGGCCTTGCGCCGTTCGGCATCCTCCTTCTCACGTGCTTGCTCCTCAGCAACGATCTTTGCTCGCTCACTGGCTACCTCGATAATCTCACTTGCCTTGTCCGACTCAATGCCCAGAGTCTCACACAAATACTCGGGACCAACCTCTTCCACGTCGAACACGCTGATGACGCCCAACGCGGCCAAACGGTTGATCTGATCCTCAAGAACCTCGTCAATTCCATTAAGGAACTGCTCCATCGTGTCCAGACTCTTGGTGAACTCGGCCGGCGTCAGAATGTCGACGTCCCAATTGGTCAATCGCGCCGCCAAGCGCACATTCTGACCCCGCTTGCCAATGGCCAGAGATAATTGATCCTCATTGACGACCACGGTCGCCCGTCCCAACTCAAAGCAGAGTGAAATCTCCACCACCTCGGCTGGTTTCAACGCGTTCTGAATTAAAATCTGACTGGACTCGTTCCAACGAACGATGTCTATCTTCTCGCCGCCCAATTCATCCACGACGTTCTTGATTCGACTACCGCGTACCCCGACACAGGCACCCACGGCATCCACCTTGGAGTCGATGGAGCTGACGGCAATCTTGGTTCGGTGCCCGGCCTCACGAGCCATGGCTTTGACCTCGATGATGCGTTCAGCCACTTCGGGCACCTCGACCTCAAATAATCGGCGAATGAAATCCGGATGGGAACGACTCAGGACGATCTTGACTTGGCTACCGACATCGCGAACATCAAGAATCAGACATCGTACCCGCTCCCCGGGCTGATGCTGCTCGCCATGAATCTGCTCGCTGCGGGGCATAAATCCCTCGGCACGACCGATCTGAACCACCAATGACCCCCCCTCATACCGCTGAGCCATTCCGGTAACTAGGTCCCCGACACGATCGATGAACTCTTTGTAGATCGACGCCCGCTCATCTTCCCGAAATCGCTGGATCATCACCTGCTTGGCCGTCTGGGCCGGGATCCGGCCTAACTGCTCAAGCGGGATCTCCTCTTCACCCCGCCAAACCGTGATGCGCCCGTTCATCCGATCAACCTCAGCTGAAAACTCATCGGTATCCAAGGCGGCAAAGTGCTTCCTTGCAGCTGAAACCATCGCCTGCTCGATGTCATCGAAAAGAGCTTCTTTATCTACATTGCGATCGCGCGCAATCGAGTCAATCAGTCGAAGCATTTCAGATGGATTCATGATGCGGTCCTGGAATACACGGTGGCAGGTTGTCAAAACAAAAAACCACGAGACGACGTCAACTCTCGTGGCCCAAAGGCAAACCCAGTGGTGTGCGCGGGGTACTAAAGGCTGATCGCAACCTCCTTACGGCCACCTGCCATGGTGACTGTCAGTTGCGATCCCGAAAAGACGGTCACAGGATGGGCTCGGATAAACCCCATCACTGTCCTGCCGCCTCCACGCCGTGCGTCGCCACTACCGTATGCATCCGGCATATCGCCTCGGGATTAGACCGCCTCTACGGCTAGAGCCACCAGGCACTGTAGGGCCAGTCCACCAGTTGAACCGCTGAAGTGTAGGTAAAACCCGGATCCTGTCAAGATCTATACCGTTTCAGCCAGAACGCGTTCCTTCAACGCCTTGGCCACCAAGGGCCCGAGCCGGGCCCCTGGCGGTCACTTGATTCCGCCTGCTCGTCTGGTCATAATGGCTGATTCGCCCCCTCCACTAGGAACCGGCCATGGCTCATTCGCTCAGTGCCAAGAAACGTATCCGCCAGAATGCCCAGCACCGCGCCCGTAATCGCTGGCGCAAGAATCGCTATCGCACGGTTATCAAAGAATATCGCGAGGTCCTCCTCCACGGCAGCGTGGAAGATGCGCAACAAAAGTTGTCCGGCCTCTACAAGCTGCTGGATAAGGTTGCAGCTACCCCGGCAATGCATCAGAACACCGCCAGTCGCTACAAGAGCCGCCTGACCGCTAAGCTCAATGCCAAAAAGGCTGCCACCGCGAGTTGACTCCAGCCGGACGATTAAAATCAAGGTGCTTTTGGGGGTCAATCATCCGGCAGGATGCAGGCTTGGCTAGGACAAGCTGGCCTAGCCAATCAGGACAGGCGTATGGCAGGAGTTGTGAGAGGTCAGAACGTACGCTAACCGACAACAAAGTGTGTCCATCGTGTTATGTCAGATTCGGATCACGAAATCCGAGCTAAGGCCGCGGCGTACTATGATCTGACGCCACCGCCGTTTGATGACCTGCCCTTCTACCGCGGTCATATCCGGTCACCTGAGGCCAGCATCCTAGAGTTAGGTTGTGGGACAGGCCGCGCACTGGTGCCGTTGGCCGAACACTGCGCTCAGATCTACGGAATCGATATCTCCAGCGCAATGCTTGATCGCTGCCGTGCCAAGATCCAGAACGCGGGCATCCAAGACAAGGCACACGTTGCCCAGAAGGACATCACACGCATCAGTCTCCATCGACGTTTCGACCTAATCATCGCCCCCAATCGTGTGATGCAACGCTTAGTCACCGATGAACAAGTTGATCGCATGCTCAGTTGTATCGGGTTCCATCTCCGCCGCGACGGTATATGCATCCTCAATGCTGCCAATCCCGAGGCCGACCGACAAACACTACTGGATGCGTGGGTCAATTCAGCGGCCGTCATGCTCTGGCAAAAGGACACTCAGGCCGGAAAAATCAAGCATTTTGAGCGCCGCAGCCATATTCAGCCCGATCCACTGGTGCTCTATCCGGAGTTGATCTACCGCCTGAATCGCCCTGACGACACCTACGACCAAATCACGGTTCGGGTAGCAGCAAGATGCTGGTACTCCGATCAGTTTGTTAACCTGATCCGGAATCATGGATTCCGCATCCTCGACTACTGGGGTGGCTATAGCTCCCAAAAGTACGGAGAAGGCCCCGAGTTGGTGGTTGCCTTCACCGGCTGACCGTCGCCGGCATGGCCTCAAGCAGTAGGTAAGATCGCGGGCCGTCGATCCAGACCCGGCGAAATGGTGGCTCGCTCCCCACGGTTGGCAAACCCTTTGATAAACCGGAAACGCTTGGCAGCAGTAGGTTCATGCCCAAGACGCCGTCGAGGACCACTTCAGTGCCATCATCCATTTCAGTCCGTACGTCATAAACCAATACCGCCACGTCACGAAACTCCAAGTCGACGCCGACCGCTGGAACGATCAGCCGCCTCAACGTAAATCCCGGAGGGTTATTGATCTGCCCCGAAATACCACTGATTGGCAAGGTGAAGTCCTGCGGGCGCGTCCACTGCCCTCGATCGTCAATCAATCCCAGCGCCTTGGCATGTCGCTTGGAAATGATGCTCGCCCCGGCACCCGTATCAAGCAGCCAAGCTCCAATGTATGAGCCATGATGCGTTTCACTGCGAACATTCTGAACCATTGGGTTTGCCGCCACGGTGGGTTTGGGGCCACGATCGATAGGATTTTGGTAACGGTTGAAATCCCTCATCTGCAGTGGCACCGCATAGCTGTGGCCCTCGACTCGCTGCTCGGCACGGTGCAGGCTCGCCATCGTACCGGCCCCTAGCATGCTCTGGGCCATGGCCAGCACCGAAAGATCCACGCCAAGATTCAGATCCTTTTCCAACTGCTCAAGCATCTTCATCTGGTCCGCACCAGCCGTGGCGAATGGGTCAATCTCTACGAGGTAGTCCCGGATCACGGGCATTCCCACCACATTGATCTCACCCATCAGAGCCATAAGCCCACGCGGGGATCGCGGATTGATCTGCAACCGCACTGGCAATCCAGCGCCCTTGGGCGCTCCAACCACAAAAAGCGTGTACCTGCGGCTGACCTGCATCGGGTTCGGACCATGCAGGCCCACCTCATGGTACACCGCGCCCGGTTCCGACTGGATCGTGAATCGCTGTGCCGTAGCAGCACTGACAACCAGGCTACTGGCACCAGTGTCCAGATAGGCTTCGAACCATAGCGATGGCCCTTCCTGGGGCAATAGGCCCTCCAGTCCAAGACTGGAGCCCACTGGCCGTCCTTCCAGAATGCAATGTCCATCCCGCAACTGAACCCGAATTCGAGGCTGGGACAACGCTGCCTCAAGCGTGCGTGGCATCACGACACGCTTGCGGACCACTTGCCCTTCTACGGGCACGACCGCGAATATCAAAATCAACAACACCAGACGCCAAGGAGCAGGGCGGATCAAGGTCATACTTAAACATAGTCACTGCAACAGAGCCGGGCGGGCGTGCAAGCAATGCGGAAGATGATAATTACAGGTCTGGCAGCCGCTTGCTCTTGATACCTGAGTTCGATATTGCACCTGAACTGTAGCGATTAACCACAAAGGATTCACTATCGGCAGTAGTTCGAGAAACGGTCGACGGTGATCATCCAGAGCATGAACCGGTAAGGCACAAGAACATCGACGAGACCCTGGCAACTGCTGCTAAGAGAAATCGAAGGGGCATGAGCTATGAATCCTTCAATGAAGGCAGTGAAAGAAATACACTCAAGCCACCATCCAGATTGGCCATGGCCCACATCCGGCCACCATGGGCTTCGACGATCGTCTGCGAAATGTTCAAGCCCATGCCCATGCCCGTGGGCTTGGTGGTAAAAAATGGTTCAAACATCCGGCGTAGCTGCTCGCGATCGGCACCATGACCGTGGTCCGCCACCTGCAGGACAACCATCATCTGCTCATCCAAGGTTCCGGAGATAGTCACCGTGGATAGTCCCTCCCCACCGGAACTTGCTTCGATCGCATTTCGAAGCAGGTTCAAGATCACCTGCTCAATCTGAATGTCATCACCAACGATCATGGGCAACTGCCGATCCAACTGGAGTTCAATGGATACGCCAGCTTCGCGCATATCATGGCCCAGCATCACGCTGGCATCCTTAATAATCCTGCCGATATTAATCTCGGCCTCCCTCACATCACCCTTTTTCACGAACTGACGAAGCCGTTGGATGATCTGCCCGGCACGGTCCGCCTGCTGGGCAATTCGTCCAGCAACCTCTGCCATGGCTGTAAGGTTCAGGTTGCCTGACTCACAATGCCGCAGGCATCCATGAGCGTAGTTGCTGATAGCGGTCAGGGGCTGGTTCAACTCGTGGGCCAATCCTGATGCCATTTCCCCCATCGTGGACAGGCGAGCCACATGTGCCAACTGATCACGATGTTGGCGTGCCGCTTGCTCGGCCAGTTTGCGATCGGTAATGTCGGTCGAGATACCACAGGTAGCATAGATCCGACCTTCCATATCGTAAAGAGGAAACTTAATGGAAATATAGGTGTGCAGTTTGCCATCCTTGTGCCGAACCACCTCCTCAAATTCAATTGATTCCCGTCGCTCAATCACCTCGCGATCATTAGCGCGCAATTTATGCGCAATGGCCTCGTCAAAGATCTCAAAATCATTACTCCCCTGGACCCGTTCGTGTTTTAGATCGAAAATATGGCAAAATCGATTGTTAATTAACAGATACTTACCGTCCAGTTGTTTGACATAAACGACAGAAGTGGTGTTATCCAAAATCGATTGAAGCCGGCGTTCACTGTCACGTGCCGCTATCTCCGCCTGCTGACGTTCATCAATTTCCGCCTGCAACCGGCAAGTGAGATCGTGTAATTTTTGAGCGCGGCGATCGACTCTCTGTTCCAAGCAATCCAGAAGTTTGCCCGTCTGCTCCTCCGCCCCAACAGGCCCGGTCATCTCGAGCAGAAATCCTTCAAGGCCTTTGAGTTGATCTCCGTCGAATACACCAACACCAGTCTCTTCAACCAAGACCCGCCTACCGCTCTGATGTCTGATGCGGTAATTCAAGTGATACGGTTGGCGCTTGGCCAGCGCCTCTTCCACCTGCTGGATGATGCCATCGGCATCATCTGATCGGAAAATATCCATGAAAGTCAGACGGCCGCTGAGAAAATCAGCGGCAGGATAGCCGGTCAGTGCTTCCACCGCGTCGTTGATATAGAGCAGCGTGCAGTGAACATCTTTGCGGCACACATACATCGCCACCGGCAACTGGGCTAGCAGTATGCGCATGGGTCCGTCCCAATCCCGATGCAACGGGCTGAACGCATCAGATGGGGCCATGGCGGCGTGAGGTTGGTTCAACTCAGACATGGCAAACACAATCGCTTGTACGGAGGAACCGAGAGGAATGCAATCATTCTAGCCCAGATGCTCCGGCATCGTCTTGTACAGGCATCTGGCTTAGTAGGATGAGAAAGGTCAATGGAAGGACTGCCAGCATGTTGAAAAATATCGGGAAGCGGCCCACTCGGTTGGGCCAATTGACGTGAGACCACTTCATCACATCAATACTCATCCACCGGCAGTTGATGCATGGGGCCCACTGATTCTGATGTCAGCGGCACTTCAATCGCCTCGATAGTACCGATAGCCTGGATGATGACCGCTAGATCGTCTGGAACAGGTATCGGCTGATTGGCCCGCATTCCGGTGATGGTCCGACGTGGCGCTGCATGCTGCCCAGCCTGCACATCGATACCGGTGTGGTAGCGGATGGTGGCATCAGGATCCTTCAGCACGTGACCCGTGAGCACGCAGACCACCCGATCATCGCGATTGATCACCCCCTCTCGAACCAATTGTGCCGTGCCAGCCACTGAAGCGGCCGAAGCCGGCTCACATCCGAATCCACACCGTCCCACAAGAGCCTTGTATTCCAGGATCGTCTCATCGTCTACCTGGCACACCACTCCGTTCATGATTGACAGCGCTCGCAATGCTTTAGGCAGGTTGACTGGCTGGCCAATTTCAATTGCGCTGGCAACAGTCTGGGCACGCCAATTCGCCTCAGCCTGCCGGTCGTAGTACGCCTGCGCCACACCTTCAGCCCAACGCCCTTGGTTCCAGGTGAGACCATGACCTGTGTATAGGTCGAACAATGGAGATGCCCCGGCCGCCTGAACCACCGCTAACCTTGGGATGCGATCAAGCAGCCCAAGCGTTTGGAGTTCCTCAAACGCTTTGGCGAACGCTGAACAGTTGCCCAGATTACCGCCCGGCACCACAATCCAATCCGGCACATCCCAATCAAGCCCCTCGAGAACGCGATACATGATTGCCTTCTGCCCTTCCAACCGGAACGGATTGATGCTGTTCATCAAATAGATGCCCAACTCCGAATGTTCCAAGGCTACTTGGCGTACCCGGCGCAGACAGGCATCGAAATCGCCTTGAATCTGAAGGGTTCTCGCCCCAAAATCGAGTGCCTGCGAAAGCTTGCCGTAGGCGATCCGGCCCGAACCAATAAATACAATTCCCGTCATCCGACTCAGTGAAGCAAACATAGCCAAGCTGGCCGATGTGTTTCCTGTCGAAGCACAGGCAACGCATCGGGCACCAATGATGCGAGCATGGGTAAATGCAGCGGTCATGCCGTTGTCCTTGAACGACCCGCTCGGATTGAGCCCTTCATATTGAAGCAGCAGTTTCCCCTGCCCGATCCCGATCTCGCGAGCCAGCAGAGAGGCATCCTGTAAGTTTGTCCGCCCCTCACCAATGGTCACAATATCCTCCTCAGATCTAAAGAATGGCAGCAGTTCCCGGAATCGCCACACTCCGGAAAAATCCAGCATGCCGGCACCACGATCGCCCTTCGTCATCCACCGAGGCTCAAACTCACTTAACGATGTCGGCACCGAAACCCGATCCCAATCGTAACGCACGTCCAATAGAGAGGACCGACCCTCTCGGGCACAATACGGACACAGCAAACGGAGTTGGTCCACGCCGAACATCGCCGCACAGTCCGGATAGATGCACTGCTGATAGGCCCGCTCACTAGACATTGCATCAATTGTAGCAACGGTCGCGGTATGGCCCGATACCAGAGTGCAGTGAGATAGCCCCGATCTTCAATGGCTGGTACAACCCACGTCACGAAACATGGCCTTAAGCAACCAACCCACTACACGCCCACTGATCGGAATCACCGCCGACAATCGCGAGAATACCGCAACCTCGGGGACCTATGAGTGCGCAGCAGACTACTGCCGGGCCGTCTCAGTTGCCGGCGGGCTGGCAGTCGTACTGCCTCACGATATCGGACGTGCAGCGCACTACGCCCAGCGGTGTGATGGCTTAATACTGACTGGAGGCGTCGATCCGAATACGAGTGATTTTGGAACACCCATGCACCCCAAAGCACGACCGATGGATCCAGCGCGCCAGGCATTTGAACTCGCATTGATCGAAGCATGCACCCGGCCCCTACTTGGTATCTGCCTCGGAATGCAACTGATGGCATTATGGGCCGGCGGCCGATTGGACCAATACCTGCCCGATACGCTTGCCACCCACAAGATGCACGCAGATAACCGCTGTCATCCGGTCGCCGCAACCGCAACCGCCGAAGGCCTGCCGCCACTCGGCTCGATGTCTGAAGTCGTCTCTAGCCATCGCCAGGCAATTGTCGATCCCGGATCGCTGCAGGTGCTGGCCACAGCCTCGGATGGTGTAATCGAAGCGGTCCATAATCCGACTCGCCGGTTCTGGATTGGCGTCCAGTGGCACCCGGAACGCGCCACTGAATCTACAGTGGACCGTCGGTTGAATCAGGACCTGTTTGCAATGCTAATCCAAGCCGCGACCCGACCATAAATATGATCTAGGGCCGCAGACGACCTACCCTCTAGCGCCGGGATTCAATGCCCCGAATTCTGATCCCGACTATGCCGGAAGCTCAACAGCATTACCGCAGCCACACCTACCATCAAAGCTGCATCAGCAAGATTGAAGATCCATGGCCACAGTAGCGTTGTTGGAAACAAGTGCAGCACATCCCGCACTGCGGAGTACTGGTATCGGTCGTATAGATTACCCAGTGCCCCGGCAAGAATCAGTGCATACGCCATCTGCAGCCCCCATGCGCCGGCCCGGCTGCGCACATACAGCAACACAATCACCACGACCGCTAACACACTTGCCGCGATAAATACGACGCGCCCACCCTTGCCTAAGCCAAACACTGCGCCGGTGTTGAGCGTCAGCCGCAAGTCCAACAGGCGCCCGATTACGGTGCAAGACTCGTGTTCAGGAATGGCACTTGCAGGCTCTTGGGGATCACTCCGCGGCAACTGAACCCAATTTCCGGTTTCACTGAGCTGATACACAGATGGCTGCCGATTATCATCACTGCGAACGCGCAGCGGCCGACCCGCAACGGTCGCAAACGCCCAGTGTTTTAAGCCCAGATCCGCCGCCAGAGTCACGGCGACCAGTGCGGTGAACACGGACGTGGCAGCCAGAGATCGGCCTGCACCACGACGAAGGAAGCGGTTCGTAACCTGGAGCATCATGCGTCATCCAAAGAATTGTATCGGTTGCTCGCGACCCGCCATCGCCCGCAAAGCGTAGCCACAGCACTACCCTGCCTGGACCGGCACAAAGGCAAACTAAATCCCGCCATCAACCCGAGGCCCATCCATGGCGCTCTCGCTCACGCGCCACCTCGATTGAATAAGTGGCCCAAGGCTTGATCTCAAGGCGTTCACGCCGTATGGGCTTGCCCGATTTCAGGCATACTCCGTAGATGCCTTCCCGAATGCGTAGTAATGCCTGATCAATCTCACGCACCAATCGTTTCTCCGACTCCATCAGGCCTAGAGTAAATTCCTGCTCGTAATTGTCAGAGCCAATATCAGCCATGTGCAACGGCATGTGCGAAAGATTGCCGGAATTGTCATTACGGGCCTGCTCCATCCGGTTGACATCACCGACAATCTCAGCTCGCTTCTCGAGCAACAGGTCGCGAAACATCGTCAAGTCCTCAGCATTCAGACCAGTCTCAACCTGCTGTAATTGCTCGAGAGTCAGTGGTTCGCGCTCCAGTAGCGGTTCTAAATAGGCTGTCAGACTCGGGCCACTGGCGGGCTCGGGCGACTTCTTGTCGACCTTGGACGAGGCCTTTTTAGGCTTAGTCGCTTTCTTGAGAGTCTTCTTTAACTGCCTGTTCTCTGTTGGCTGGGCTAAAGATTTGGTCGCCAATGCGGTCTTGGCCTTCGGCTTGGTAGCACTGGCGGCCTTCTTCTTAGCGATCTTCTTCGCGACGGCCTTCTTCTTGACGATCTTCTTCTTGACGATCTTCTTCTTGGCAGCGGTAGACTTGGGACTCACTGACCCAGTTCCAACCTCTTTCTTCGAGGTTGCTGACTTTTTCTTGAGATGATGAGACTTCTTGGGCAAAGACGCACTCCGCCTGCTAATTATATATAAGTATCATATAAAAATGATCTTATAATTATAAATGGCACCAATTAAGAACCGGTCATCATTTCGCAAAGCGGGGGCAGTTTACCGCCAAGGGTAACCGGCGGCAAGCCAAAATCTCGTGCGCTACCGGCTCTGTACAGATCTACCTGAAAACTGGATGGCCCGGTTCCTTGGACCAAACCCCATTTTACCAGAAGTGGCTGCTAATCCCCATGGACAGTCCGCAAACGTGGACTTAACCGCAGCAAGAGGTGGATGCGTTCGAACTGATCAACCCAGTCAGCCAGAACGACGGCTGTCTGGTGCGGAGGTACTGGGGCACCCGGCAATGGACAGGACGGACCCAGTTGGCTGTCTGCCAGCGCTCGATATTGATTCAGGGTGCGATCACCAAACCAACCTGCCAGTTCGTAGTCCTCGGCGCAAAACACCATGACTGGAACCCGATCACCGCCATTGATACGCACCATTTTCTGAAGGTCGGCATGCTCGTCGCGGTCAAGCCATCGCAAGTCGATCATAGGACTGGCATCGGCAATCCGCTGTATCAGGGGACACTGCTGGGCGCAATCACCACACCAGATCCCAGACACACCGATAACATTGATCTGACGTGTAAACCCACCAATCAGGTCCCGCTGGCTATTACTAAGGCCAACCGCATCATACACGTTGGACCAGTCACGTCGTTGTCCCGAGCTACCCGTCGCAAGGTAATCGTCAAAGCCCAAGCCACTCTGGTGCCACCGTTGCAACTGCGTTGGGTTCAGAATGTTATCACTCATCAAGTATCCCACTGCGTCGTGCGTAGTCGAACACGCCGCCGGCTTCGATGATCGGCAGAGCATCACCAATTGGTTTCAGCGAATAAGTGGCATCGGTGCGATGGTTCGTGATCGCGCCTGCGGTAACGTCCACCGTACACTGATCTCCCGTTTGAATGGCTCCATCAATTAATCGATCCTCCGATTCCAAGGGCGGCAGGTATCCACCATTGACACAGTTGCGGAAAAAAATGCGGGCATAAAACTGTGCGATGACCACCTGGATCCCCGCTTCAGCGATCGCCAACGGTGCATGCTCCCGACTCGAACCACAGCCAAAGTTGCGGCCTCCGATAATGATCGCAAACTCCGAATGGTAATTGCCTTCTGGCACCAATGGCACGTTGCCATCGGGAAGTCCTCGCTGTCCCAACGGTACCCCAACACAGGCGTACATCCCGAAGAACCGTCGTTCCTCCGGATCGGTGGGATCGTAGGCTAGATATTCTGCGGGGATGATCTGGTCGGTGTCGATGTCATCACCCAGAACATACGCCGACCCCTTGATGATGGATTGCACTGGACGAACTCCTCTGCGAATCTTATCTGGCACTCGTGACAATGGCACCGCAGCAACAGAGCTTACCGCATTTCTCCCGGGCGCGGCGTGGAGATGGGGGATGCTACCGGGGCAGCCGCGGTGTCTCAGGTGGGCTGGCGGTGCCCTTGTCTGACTCTTCCGGTGGCAGGTCGGGGAGGTTACGCAACGCAATGATCTTTGTATCCAACATATGAATTCGCCCTGATAGCGCTGGTGGAATGGCAGGACCGATCAGTAGCCGGGTCTTCTGAAGTACCAGGGCAGCATCATTGGTCCGCTCACTATCAACATATCGCTGGCATAGTTCCAACATCTGATTAATGACACGGTCCTGTGTCGGACGTACCCCATTATGCGTATGCAACTCAAGTATAGCGTGGGCACTGACAAAGGCCTCATCGATCTGGTTCAATTCGATGTAGGCCCTAACCAAGCTGCGCTGAAGCTGATCCATGACTTCCCGAGTAAGCGAATCCTCGGCCGCCTCCAACTGCTGAAAGTCGGCCAGAGCCGCAGTGGCATTGCCCAGACTGAAACGGACCTCCCCACGGGTCAGATAAAGAGCGAATCGCACCTTCTCAGGGATCGGCTTGGCCTCACCGCGATCCAGCGCCGCAGTAATTATCTCATCAAGAAGCTTGGGAGTAGCACCAGCGGCTCGTAACTCGAGGACGGATTCAAACACGGCTTCCGGAACCACCCGCCTGGACATGGCCACGATTGCCTCACACCACAGCTCGTGGATCTGTGGCTGCGTTGGCAAATGGCGTGCCAGTTCCAACAAGGTCCAAGGATCCATGCCGCGTCGCCGCGCCGCGGCCACGGCGATCGGCTCAATGATCGGATCACCCAGTCGCTTGGCCAGTAACTTCAATGACCGGTCACTTTCGGCCCACACGCGAGCAGCCGCTTCCTTGACCGCCCGATTCTCAGAGTCCACCCAGTCGGCGATGCGCTGCCAATCCTGATTATTGCCCACCATCCCCAATAACCGAACCTCCTGTGGTGACGGGAATAATTGGTGGATTAAATGCTTGCGTACGATACGCCCGGCCTTCTGCAGTTGGCGAGCATCGAGCATGTCACGCTTGGCCATCTCAGCCAGGGCACCGGCGGCCTTAGGACGTAGTTGCGGACTCGCGAGCAGTACCAACGTTGCCGGTGTTGCGACCTGCCTAGGCATCCGCTGCATCATGAGCAAATCTGCTCCTAGCACTCTAGTAACATGCTCTTGGTTTATCTTGAGCCGCCCAGCGACCAGGTCAGCAGCGGCCTCATCCGGAAGTTGATATAGCAGAAGCGTCGCTGCCTCACGTAGTTTCGGCGATCGGTCGTCGAGTCGGGATCGCAATGCCACCCGCAACGGTTCATCGAACGGCTCGCCACCCAACAGAAGATCGGTCGCCAACTCAACGGCCAGTTGGCGAACCGGCAGTAATGAGTCAGACAACATAGACACCAGCACCCCGGACTTGTCCACTGCGGCGGCGGTGCGATAGCTGGCCTTGTACAAATCCAGCATCCGGCGAACGATTTCCTCGTGCAGAATGTCACGACCGGCATGATGTCTATCCAGATTCCTGCGCATCTGCTCATGCCAACGAGCCGGATTCCAAATGCGTGCCTCGATCCACCACTGCCGCCATAACGCACGATCCTCTCCGTGATCTTCCAGCCCCGACAGTGTGGCTAGCGACGCAAAGGCGGCAAGTTGAATCCTTTCTGGGCGATCAGGTGCGATCAGATCCATCAACTGGTGAGCCGACTCCTGTGTCGATTGATGGCCCAAGGCCTTGATGGCGCCGCTGCGATGCCACAACGACAGCTGCAAGTCACCGGCAATCTGGGCAAGTTGACGCACCAGTTGCGGATCGTCGAAGCGACCCAGGGCCTGAGCCACCCGGGCCTGAAAGGATTCATCGCCATGGACCAGCAACGCCACTATCGGGCCACTGAGTGATCGCGGGGGAGCCTGACTACGCTGCACGATGACCTCCATAATCGCCTGGCGGGCCCGTGGGTAGCTCGGATCCTCAAGTACCATCACCAGCATCCGGTCAGTATCGCGGTTGGCTTTGTTCAACAGTGCCCGGACCGCCACACGTCGATCCGGCGCAGTGGCTGTCCTGTCGATTAACAGTTCAAAAGCAGCGGCGAGGTCAGCAGTCAGCCCACCGCTGTCGAGTAGATCCCGCGGATTGTTGGGAGCAGGCGATGTGCAGCCAGAAATCATCCACACCAGAAACCCGATGATCGGTCTAAGTGCGGTTGATCTGATATTGACTGTCAACTTCATGCCTCTGATCGGCCTGCCATGGCGCTACAACCTGCGGACTCTGCCCACGGAGGGCCGGTATCATATCTCCGTTGAGTGGATTTCGTTGAATGCACCAAATCCATGCCACACCACTAGTATCGGCAAACATCCCGGAACCCGGAACGGGCATGGATGACTGGTTTGACGCAGAACGGTAGGCCAAACCGATGATTCGCCAATGTCGGGCTGGATCCTGGAACACGGAGCTTCGGCAATTGCAGCAAGCCATGGATGTCGATGCCGAACGATCCGGGTGGTACTTTGGCATGGACCTAATGCCAGATGCAATACTACAAACAGGCGATGGGTTGCTACGACAAGGGCTGCATGACCGAAAGAACAAATAGGTTTTGGTGAACCTGGAACAAAA
>Ga0310123_10000952_pt1 | contig 25056 bp, 16 predicted proteins | sample CB6_AW_1057_MG_FD_203505 | JGI IMG/M metagenome (GOLD analysis project Ga0310123, IMG submission 203505) | Marine microbial communities from Western Arctic Ocean, Canada - CB6_AW_1057 | ecosystem: Environmental > Aquatic > Marine > Oceanic | place: Canada: Western Arctic Ocean | collected... | reverse complement strand
CCCGATCACCGGCCGTGCGTTTCAATTCTTCGAAGCCCTCTTCCGGTGAGACCGGTTCCCGCCATGGCTGAACAAGTCCTGTCAGACCAACCGGATTGACCTTCCACAGTTTGTCCTGCCATGTGCGTATCTGATTCGCCAGGCCTGGTACCTCTCCGGGAGACGCTGTCCGCCACCTGTGGCGTATCGATTCCAGGAGCAGTGAATCAGGTTCGCGGGCTACGATCATTCTCGCAAGAAGCTGCATGTACTTCAGACTGAGTTTGTTCTGTTTGGCGACCGAGCTCAGTTTGTCAAAATCGATGCCGTCCACCAGGTCTTCGCGATGTTGAATGAGGGCGAGCAGGTAGGGTTCAAGGTCGACCCGTCCGTCGTTCGCGCTGGCATGGGTTCCTTCGTCGGTCTTCCATTGATCCAGAATACTTACGTCGCTGTTTCCGCTGGTGTACCGCGCATAAACTGCACGAATCCCGGCCAGAATCTCTCTCACCCAGTCCCGCCGCGTCATGTGCATGGAAAAACGAAAACCATCATGCAGGAGCACCGCGTGCGAGGCGATCTCCTGCGCTGCGTCCAGATACTTTTGCATGAGAACGGGTGAGATCCCCAGGGCATTTGCCGCGTTGGTAAACCCTTCACCCGCCGCACCGTCGACCGGAAAGTGCCGTGTGGGATCCAGCTCGACTCCCGTTAAATCCCGGATGGTGTATGTGAATTCGGCGTTGTTGAGGCGCCGCAGTACCACCCGCCCCGGATCTCCGCTGCGCACACAGGCTTCCGTGTCCAGATAGCTCTGAACCCAGCTGCGAAGTTGTTTCCGTTGTCTGGTATTGAGCTGATCGCTGTCCTTCGGTGGCATCTCACCGCTGCCGAGCATCAGACTGACTTTTTGCCAGGCAGAAGGATCGCGCCGCACATCATCAAACACTTCAAAACGTTCGAGGTCCGGTTGCCGTTCCTTCTGGTTTGATGAATGGCATTCGAGACAGAAGCGTTTCAGGAGTGGACGAATTTCCTTCTCATACCGAGCGCCAAGTACTTTCATGGCTGCCGGTTCATCACCAGCGACGATGGGGACGACTCCTGTTACAACAAAAGCCATGAGCACCGTGATACGAAGCAAGACTCCGGCGTACGTGGCCACACTCTGGTTTGGCCGGTCTCCTGATCGAGCCACAGGTGTTGACCTTAGGTCTCGCGTGCGGCACCGGAGCCCGGTGGTCCGTAATTCAATGGAGTCAGAAACCACCGAGCCTGAGCTTGTACTGTGACAGAGATTCATACTCACTCATGGTAGTGTCAGTCCTGAGTGGTTGTCACTCAGAATCGTATATCGAACCGTGCTGTTACGGACAGTCGTGCATTCTAATGATCACATTCGACAACAACTTCTTTCAGCCAGGCTGTGTTGCCACCATCCGGTGAAGAGAATAAGGCCCGATACTGCAGCCAGCGATGCTCGGTCGGGACATTCACCAGCCGGGCTCCGGAATCGGAATACGATGATTCGGGTCCCTGCGGTCCACGCCATTTGGCCTGCCTGAGTGCCTGCTCATCGTGTGCACTGCGGATCTGGAAGGTGACCGAGGTCCCCAGCTTCATGTCCGCCTGCCAGTCCAGGCGGGCAAAGGATACATTTGGCGGGGCTGTCACGGCATCAAATTCGTAAATCCACCTGAACCTGCGGTCATAGATATTGCCCGCATCGATCATTGAATCCAGGTGCACTCCGACTGTGGGCAGGTTGTCGCGGCGCCTGAGCGAGAAACCTTCCGGACCACCCCGAAAAATATCGGTCCCTGCTGCACCGTGGTCGAAATTTTCCTGATGGTTGGAGACGATTAGTTCGAGCCAGCCATCACGGTTCAGGTCAAGTGCGTTAACAGCCGACCCCGAACCAGCCTTGAGCAGCGTACGCCGTTTGGCGCTGAAGTTTCGGCTTCCGTCACCCCAGTACACGAACGTGGGGACCTTGCGATTGGTATCTGAACGATAGTTGGTCATTGCAATGTCCAGATGACCGTCCCGATTGAAGTCGGCGACCGTCGCGTCGAGTGCCGTGTAGCCCTCAATTTCACCAGGTGTATTCGCTGTAAATCCCTGCGGGTCGCCCCAGTAAATGAGCGTTGGCGTATTAACTGTATAGCGTGTCGGGTCGGCACCACTGGTAAAGATCAAATCCAGCCAGCCGTCGTTGTCCAGATCGGCAGCGACCGCGTGAGGTGCCCCATTGGCGGGAAGGCGTTCACTGCGTTCCCGTCGATATCCGTGTGGACCGCCGTACCAGATTTCGGAACTGACCGCACCGGCGAGAGGAAACACCAGATCCGGCCATCCATCCCGGTTCAGATCGGCGATCGTGTTTGCTTCAGTACCACCGGCAGACAGTTCGAATTCATCGGTCTGCGCTCCGGAAAATCGTGTTGCGTTGCCCCACACGATAACGGCCCGAGCGTTGGCCCGTAAACTGCGGGATGTGCCAGGAACTGTAAACAGAATGTCCAGAAATCCGTCACGGTTCAGATCGGCCACACTACTGCTCATGGGGCGATGCACCGGTAACTCGGTACGCTGCCGTGATTTGATATTATCTGCACTTCCCCAGAGGATCAGCGACGAGGCTGATCGATCGCCCAGGAAGACGAAGTCGGGATAACCATCGTCGTCCAGGTCGGCCACGCTGTATTCCATATGCGGGTGCACATCGAGTACGCTGGCCGAGGCACTGCCATAGTTGTGCCCTTGATTGCCCCAGAAAATTAATGCCGGCGGGGGTTCGTGTTTTCCACTGTTGTGGCTGACCAGAAGAATGTCCGGTCGGCCATCCCGATTCAAATCGGCTGTTCCGCTGCCGATTGTACCAAAACTGGTTAATTCCTTACGGCGGTACCTGGCATAGCCGTCAGGACCACCCCAATAGATGTACGATGGGACGTCGGCACCCACAGCGTCATAACTGTTTCCAAACAGGATATCGGGGATCTCATCGTTGTTGAGATCCGCAATCTGAACGGTCGTCGCGCCCAGCGTCGGCAGATCGGTTCGACTGTCCGGGGCAAATCCCTGTGGAGACGTCCAGTAAATCGTGGAGGAGGAAACACGATACTTCTGTCTGATGCCGGGGATCTGACCCCGGTTGGCGAGCACGATTTCCGGTCGGCCGTCACGGTTCAGGTCGGACGCGGCGATCCCCTGGCAGTTGTTCGCCGGAAGTATAAAGGCACGGTCAACGTCGAGTCCGTTTTTCGACCCTGACAACACAACGGCTTTCCGGGTGCCGGCGACCACGAGATCCACGAAGTGGTCGCCGTTGAGTTCCGCCGCCAGCAGCGTCTGCATACCCTGGCCACGGCCGGAACGATCCTCAGCGAGTCTGGCCAGACGTAAATCATCTCTCTCGAGAACCTGCCGACTGTCAACATCAAAGCTGCCGGTGCCGTCATTGAAATAGATGAACACGCTGTTTTGTTCACGATTCAAATTGACGAACGCCAGGTCTTCCGCTCCGTCGCCGTTAAAATCCCCCATGGCAACGTCCGAGGCACTGATCGTGGGAATGGATGTTCGCTGTGTGGGATGAAAGCCGTTGGCAGTGCCCCAGTAAATGTATGACTCCAGATGCAGCCGATATCCCCACGACTTCCCGCGCTCGTCTCCTCGATTGGACAGCACGACCTCCGGCATTCCGTCGCTGTTGAGATCACCGACCGCCACGCCACTGGCCAAAAACGTCGGCAGGGCTGTACGGTTCGCCAGCGAGAACCCGGAAGTACCGCCCCAGTAGATCAGCGAGTTCTGATCGGGCCGGTAATTGTGCATGAAATTGGCAAACACTATGTCAAGATAAGTATCACCATTGAGGTCTGCGATCTGCGCTCGGCCTCCGCCCATCGAAGGCAGTCGTGTGATGCGCGTCCTGCTTTGATCAAGCCACGTTAACAGTGAGAACGGAGCACGCAGTTGCCACATTTCCGGAAGGAGAGAATGGAATCCGTCGACACCACCCCAATAGATCAGTGAATCGGGTGCGTATACGCTGTCATGATCCTGGGTAAACAGCAGGTCGAGTTCACCGTCCAGATTAAAATCCAGCCGGTTGATCGTCTGAACGCGTCCCTTGTGGGAGACGTACAGATTCTGGCCGCCGTCGGTCGCCAGACCCTGACGTAACTGTTCGAATCCACTGCGTCGTATTCGTACCGGTTCGCGCGCATTCAGGATCGCGGTGTGCTGTACAACCATCACCACCAACAGGATGGGTGCCAGCCGCACAAATCCAGTGCATTGGTGCAACCGCATTGAATTCTCCACAGGAATGGCAACGCTGCAGGCGTTGCACGAACTGCTATCCGGCGTTGTTTGCCGGCCAGGGTTCTCCGGCTTCAGTGGCCGCGATCATTTTTTTGAGTCGTTCAACAACGAATTCGGTTGCCCTGGTCAGAATGAGTTCGCCGGTTTTGGCGCGTGCCAGAAATGCTTCTTCCTGGCGTCTGCGATCACGCACATTTTCACCTGCGCAGTTGATTTGGCCGTCCTTGAAGGTCCGTCCGTCTCTGCGCAGGAACTCCTGGACCTCCGGAGAAAATCCGGATTCGTAGTCCAGCTTTGCGTCATCGTATTCTTCCATCGTGAAACCTCTGAGTCGCCCAGGGAAGGCCGCCATGTAAATGGACGTTTCGAACTCTCCTGCGTGAGACGTTGGCATTTTGGCTGACATAAACGTTTTCGTGTAGCTTCGGGGAGTCCCGGACCAGTAGGAATCGGCATCGATATTGATGCCCAGTTCTTTGCGCCACCCCGGCAGCGCTTCCTGCATTGGCTGATGATTCCCCCCGTGACCGTTCAGAGCCAGGATCGTGTGAATACCGTGTGCCTTGAGGCAGCTCATGACATCCAGAATATAATTTTGAAATGTCTGCTTTCTCAGCGTCACTGACCCCGGGCGTGCCATGTGATAGGGCGCATATCCACAGGGACTCGGTGGAGCGACAATGACCTGCGGATAGAGTTCCAGTGCCGCCCGCTGGCAGATCAGTGTGGCAATGGCCACATCGGCCACCATGGCCATGTGTTCGTTATGCTGTTCAACAGAGCCGGTCGGCAGAATGGCCGCTTTCAGCTGACCGCTCTCCATGAGTTCGCGGGTTTCCCGACGCGTATTTTCCCAAAGCAGAACCTTGTTTGGGTTGACGAAACTGCTGCCACCACCGGCCCGGGCCAGTGGATCAGCTGTAAAGGGCAGCGAACCGGCTCCCTGAGCCTGAGCCTCCGGTTGCTTGACGGCCGCCACGGTTCCGGCTCCGATCACGCTGGCCGTGGCGGACCGAATTGACTGAAAAAAACCTCGTCGACTGGTTGCGTCACTCATCGATTCATTCCTGTCGTTTGAAGAAAAAGTCTTCGGCAGTTGTCACCAGAATCTTCTGTTTGTCTGATGCCGAGAGAAAGTCGGCGTGGTCCTGGATCAGGGCTACTGCGGCTTTGAACGTGTGGCCGTTCTTCGTCTGCAGCGGTGCATCACTTTCCCACATACATCGTTGCGGGCCGAATGCATCCACCATCCGTCGGATCACCGGTAACATATCCAGATAGGGCGGTATCTTGCTGCCCAGAGCATAGAACCCACCAAACTTTAGCATCACTCGTTTGTGTCTGGCCATCCTGGCAAGCTGTTTGATCTCATCTTCGATGAACTGCATCCCGCGACCGATCAGACAAAAATGATCGATGATCACCGGCGTCTCGGGGTGCCTGGTGCACATTCGATCCAGTTCCGGCAGGTCGGACGGGCCCATCAGGAAGCTGAGTGCCAGGTTATGCTCGGCACCGGTCCTGAACATTTTTTCGTAACCGGGATGATCCAGCCATCGCTCACCATCGTTGAATTTCGGACGGGTTGATTTGCCGCGAATTCGAAACGCGTAAATTCCGCCGCTGGCCAACTGGGTCATCATGACGTCCGGACCGGCGAGCGAAACATCAGTGACGGCGGGAACAATCCCCGTGCCCACGAAGTGCCGGGGATCCCGTGCAATCACATCCAGTATGTATCGGTGATCGACACCATACCAGGTCATCTGGATCAGGTTGAAGCGATTGACGCCGGCCGTCCGGCCGCGTTCGACCACCTCCTCGGCTGAGAAGCTCGGGAACCACAGATCCCTCGGCGTAAAACCATCCATCAGCGGAAAGTTTTGCGTATCGGATGTCCAGATGTGCACATGGGCGTCGATGATCCCGCCGGTCGGATTCGAATCATCGGCCGATGCGGGCGCAGTGGAAAGGGTGGCTGCAACTCCGGCTGACGCGAGTGATGTCATACACTCGCGACGTGTTAACGTTTGCATGGCTCAGGACCTCGGTTCGACAAAAGCTTCACTCGCTCCATGACCGGACACACTGTCAGTAATCGAGAGGTACTCTTTCGAAATGACGATGGATCAGATAGGAGATGGAGCAGTCGACGTCATAAACTTCAACGGGCAGATTCAATTTCGGATCACGTCTGAGCAGTGTTACCGTTACGAGATTGTCTCCTCGCCGCGGAAACAGCTCAGGTGGCAGATGGAAATCAAACAGGTAGCCGTAGGGTCCGGCAATTGCGTTTTTGATTACACGAAAGTGCAGATCACCTTTGCGAAGAATGGACTCGGCCAGCACATGATCGTTCAGTGCGACACGTACCTCGTTTAGTCCGGTTTCGAAATTCACCAGGTGCACCCGCAGTCGAACCTGATCAATCTTACCCTCGGCATGCCATCGCGCCAGGTCGTCTCCTGTACGCAGACGCACAGTCAGCGGCTGTCCCACCCTGAGGCCGTGCGGGAGGATGGTTTCGGTGGGTGGAAACAGTCCGGTCGGCTTTGACGAACTTTGTTGCAGTGACAGTGCGCGGTAGACTTTGTCCGTGGTTGCCAGGAGATCGGGATGGCCCAGCAGCCTGAGCGTTTGGTATTCCTCGCCCGGCCAGGGCCAGCCGTTTGGAGCCCACATCCCTCCGCCAATTCCAAATCCGTCAGCACCGCGATCATAGGCATTGGTCGCAGCGGCCCGGATCATGGCAGGCGTTGCTTTGTGCTCCCGGGAGCGCCCAAGGAACTCGGATTCAAATCCGGCCAGCACGCGGCAGTCTGTGCCATGTGTGATGTCCACGACAGACGTCAGGTTCAGATCCTGATCCAGCATCGGCCGATTCGTGCTCAGACAGATCAGCCCGTCGACCAGTGGCTGTGACACCCATTTCTCGACCTCAAAACCCAGTGAGTTCCAGACGTCGGGTGTCTGGGCAGGAATGCGCACGTAGATGCATTTTTGACGTCCCTGGGTCCGGCTTGCCTGTTCAGCCACGGTTCGCAATCTGTCGATCCAATCGGTCAGCAGCGGTGCCATTCGGTGCACGTCGCGGAAGCGGCAAAACGGACCAAATTCATTGTCGATTGAGAGGTCCAGTTCGACACCGTCGGTCTCGTACCGGGTCAGCAATTCTTCAAAGATTCGGAATCGTTCTTCCCGGACTTCCGCATGCATAAAATTCAGCCGGCCGGGCTGGAAGAAGCGTGCGAGGTTTTTCGCCCGAAGATCGTCATCCGACCCCACCTGTAGTTCGGTGCGATATGCAAAGTCAGATGAGCGTCCAAGGCCGGCATATTTCTTTCGGTCAGCACTCACAATGCAGACAGGAGCTGTGGGGATGAACCACAAACCTTTTTCGTGGCAGCGATCGCAGTACAATTGCATCGGATCATGGCCGTCGGCGATTATTTGATGCAGATTGCGGGAAGCACGGTAAAAAATTTCGTGAGTCCACACATCGACATTCTCACCCCACTTCTGACCCACACGGCTGTCGTACTGCACGACTCCGCCTTCCAGTCCAGCGGAAAAAATAAACGTATCGACTCCGCTGTCCACAACCTGGTCGACCGTTGCGACGTAGTCTTCAGGAGTCATCGGTGGAGCAAACTGGTACAGCGGATTCGCGTGGCGCCCGTCGTCGTAGAAAAAGACACGTGGTTCGACTTTGGTAACGCGATCACTACCCGTGACATTTGCGCCGTTTGCGGAGACGTGTGGTGTGGTCACCGCGGCCGTGGTGCCAACCGTTTGCAGAAATTCCCGGCGTTGCATTTATTCAATTCCCATGGCGAGGTCAGCAGGTGTCGTCGGGCTGTTCTGCGTGTTTGCGGACAATCGCGGCGATTTCCTTCCGATCTTCCGGCTCAACCTGCATACCAGGCGGACGAACCGGACCTCCTGCGCGCTCCAGTACTTCCAGACCGACTTTGATACCACTGATCCCGTAACCCGGTTTTACACTTCGCAACTGTGCGATCGGTGCAATGCGTTCTTTGTGGATTGTTTTCATTGCGTCCACGTTGCCGGTCGTTCCCTCCAACCAGAATGCACGACATGCATCGGGTACAAACGTGGACACCGCAGAGGTATAGGCTCTTGCGCCGACAGGCAGTGCTTTTTCAGCGTGACCCTCACCCTCAGCAATCCACAGAAACTCGTCACCCACCACGGACGTCACTGTTTGACCACGCTGCACATCGCCACTGGCGTCCTTCATGCCCATGACATTGGGCAGTTTCGTCAGGCGCTGTACAACATCCGGCCAGAAGTCACCTTCTGCACATGGATACAGTAGTGCGCCAATGCACACCGAGTTTGCGACGTCATACAGAAACTGATAAGCCCCTTCTGCATTATTACAGGCGAACGGCCAGGCAAAGATGAGAATCGCGTCTGCGCCGGCTGCCTCTGCATTCCTGGCCATTTTGAGTGTGTTGCTGTATCCCCCGCCCACACCGGCGACCACCGGCAGTCGGCCCTGCGCACCGGCAACAGCCGCACGCACCAGCTGGTTATGTTCAGCGACACCAAGTGTAAACAGTTCACCGAGTCCGCCCGAGACGACGATTGTCATATTGTCGGGGGCGGAACGGGCATGATGGGCGACATTCCCGCGTATTCCGACAGCGTCCAGTTCATAATTGGATCGAAAGGGTGTCGTCAGGAAATTGTGCACACCGGAGAGTCGTCGAACCAGTTCAGACTTTGTGCGCTTCGCCGGATTTTTTGTCCGGCCTCCGGTCGCAGCCGAATGTCCGGACCAGAACCGACCGGTTGTCAGTCCGAGAGTTCCCAGAAATACTCGTCGTGAACAGTTCGTCAACGTCCTGCTCCCTGTGGTGCTCAAAACTGCTGGAAAACACAAGGGTCACGCTGCAGGACAGGTATTCCTGCCCGTCCTGCGACAGTTATTTCTCGAATGGTCTCTATTCAAATACGTTTGAACTGTTCGACAACTTTTTGCAGTGACTTGATTTCACGAATCATCGGCTGCATTTTCTTTTCAGCGGCCTCCATTTCCAGAGCCCGGATGAGCACTCCCTGAATCTGTGCCGCAGGAATGCAGACCACACCGTCACGGTCGCCGACAATGTAGTCACCTGGCGCAACCGTGATTCCGCCACAAACGATCGGTACGTCGCGAATCAGACTGGTGGATCGGCCCAGCATTGTTGCCGGGCTAATGCTCCGCGAGAACACCGACAAACCCAAGGCCTCGATTTCAGTTACGTCGCGAACGGCTCCGTCAACGACGACCCCTTCCATGCCTCGCACAGATGCGGTTGTTGCCATCAGGCCGCCCAGGCCGGTGACGTTCAGGTCACCTGTGACCACAACGAGAATGTCTCCGGGACCTGATTCGTCGATGATCTGGACCGCGTGGGCCGGTCCCAGATTTTTCTCCTTTGTTAGTTCTCCGGACGGTCCAAATAATGCTGTTTTCGCGCGGCCCACCATCCTGTGTTTCAGGCTGACCGGCCGCATGTCGTAATTCATGAATCCACGCCGACCGACAATTCCGTCCACTGCGTCGGCCAAAGTGGCCGTCGGAATGGATTTCAGCTGATCGACGATTGCCGTTTCGGCATCAGACTGATGCGTCGCAGGCTGTAGTGTGATTTCCGTGCAGCCCGGTATCACCAGAACCAGAAAGGCAGGCAGACATAAGCGAACGGGCCACGGAAGTCGCGTCAGGCGCTGCTTCGAAGACGACCGTGGCTTGGGCAACGTACCGACCGATTCAGGCTGCCCAGTTGATTTCAGTGTCATGTGCGATCATCTCCCGGCTGAATTCCGACGAAGGAACGGTTTGGCTTCTCATTAACGGACCTGAAAGACGGCCTCGATTTCGACGGCAATGCCAAATGGCAATCCGCTCATCCCCACAGCACTCCGAGCGCCCTTGCCGGCCTTCTCACCGAATATTTCGATCATCAGTTCGCTGAATCCATTGATCACCGCCGGGTGTTGTGTGAAATCGTTTGTGCTGTTCACCATTCCGGTCACCTTTAACAGCTGCACAACCTTATCAAGACTGCCAAGTGTTCCGCGGATTGTGCTCAGCATGTCCAGGCCTGTTAGGCGGGCTGCCTCATGCCCCTGTTCGATGGACAGTGTTTCACCGACTCGCCCCTTCATGAAGCCACCCTCCGGTTTTCGGGGACCGTGACCGGAGAGATAAAGAATATCCCCCGCCCGAACTGCCGGTTCAAAGAGAGCTGGTGGTTTGCTGAATTTGCGCAGCTCGATGCCCAGCTGACGTACCCGTTCTTCCGCACCGGAGGAATCTTTGTTTTCTGCGCCTGCAAAAACATGTACCGAACGTATCATCAGCGGGCCGGTCACGGCTCCCGCAGCGAAGAAGGAACAATTCCTGAGAAAATTGCGACGACCGACGCGTGACATGGCGTTTCACTCCCTTCAAAGTCAATCAATACAAGACTGATAACGACGATAGCCAATGGGGATTAGGATTTCGACAGACCAAGCCGGTGTCAAAGAGCATGATCACATACTCATCGATGTGAAATCAGATCAGATTGTTCTGCTCCATGAATTCTTTTAGCGGCCCAAGCTCCTCGGGCATGTTGCTCTTTCGCGGAGGCCGTACCAGCGTGGTGCTGTATAATCCCTTCAGATACAGCGCTGATTTGTAACACTGCGGGTATCCCAGAGGTATGGTGATCGCCAGCAGAGTATCCTCATATTGAAAAACTATTTCGCGAGCCCGTGCAATGTCATTTCTTTCCATCGCCTGGTGGAACTCTATGCCGATTTCGGGTGCGAACGGAGTTAGTGCACAGAGATAAGCCGGTGATCCGATCAGGTAGCCAAACAGGAAATGCTTCATCTGCCCTGCACTGACAATTGAAAAATCATACGGACGTGTGGCGCGAATGAAGTCATGGTAGCCGTACAGCTCTTCATGACACTTGTCACCAATCAGCTTGGGAATCTGCGCCAAACGCTTCATCAGGTCGACGGAATACCCGGTATCCGATATGAGCAGCGGCAATTTGGTGCGGCGGTCAATTTCGGCCAGGTGGTTGAAAATTTCGTCATCCTTTTTTGTCAGCTGGCCAGTGTGGACGTTCATCGCATCGACGCCGGAGTCCTCCAGCCGATTAACAAAGTCAATCATGCGGTTGGTCCACCAGATTCCGGTGCCACCCAGAACGAGCGTACGTCCGCGTGCCTGCGCTGTCACCGTACGAATTACGGCTTCCATCTCGTTTTCGCTCAGGAACCCCAGCTCGCTGTCTCCATAGGTCATGAACAGGATTGGCACTTTCTTCTCACACATGAAGTCGACCCACGCGCGGAGGCTGCCGTGATCGATGGAGAAGTCTTTGTTATAGGGCATTGTGATGGATGCCATGGGCCCTTTGAGCTTGCGCAGTACTTTCCGGCAGCGTTCATTTCTGTGAAACGATGGTGCTGCAGCAACAGCGGAACCGGCCAGCCCCGTGGCGCAACCAAGCAACGGTGCGGATGCCAGCATCTGCTTCAAAAAGGACCGTCGGTTTTCCGGTGCGGACAGATTCGCCAGAGACATTTGAGCTTTCCTCTCAATTCAGCCTGGAACGGCGAGAGCCGCTCCGTAGACATCGTTGTTCCCGGGTCGATCCTGCATATATCGCAGAATTCCCGTGACTGCTGGTCCTGAACCTGAAACTACTTGCGCTGAGCCCGGGCGTGTTCCTGCCGAGTGTGAGTCTCACTGGCACGATTAAGTTTTGTCAGCAGCTCATCCGGAATTTTCAGGTGAGTCCCTCCGATGTTGTCCACGACGTGTTCCGGACTCTCTGCCCCGCCCAGAACGGTCGTCACTGCGGGATGAGAGAGACTCCATGCAATCAACAACCGCGGTCGTGTTGTGCCGAGCTGGCCGGCAACCTCATCGAGGACACCGACCAGGGAGCCGTAGCGGGCGTTTTCCTTGCGACCCGGCGAGAGCCGTCCGCAGTCCTGTGGACTGAAGGCCAGGATACCCAGTCCCGAGTGTCCAATGACTTCCAGCAAATCGGTGCACATCCGCAGTCCGGCCGCTATGTGATAATAGTCCTCGGTCCCGCACATCACACTACGACGTTGTCCCGGGGACAACTGGACGTACTGTTCGACATTCGCGGGAGCAAAATTTGACACTCCCCAGTACCGGATCTTTCCTGTCTCCACGAGCCGCTCCATTGTCTCAGCGATTGACTCCGGTGGTGTCCGTTCGTCATCGCCGTGCAGCAGAAAGAGGTCAATGTAATCGGTTCCCAGCCGCTTCAGGCTGCCCTCACACTTACTGGTCAGTACGTTGCGGGTGAAGACAAGATTCTCACCCACTTTGAACTTGTTGATGTTCGGGTCTTTAACAGGTCGGCGGCTGGGAGTGGCTTTTGTACAGATCACGACCTCGTCGCGGTGACCTTTGATCACGCGGCCCAGCAGGGTTTCGGAACCACCCCAGCCGTAGGCCTCAGCGGAGTCGAAGAAGTTGATCCCCACATCCAGGCACTTGTAAAGTATGTTGCGGGACGCGGGGTTGTCGTCGCGAGGCACCTCTTTCGAACGAAAGGCTGTTCCCTGACAGTACCGTGTGACCTTCAAGTCCGTCTGGCCGAACTGCACGCGTTCGAGCGCGGGTGCAGCCGTTGCGGCCGACGCATTGGCAGCCAGTACACCACCGGCAAGTGTTGCAATCGTGCCACCAAATCCGCGCCGGCTGAGAACCGGACCTGCGAACCTCAGGCTTGACGGGCGGAAACTTTGATTCGTTTGTGACATCAAATCTCTCACTGGGAACCAACGTTGATATTGGGCACGGTTCAGAACGGGACGATACAAAGTGAAAACTCCACCAGTAACCCTGCGGCTGCATTGTATCCCCCGGCGGACACGTGTCTATCAAAGATAATCGCGCCGGCACTGGAACTGGAATCATCGCTGAAGCCGTAGTAGCGAGCAACGAAAAATCAGGTCCTGGCACCGACCGCCATTATGGTCGGGGCGCTGCACAGATCTCTTCATTGCGGATGACCTCACAAGACTCCGGCCTCAGAAGACACTCGCTGGCGCCGGCGACCTATCTTACGGGGTGATCGTGTTTGAAGTCGATGCAGAAACTCATCATACGTGGCTCCAGGACGCAGAGGTTGTGAAAGGAGAAACCGTGAAGCACGGAGCGCAACGAAAACTGCCGTACCGCTGTGTGCCTATCGCGAGTGACTGTGCAAAGTCTGTCGGCCCGCCTGAGTGGTTGCGGGTCAGCTCACGCATTTGACCTTCACCCATACCATCTGGCAGTTTTTTTCTTAACGCTCCGCCACGTTCATTCTCATGCGCGCGTCGGCCATCACCGGTAAATAACCTTTGCGCAGTATTTCGACCATTCCGGCCGGCATTGGCGTGGCGCGGCTGGCATCGTCAAGTTCCGGAATCTCATCACCAGGCAGCATTGCTGTCGCGCAGACGACCAGGGTCACCGGGGCGTTGCTGCTGAGGTTTCGTGGCGGAACGATGTGTAAATTAACCGCGTTCTTGTCGGCGGCGACATCCACCCTGCCCCATTTCATGTCCGGTTCATCCGCTGAGTACGCCTCCAGCCTAAGCGGTACGGTGAGTTTGGCCGATCGTGAAATCTGAACGGGCAGGTCAAACGGCTCACCGGGACGGATAGCGTCCGGCTCGTCGGCAACAAACGGTGTGATCTTCAGCAAAGCCCCTTCGACGGTGATGGCGATGCTGTTGTCCGGTGCCGGCATACGACTGACGAGGTAACGGATGCGACCATCAACATCCGGCACGGGGGCCACCGCGATCACAAGCATACGGTAGGCGTCGATTGTCTCGCAGACATGGGGCACGAAACACGGAAAAAAAACGCTCTCTGCTTCCGCGGGAACAACGATGTCCGGACAGAACAATCCCTGCCGGAATTTTGGCGACTGTACCGCGTCGAGCTGCAGCGTTGCCTGCGCGCTAAAGCTTTCCAGTCTCTTTGTCGCAATTGGCGCAAGATGTGTCGTGCCCCGGTGAACAGTTCGTTCGTCAGATTCAATTGGCGAAATATCGATACGAGGCTTCATCGTCACAGCGACGAGGACTTTTCCCGACAGTCCCACAGAAGTGAGCGTACCGGCAGTGTGAGTGACGTTACGGTCCTTAATGGTTGCCACCCCGGTCACGGTCACCAGCGAGGCCGTGGCAGGGATGTCCTCTGCGGCTGATAACGTGACCTTCAGCTCGCCCTTGTTTTCGGGAATGATCAGTTCCTGCGGCAGGGTCATACCTGCGGGCAGATCGGTCATGGAAACTCGAATCGGGCCGGAAAAACCATCTTCCCGGATCACCTGGACAGTCAGTTCCGAGTTGCCGCCCTGAACCACATTGTGTTTCTGCGGTACGCGAAGCTGAAAATTCGGTTGTGGTCGCACGATTTCCAAACGGTAGACGGCACCATGTTTTTTATTACGGCCGGAAGAGTCACTAATCGTCAGTTCGTACTCTCCGTCCGACGGAGCCGTCCACAGAAAACCGGCATCGAGGGTTTCAGGTAGATCGTCATTTTCAGCCAGCTGTTTGCCATCTGCATCCCGGAGCTTCAGATTGAGATCGAGCGGCAGGTGTTCGCACCGCGACAGAACGCGCATTGCCCAGGATTCGCCCGTGGTGGTGTTAAACCGGACACGCTGAGGACCTCCACGCGGGCCGAACATACCCGTCACTGCGACAGGCAGGCTCCTGATTTCCAGTGGCGGCTGATCTCCGGCAATCTGTTGTTCGGGATAGTCGCTTACTGCAAGGGACGAGGCGATTTCAAATTCGCGTTCGTCACCAGCCGAAGAAAATTTTGAAACGGAACTGAAATTCCATGTCTTCGGTTCATTTGGGAACGTTACCTGCCTGTTAAGGCTGCTTAACCTACCGCTAACGCCGTCCAGACCGAAGCCAATCAATTGCAGAGTGTCCTGCTCACCCCGCCTGCCACCACTGGGCATCGACGCCACAACGCGAGGACCTTCAGTCACCGATAACCGATACACATAGGAACGATTTCCCCTGAAGTCGAGTTCACGTACGCGGACCGTGTAATCACGATTCTGCTCGGCGATGAACGTCAGCACTGCATCGTGGCCGTGCGTGTCGGCTGCGTCGATGACGAGTCGGCCGGAATCGTCGCGGACTTCGAGGACCACATTGAATACGCCTCCCAGGCGTCGTGCAGCGACGGCGCAGGTCACCGGTGTGGTACGATCGGTGCGGATGATATAGCGATCAATCTCTTCATGTCGTTCCAGCCTGCCGGATACGGTTACCGGGAATTGTTCGATGCGTTGCTGCTGCCCGCGATCGTCTTCAACCAGTTCGAGCTGATCACCGACGACAAAAACACCGATTTGACTTGTGCCGCTGGCGTTGGCGACCTGCCAGTGGACCGGTCCGGGAGGCATGTCTGCGGGGATGCTTAGCGTGGCGGTCACTTCACGGGGCATCGGCGGCGGATGATAGGCTTTAGCCCCGATCAGATACGGCGCGCCAGGCAGAAATATTTGGCTCAGCCTGCCGGTCACATTGAGACGGACACGTTCATCGTGAACGAAGAATTCCAGATCAGGCGTCCAGTTAAAACCACCCAGTCGGATCTCCACTTCAGAACCGGCGGCTGCTCCCGGTGGATAAATGTACCCAATCTGAGGATCGGGCGGTTGCGCCGTTTCAGCAAAAGGAGCGCCCACGAATACGACGAGGACAACGAGACTGGTGTACCGGGCTCTGCAGCCGCTCAGCACAGCCTTGATACCCTCGGCTGCTGTCGTGAGGACTGGCCGATGGTTCCCGTCCGGCAGAACTCGGTTCCAGCAAGGTTCATTGAGTAACGTCTGTTTTTTCATGCCAGCAGTTCGTCCACGACGTGGCCACCGTTGACGATTGGTACCGGGCGACCGAGCGGCGTGTGATAGATTTTACTCGTATTGACCCCCAGCAGCCGAAAGATGGTGCGGTGCAAATCCTCGACTCCGACTGGTTCGGAGATCGGGGCGGCTGCCTGCTTGTCTGTGGCGCCGATGATTGCTCCCCGTTTGACGCCACCTCCGGCAAGCAGAACGCTTTGTGCCATCGACCAGTGATCGCGTCCGGCGCGGCCGTTGATCCGTGGTGTCCGCCCCATCTCACCCATCATCACGACGAGGGTGGAATCAAGCAATCCCTGTTGCTCCAGGTCTTTCACCAGGGCGGCAAAGGCGCGGTCAGCGTGTGGAAAGAGGTCTTTTTCCTGGCTGGGAAAGCAGTCAAAGTGCGTGTCCCAACTGCCGTGATCGATGCCGATAAACCGGCAGCCGGCCTGCACGAGTCGGCGCGCCATCAAGGCGCACTGGCCAAGTGACGTGTAACCATATTCCCGGCGGACCTCTTCTGACTCGGAGCGGATATCAAACGCCCGCTGCGCTGCGGGAGAGGTCATCAGATCATACGCTTTTTCGTAATACGTGGACATCGCCTGAGGCCGACCGCCGTTTTTCCTGTCTGGCTGCAGGATTTCAAAATCGGACAGCGCCTGCCGGCGCGACTGGAGCCGTTCCAACGGGCGACCGGCGGCGACGTGCAGATCCTTAACTTCGAAATCAGGTTGAACGGGATCGTTTTCAATCACGAACGGGGCATGCTCGGCACCGTAAAAACCCGGTCCGCCGGCACCCATGGGGTTGGGGATGTTGAGATAGGGCGGCACTGACCCGCGCAAGCCGAGTTCCTTCGAGATGATGGATCCCATCGAGGGATACAGCACATTTGTGGGAATCCGCGAGTTGCCATCAGCGAAATCGGCGCGATAGCCGGTCGCAGCATAATGGTAACCGGTGCTGTGCCCGTTGTCGTCGTGGCTGTGACTGCGGAGAACCGTGAACTTGTCGGCGATTCGCGCGCAAAGCGGTTGATGCTCGCCAAAAAAGGTTCCCGGAACCGAGGTGGCGATCTGCTGATACGGGCCGCGAATTTCGGTGGGGGCCTCAGGCTTGAGATCCCACATATCGATCGTGCTCGGCCCGCCCTCCAAAAAGAGCATGATACAGGCGCTGGCTTTCGCCGGTTTGTCCTCGGCGGCTTCGGCTTGCATTCGGAGCAGGTTCGGCAGACTCATGCCGGTCAGCAGTCCACTGCCGCCGATTTGCAACGCTCGACGCCGGCTCACGCGGTCGCAATATCCGGACGTTGTAGAGTTGTTGAACCGATTCATTGTGGTGACTTTCGTCGGAGTAGTTTCGAGGCACCAGCCATTGGCTGACTGGACATCGCCGTTTTTCACCAGCCGCTGACAGATTTGCAGAAAACAGTACAACGCAGTGCGATACGTCTATCGTGGTGCTGTCCAGACTCATCAACGCCGGAACTGAAAATTGATCTTTGATTGATGATAGTCACTGCAGTTGTCGCTTTCCGAACGACCTCCATTCGCCAATCATCGCGGTGTCAGGTTCACACTTCAAGACTCTCCATATCGTATCAATGGTTGTATATAAATTCCTTGGAGTTGAGCAAGATCCAGAGTGCGTCCTCAGCAGCCGTGCGACGATCCGACTCAATAAACCTTTTTTCCAGGATGATTTGTTCCTGCGTGGTCGGAAATCGCGACAGTGTTGCCAGACAAAGTTCGGTGACAATCTCCCGCGGGAGTAATTTTGTATCGGCCAGTTGAGCAGCACGGGCGCTGGGTGAACGTATTTTATTTCCGATGTCGGGTGAATTCATCAAGTGCAGCGCCTGCGCGATACTAGGCTCGTTGCTGCGCTCGCATTCACAAACACTCGCCCGCACCGGCCGGCCAAAGATCCTGAAGAAATAGGACGGCATCAGGTTGTCCCAGACCTGCACCGCCCGGTAACCCAGCGGCAGGCCAGGAAATTTTTCCGGTGCGTCGGTGGCATGACTGATCGCGTCGAGCAGCACTTCCGCCGGCATCGGCCTGGCCCGGGCGTGCGAAAAATTTTGTTCATCGGCAGCGTTCGATTGATTTGAGGTCGAAGTGAGTTGATAGACCCGCGATGAGAGCAGCGTCCGCGTAAATTGCTTGAGGTCGAAATCCACGTCCCTCAGATGTTCAGCGAGCGTTTGCAGGAGTGGTTCGTTGGTCGCTGGATTCGTTGCCCGCAGATCGTCAATCGGTTCCACCAGTCCGCGACCGAAGTAGTGCGCCCAAAGTCGATTGGCGATCGCCCGGGCAAAGAACGGATTTTCCCCGCTGACGGCCCAGTCAGCGAACACCTTGCGGCGGTCTGTTACGCCGTCAAAATTCGCTGCCGCCGCACCCAGTGCCCGGGCAGCGATGGTTTCACCCGTGCGGGGGTGTGTCAGGTCCGCGCCGCCGGTGCTGAGGACTGCCTGGTTGCCGTTGGGCAGAGTCTTTTTCTTCACTCCCGTGAAGAACCCGGCCAGTCCGAAGTAATCGTCCTGTCCCCATTTCTCAAACGGGTGATGGTGACATTCCGCGCACTGGATCCGCACACCGAGAAACAACTGACTGAACGAGCTGCTCAGATCCTCCGGTGTTGCCATCGCGGTGAAAATGGATGCGGGGCTTTCCGCGTACGTATCGCCCTGAGCGGTAATAATTTCATGGACAAACTCGTCGTAGGGACGATTTTCCACGAACTGCCTCCGCAGCCAGCGGGAGATGCCGACGGCTCCCTGCGGTTTCACCTTGTCCCGATCGACGCGGAGCACGTCGGACCAGCGCATCGTCCAGTAATCCGCATAGGCGTCGCCCGCGAGCAACTCATCGATCAGTCTGGTACGCTTGTCCGGGTCGTCGCACCCCAGGAACTGCCGTGTTTTCGCGACCGTGGGCAGCGTTCCGCTCGTGTCGAGAAAAACCCGTCGCAAAAACGTGCCATCGTCACACCGGTCGCTCGGTTTGATCCCCAGTCGCTGCAATTTGTTCCAGACCAGATGGTCGATGAAATTCACTTCCGGCGGACGGGAAACTCTCACGTCACGGCGCGGCGAGGTCACGCGGCAAACGCCCACCTGTCCCATGTAACGGACTAGAACGGTTGCTTCCCCGGGAGTATCTCCCGTTTGAATCAGACCCCTGTCATCAGGTTGGGCGATCAACGTGACGTTGGATGCATACTCGGCGTCGGCGGTCACGCAATACCGCCGACCGTCAGCCGCAGTCGCCGTGACCTGCAGCTGTTGCCGCTCGTCAGACACAAGCATTGCATCTCGGGGAGTGACTTCGATTCCTGTCACGGCAGAAGCGGCGCCGTCGAACCGGGCACCTGTGCTGATCCAGCGGAGTAAATAACGATATCGCAAGCTGCCTTTGTCGATCTTCCGTCCGCCGCCGTGCGGCATTTCGGCAGTTGCCTTCTGCAATAACAGACTCCGTTCGGCGACAGGTGGAAACAGCCGGCGGTTGCGGCCTTCCAGTACGATCGCTTCGTAATCGGCGCGGGGGTCGAAACCGAAGACGCTCAACTTAAAGCCGTTCTTGCCTTCCGCCTTACCGTGGCATCCACCTGAGTTACAGCGGGCTTTGGTGAGAATGGGAATAATTTCGTGTTCAAACGAGATCGAAGACGGTTCGGCAAGTCCACAGACCGTAACGGGGACGACAACCGTCTCGTCACCGTCGCGGATTTCGATTTCTGTTTCACCGTCCCGCAGCGGAGAGACGGTCCCCCGTTCATCGACAGTGACGATATCCGGTTCGCGGACCGAATACTCGACATCGCGTGTGCGATCGATTCTGTGGTCAGTTTCCCGTCGGCTGACCAGCATCTGCTGCGTCGATTCAGGACGGTCCAGTATGACCCGCGCAGGAATGACGCACAACTCGGCGAATCCGGCGACTGGCAGCGCCAAACAGACGAGCACCATCAGGGTACGACAACCAATACGGGTGACCGTCACCTTAAGTCGACTCCCAGTGGATACGTCGGACGGGGATGCGATGCCTGCCGGTCATGATAACAAATTCCCCGCCCGGAAAGGAACTCTGTACGGCTGCTGCCTCGCTAAGCATTCAGCTGATCTCTCTTCTTTCACCCGGACAGTTCAGCCATCCTCGTTCGTCGCGCGAAACAGCGATAGGCAAAATTGTCGCGGTACAACGGTGAGTCCGGCAGACTGAATCTTAGCTCACACCAACAACCGAAAACAAGGATTCATCTTTTCGGCGTGACCAGGAATTTCACTGAGCCTGTGCTCGCTGCGCAGCATTTTGATGGCTGCCGATGCGTACGTAGTGACACAGCGTTGACCGTGAGACGTTCAAAATCCGGCAGGTATCGTCCAGCGAGATCGATTTGTTCAGTGTCCGAGGTGCTGATTTCATGATCGACTTGCATGGCTCAGGCCTCAACTGAAGGACCGAAGGGGCAAATACTTGCGTGAGGCACTCGTCACCAATTAGAACAGTGCATCACTAATCGCTGTTTTGAGAGCACGCTTCAACGGGACAATTCGGCGGCATCAAAGCTGTCAGTGTCAGACTGTTCGTCCACGATGTTTTCCAGGTCGCCAAATCTGTCTTTGAAATATGGTCGATTGATGACACGGAATATGTCCCCAGGGGAGAAACCGGGAAGTGACGATCCGCAGATATCGGTGCGTTGACACGTGAACGTCCGTTGATGTATTTATCGGGTCCGTGCGGTCACCGTGCGGAATCAATCGAAAGCGAGACTTCAATCATGTTGACGATTCCCGGTAAGAAGCCCGTTCGGTTTTGTGACGGAGTGTCGCGCCGGGCCTCCCTGCAGGTCGGCGGTTTGGCTCTCGGTGGGCTTAGCCTCCCGCGGATCCTGCGGGCCCAGGCTGCCGGAAGCCAGGTGCCGTCGCACAAAGGGATCATCATGGTCTACCTGGCCGGAGGCCCGCCGCACCAGGATATGTGGGAGATCAAGACCGAGGCACCGAGAGAGATTCGTGGTGAGTTTTTACCGATTCCGACGAGTGTTCCGGGGATTCAGATCTGCGAACAGTTTCCCAAGCTGGCAAAGCGGATGCACGATCTGGTTGTGATTCGCTCTCTGGTCGGTTGTCGCGACGAGCACTCGCCGTATTCGTGCTACAGCGGATTCACCGAAGCAGAGTTCCGCCAGCGGAACCGGCCATGCCTGGCCTCGTTTCTCTCAAAGCTGAAAGGTCCGGTCGATCGGGCGGTACCGCCGTTTGCCAGCCTCTCGTTGAAAACGAAGCACTTGCCGTGGGCCAGTCCCGGCGATCCTGGGTTTCTCGGTAATGCCCATTCGGCCTTTATGTCCGAGAGCGATGATTTGGCCAACATGACGCTCAACGGCATCGGTCTGGGTCGTCTCGGCGACCGCAAGGCCTTGTTGAGTGGTCTGGATCGGGTCCGTCGTGACATCGACGCCTCCGGTCAACTGGCAAGCGTCGATACCTTCACGCAGCAGACGCTCGAAGTGTTGACTTCCAGCAAGCTCGTCGACGCGCTGGATCTCGACAAGGAGAATCCGAAGCTGCGCAAGAAATACGGGCACGGTTTGCCGGTCCTCAAAAGCGGAACACATCCGTGCGAGTGGCACAGTGAGCAGTTCCTCGTTGCGCGACGGCTGATACAGGCTGGCGTACGGTGCGTGACGTTGAACTTCAGCACGTGGGATTCGCACAGCAATAATTTTCCGAGGATGCGGAAGAACATGCCGTACGTTGACTTGGGCGTCGCGGCGCTGGTCGACGATCTGCGCGATCAGGGGATGCTTGACGATGTGTCGGTCGTGGTCTGGGGTGAATTCGGACGGACGCCGAAAATCAACAAACGCGGTGGCCGAGATCACTGGCCATCGGTGTCGTGCGCGCTGCTGGCCGGTGGAGGAATTCGCAGCGGACAGGCGATCGGCAGCACCAATCGGCTTGGTGAAGTTCCCCGCGAACGGCCCATACACTATCAGGAAGTCTTTTCGACGCTTTACCGAAACCTGGGGATCGACGTCAACCACACAACGGTCGAGGACCAGTCCGGGCGCCCGCAGTTCCTGGTGGACATCCGCGACGTGATCCCCGAACTCGTTTGATGAGCCTCGCCGATCACGCTATGCCAGCCGGCAGATCCGCGTAGCGGGACAGCAGCGTGGGCAGATTGCACTCGGTCTCCTTTTTCAGGATACCGGGAAAACGTTTGAGATTATTTGCCAATATTCGTTTGCCTGAACGTATCCGCGTCCTTTTTTCGTCAGACCGGGCCGTGCATGAGTAAGTCGATCCGGCCGTCACCGTCGTTTTCAGCCCAGACGCAACGGCCCGTGGATTTTCGTTCCACGCCACTTTTTCCGTGACATCCCCAATCTCTAACGGCTGGACCGGGATGGAGAGACACTTTCACGTTTGATCACGTCACGCACCTGACTACTGGCGCGGACGAAGTAGGCTTTGTAAACTGCGGCGTCCATCAGATCGACGCGTTTGCGGTAGATCGAGTCTTCATTTGTCAGTCTCTGCGCTTCTTTGATCCACCGGCCCATTTTTTCCAGGTCCTCCGGCGGGCAGACTACTGTCCACTGGTATTCCAGCGTGGGATGCTGTTCGCCGCGCCAGACTGGACTCATCCGTTCCTCGTCATAAAGCACATCGTTGATGTAATCCCAGAACAGTTTCATTGGCTCACGCGCCGGTCCGTAGAACAGCGTGTAATACTCGTCGACGATGTCGTTTTCGTGCAGGTCCCGGTAGTCCAGCATCTTCGCCAGAACGTATACCCGCAGGTGGTCGAGCGCGGAGTAGGACCAGACGGGACCGCGGACCTCGTCAATCTGAGCCATGACACCGCCCGAAAAATTGTATCGCTTCATCCAGAAAATCATCTCCCCTACCATGCGCGGTGAAACGTCAGGGATATTCATGTAGCCTGGGTTGGTGGGCCACATCCAGTAGGACCAGATATAGAAATTTTCGGGATTGATGACCTTGGCCCAGTCGGGAAAGATTTTCGCCATCAGGTCTTTGCTGACGGGGTCGCCGAATGCCCCGAACCCACAGGTCATCTGTACGGCGACGTTGTCGGGAATTTGTACTTTCCCCGGATCGGGTGCGGCGTAGTAGTGGCCGTATCCCACGCAGGAGATAACAGCTTCGGGATGCGATTGCTTCAATTCTGTGGCGACCCTGGACACAAAGCCCCAGACGTCGTCGCTGCGAGTTCCGCCGTGCCATCCCCCATCCTCTCCTGCGACATACCTCCCGGGCGGGTCATACTTCGGTCTGCATAAACTGCATTCACAAAAATTTCCGTTGCCGTCGTGTGGTACGACCGAGTAGTAATTGTGCGCAGCCACACCGGTACGGCCGGCGTTGTCGAAAAAGCGGCGTGCATCCTCCACAATCTGATCCAGAAAGCTCTGCTGCGAAAAGCAGGGTTGCTTGCTGGTTGACCCTTCCGGCCACCAGTCGCGGTGCTTTTCTGCGAATCGTCCTTTATAGCCGTAGAGGGAATGATTGCAGGCGAACAGACCGCCGCCGAATTTGAGGCGACGGCCCCAGGGCGTCATTGACCGGGTATGGATCTCTTCTTCAGGAAACCGGATAAGGTACCTGGGTTCGCCGGCCTTGCGCGTATCCAGCCACTGCTCCCAGTAGTAGTTCGGTGGGACTAGGAACCGGTTAACCATTCGATGCCGTGTCCAGGGCTTGCGGCGTACGTCGGTTCGGGGCACCACCAGTGTCGAACGCTTCGGCACCACATTCGCCGAGCTCACCGATGAAATACCAGCGCACCCCACAGACACGTTCGAGAAAGTCGTTTACCGCATAGTGCGTGCCGATCCCCTGCCAGGTCTGCATTGGACCGCCTCTCGGTCCAATGCAGACGAAGGCTTCCCGCGTTTTCTCCACCCATTCGTCGAAGGTTTCATCATACCCCATTAACAGCACCAGTTCGTCAACGGCGCTGATCAGATATTCCTGACGCGTAAACCTATCGTTGTGCAGACCCATTATCGCGCGTATACCGGCTCTCGCCGACCGGGACCAGAGTGCCTTCAACCGGCTGGCTGTGGTGACGATGGGCAGCTTTGCCCCGGGTCATCCTGTAGACGTATGTCTGCAACTCCCTGGCGGCGTTTGCGGCCACCAGGGGGCACGTGTGTGTGTTCGTTCTTCCTTCAGTTTGGTCGCCTCCGGCCACTGCTTCGCGGAGATGACAATCGTTGCCACTGCCCTGCCGTCACGCACCAGTGTCACACCTTCCGCCGCCGCCGGCGTACTCGCAGGGTTGGTGTACAGGATCGTCATGAACAGACAGATCAGAGCCGTCCTGCAGATTTTGGTCTTGTGATCGATTCGGTTCCCTCGTGTCTCGGTGTGGACACAAATCTCTGCAGTTGGAAGACCACGATTACGAATCAGGGGCCGGATGTAACGACAGTGCGAAAAATTGTTGCCGAATCGTTTCGGCGGCGCCGTTTGGGGCTGCGGTGCAATCCTGTTTTCCCTGTTTCATCAACACTGTTGAATCTGGGTTTCGTGTTTTGCCAAAGCCGGGTCCAACTCCGAGCACATTCATGGACATATGTATACTAAACAGTCGTTCAATCCTCATTGCGAATATCAACGACATTTGCACAGTAAACTCAATCTCAGACCAGACAGATGTGTAAAAACAGGATTGGACGCGGTGCGATGCGTACCGGATGGACAGGCTGACCGGTGCTTATTGTTTGCCTTCCTGCTGGTATCGTAGTATGCTAAAAAGTG
>Ga0310123_10000951_pt1 | contig 25060 bp, 23 predicted proteins | sample CB6_AW_1057_MG_FD_203505 | JGI IMG/M metagenome (GOLD analysis project Ga0310123, IMG submission 203505) | Marine microbial communities from Western Arctic Ocean, Canada - CB6_AW_1057 | ecosystem: Environmental > Aquatic > Marine > Oceanic | place: Canada: Western Arctic Ocean | collected... | reverse complement strand
CCTGCACGTAAAGCGTCCCAAGCTTGTTGTTGAGCACCGGGTCCTCGGCCGGGAATTCGAGATGGGGATGGTAGTCGATCCCGGTACAGCGGATCGCCACCCCCACCTCGGCTGCGACCGCGTTGAGCCGATCCTTCAGGGTCGCTCCGTTGCGGGCGAGTGTTTCGGAGGTGTTCCGTTTCCTGAGTTCCGTCAGGGTGGCCACGGCCGCAGCCAACCCGACCGCCTCGCCCCAGTAGGTACTCGAAACGAACATCTGCTCGGCCGGAGCCATCACGTCGCGGCGTCCCACGACCGCGGCCATGGCGTAGCCGTTGGAGATCGACTTGGCGAAGACGGCCATGTCGGGTTCGACGCCGAGTACAGGTTGCACACCGGCGTCGGAGGGTCGGAAGCCGGTCGAGACCTCGTCGAAGATCAGCACCACGCCCTGGTCACGACACAGGCTGGCCACGCCCTCGAGATAACCCTCCTCGGGCAATTCGCTCCGCATCGGCTCCATCATTACCGCCGCCACCTCGCCTGAGTGTCTCTCGAGCGTCTCCGCAAGTGCCTCGAGATCGCCGTAGGGAAAGGGGATCGCCGTTCCGGCCAGCGCCTTGGGAACACCGATCGGCTCGATGCCGGGGAAGAGATGCTCGTCGAGGTTTTCATCGCTGGAGTGGTTGGCGGCCTGGTACCAGTCGTGCCAGCCGTGGTAGCCGCAGAACAGGATCCGGTCGCGGCCGGTGGTTCCCCGGGCGATCCGTACGGCGACGGCACACGCGTCGCCTCCACCCCGCGCGTAGCGAACCATCTCGGCACACGGGATCCGCTCGACCAGCAATTCGGCCAGTTCAAGTTCCAGTTCGTGGGTAATCGAGAAGTTGGTCCCGCGATCGATCTGGCACTTGACCGCCTCGTCGACGACCGGGTCGCAGTAGCCCAGGATCACCGAGCCGATCGCGCTGACCCAGTCGATGTACTCGTTCCCGTCGACGTCCCAGATCCTCGATCCCTTACCGCGGGTGGCCACCACCGGGCTGACACCCAGTGCGAACCGGGTGGGACGGCGGCTGATCAACTGCGTCCCTCCCGGGATCAGTTCCAGCAACCGCTCGTACATCTCCATCGACTTGGCCACGCGGCCACCGGCCTGTGCGTTGGTTGTCGCCATCTCACGCTCCTGCTGCCTACAGTACGCCGTACTTTTCATAGGCGTCGGTTGCCTTCATCCCCTCGCGGATCGCATCCCGGGTGATGTTCTCGGCGTGCACCTTCTTCCACGCCGCCTGGATCGCCTCGTCGCGGACCTCCGAGGGCACCACGACCACCCCGTCGACATCGGCGAAGACCAGGTCACCGGGGCAGAATCGCACTCCGCCGATCTCCACCGGCACGTCGATGTCGACGACCCGCTGTCGGTCCTTACTGTCCTTGATGTTGCGGCTGCGGGCAAAGACGGGAAACCCCATTTCGGTCATCTGCCTGATGTCGCGTACCGCTCCGTCGACGATCACCCCCACGCAGCCGGCATTGCTGGCAGCCGTCGAGAGCAATTCGCCCCAGATCCCCGATCGGTCCGACCCCGCCGCCGCGGCGATCAGCACATCGTCGGGCCCGCACTCGTCGACCGCCTTCAATTCCAGTTCGTACGGGCTGGGGTCCTCGTGATACATGTCGCCCCAGAGCGTCGTCTTGCAGTGACCCACAAGAGTGATCTCCGTCGTCAACGGCGGCAGCGGCACATTGGGCGACTGGTTCTTGTAGCCCAGAGCGTCCAGCGCATCGCAGACCACCGCCGCGTACAGCGACTCCCGCATCATCGCGATCGTGATCGTCTCGGGTACCGCGTTGCTCATCGTCTCGTCCGGCTGATCTCGGCCAATGGGCTCCCCTGGTTTCCCTCGCCAGCGGGCAACCTATAGTATGCCACGTATCATGAGCCAGACCATCGAACTGCAGCGAATTGAGATCCTCGGCACCGCGGCGGGAGCCGATGCGGGGCCTCACCTGTTGATCACCGGAGGTGTGCATGGGGACGAGTTCGAGTCGATGGCGGCGATCCGCCGCCTGGCCGACGCGGTGCCGGCCGATCAACTGACCGGTCGACTGACGCTGGTGCCGGTTGTCAACGAGGCCGCATTCCTCAACGGCAACCGCACCGCCGAAGACGAGATCGACCTGGCCCGCGTCTGCCCGGGCGACCCCGACGGCAGCGTCACGCTCCGCACCGCCGTGGCACTCTCGATACTCATCCAATCGGCCGACTACTACATCGACCTGCATTCGGGCGGCATCAGAATGGATGTCTGGCCGATGTCCGGCTACGGACTGTGCGACGACCCCGACCGGCTGGAGATTCAGCGTCGGATGGCCAGGGCCCTGAACCTGCCGGTCGTCTGGGGCACCTGCGGAAAACTCGACGGCCGCTCGCTGTCGGTCGCACGCGATGCCGGGGTCCCGGCCATCTACACCGAATACCTCGGCTCGGGCCGCTGTTCGCCCGAAGGTGCCGAGGCCTACTTCGAGGGCTGCCTGAACGTGATGGCCGAGTTGGGGATGCTCGATCGAGAACAACCCTCTTCGCAGGTCGAACTGGTGATCGAGGACCCTCGTGACGGGTCCGGCCACATGCAGCTTCAAAACCCCTCACCGATCACCGGCCAGTTCACCCCCACCGTGACGCTCGGGCAACGTGTCGCACCCGGCGACCTGCTCGGGCACGTCACCGATGTCACCGGCGGTGACACTCGCGAGATCATCAGCACTCAGACTGGCTGGGTGCTGGCCATCCGCACCTACCCGCGGGTCCATGAAAATGAAACAGTGATCGTCGTCATGGAAGACGTCGACTGAGGTCTCGTCTGCACTCCCGCCCACCGTCTCCCCGGAAACCCCAGCGATGAGCATCTGGCGATGGGCCGACTGGATCACCCCGGTCCCCGAACAGCATCGGACCACCCTGGGCGAGGGCAACACGCCGCTGGTCCGTTCGAACTCGATCGGGCCGGCTGCGGGACTCGACAACCTGTGGCTGAAGCTCGAATCGGTCAACCCGGCCGGTTCGTTCAAGGACCGCTTCGGGGCCGCGGCGATCTCGGCCATGAAAGCCGAAGACCAGTCCCGCTGCATCGCCACCTCCAGCGGCAACACCGGATCGGCCGTCGCTGCCTACTGTGCCGCGGCCGGGCTGGAGTGCGAGATTGCCGTCGTCGAAACCGCCCCGATGGGAAAGCTCCGGCAGATGATGGCCTACGGGGCCACCGTCTACCGCATCAAGGGCTTCGGGCTGGATCCCGAGATCTCGGCCCGGGCCTTCGAAGTCCTGACCGCTCGCGGTGAAGCTCCCGATACACGATTGCAGGTCAGTTCCTACATCTACAGCGTTCCGGGGATGACCGGAGTTGAGACGATCAGTTTCGAGCTGGCCGAGCAGGCCGCGAGTCAACTCGATCGGCCGATCGAGCATGTCTTCTGCCCCTCTGGTGGAGGCGGCCTGTGCCTGGCGGTGTGCCGTGGTTTCCGGCGCCTGGTCACCGAGGATCGATTGGCGACATCACCGGCAATCGAATGCGTACAGCCACAGGGCAACGACACGATGGCCTCGGCACTCTCGGCCGGAGCCTCGCAGGCCGAACCGGTCAGTTGCACCACCAACATCAGCGGCCTGCAGGTACCCAACATCAACGACGGCCACCTGGTGGTACAGGAACTGAAGCCGACGGGGGGACTGGGCCAGTTGGTCAGCGACGAGGCGGTGTGGGAGGTGCAACGGAGGCTGGCCACCGAAGAGGGTGTCTTCAGCGAACCGGCCGGAGCGACCGCGCTGGCCGGTTGCCTGGCCGCGGTCGAGGACGGACGCATCGACCGCAGCGCGATCATCGTCTGCCTGGTCACCGGGACCGGCTTCAAGGATGAAGCCTCCGTGGACCGGATGCTCCAGGAGACCCCCTGCCCGACGATCGGGCTGGACGAGCTGTAGGGTGAGGCCGAGACGGGCGGGTCGACGACCGTCGGATCAACCGCTGCCGGTCTCAACGCGATTCCGGCCGCCGTGCTTGGCCGCGTACAGGGCCCGGTCCACGCGTTCCAGGGCCGAGGACAGTTCCTCGCCTCGAGTGATTTCGATCACCCCGATACTGACCGTGCCGCTCCAATCCTCCTCCCCGCCGGTCGGAACACTCATCGACTCGGCGTCGGCCCGAATCCGCTCGGCCACCTCGACCGCCTCGGCCAGGGTCGCCCCCGGTAGCATCGCGGCGAACTCGTCACCACCCATCCGGGCCACGGTGTCCTGTTCCCGGAGACTCTCACCGAAGAGGTGAGCCACGCAGCCGATGACCAGGTCACCGGCCGGGTGTCCGTGCGTGTCGTTGACCGCCTTGAAGTTATCGACGTCCAGGAACAGCAGCGACACCGGCCAGTCGGACTTCCGCCGCCCGTCTCGACTCCGCTCATACCGCTCCCCGAATCCCTGCCGATTCCAGAGACCGGTCTGCATGTCAGTCCGCGCGGTGACTTCCGCGTCGCGGAGAACCGACTGGATCATCCGTCGCACGCCCCAGGCCCGCCCGACGAGGACACCCAGCAGTACGCCCAGGCAAAGCACACAGGCCCCGGCAACTGCCAGCGCCGCAGGATCAGACACGAACACGCCACTCACCTCGAGACGTACTTGATCTCGCAACCCTTCTGCAGAGTCTCGGTCACCTCGGGTCGCTTCCCGGCAAGCACCGCACCGACTGCATCCCGCAGGTAGTGGAATTCGATCTTGGCCGGTGCGACGTTGTCGTCGATCGCTCCCATGTAGGCAACCCGTCGCCTGGAATCGAGCAGGAAGGCGTGAGGCGTACAGGTCGCGCCGTAGCGGCGTCCGAGTTGCTGGGTCAGGTCGATGCAGTAGGGAAAGTTGTACTTGGACATCGCCGAGCGCGCGATCATCTTGTCGAGTCGATCGGTCGCCGCATGCCCGATGCTGATCCCAACCACCCTCAGCCCCCGCTTGCGGTACTCCGAGGCCAGCTTCTTCAACCTCGCCTCATACGCCCGGGTCATCGGGCAGCGGTTCGACAGAAAGACGAGCAGCACGCCGCGGGCGTCCCTGAGATCACCCAGCGAGTGCCTCTTGCCATCAACACCCAGCAGCCCGGTCCACTCCGGAGCCTTCTGGCCGACCTTCAACACCGAGTTAAACTTGCCGGCTTCGGCCAGCGTGGCGTGACCCGGTTGCCAGGCAGCTGCCAGCAGCAGGACCGTCATGCCTGAAATTCGCCAACGACCGGCCATGCGGGTTCGCCTCTTGTTGCCAGGCACCAATTGCCCATCTCGCCGGTGCCCTGATCGCTAGAGTATACGCCACTCACGAGCCGATCGTCTCGCCCCTGTTGACGTCCGCCATGACTGAACCCTCCCGGAAACGTTTCGCGCTGCTGGCGATCATTGGCCCGGGTATGCTGGTGGCGGCCACCGGCGTCGGGGCCGGCGACCTGGCCACCTCGGCCCTGGCCGGCAGCCGCCTGGGGACCGCCGTCCTCTGGGCGGTGGTCGTGGGGGCGGCGATGAAATTCGCGCTGACCGAGGGGCTGGCGCGGTGGCAGCTGGCGACCGATCAATCGCTGCTGGAGGGCATCGCCCGGCACCTGGGTCGGGGCGTACTGGCGGTGTTCACCGTGTACCTGGCCGCCTGGAGCTTTTTTGTCGGTTTGGCCCTGGTGAGCGCCTGCGGTGTGACCGCCCATGCCATCTTCCCCCTGCCCGGCTCGACACCCGCCGCCGACAAGGTCCTCTACGGAATCGCCCACTCGGCCGTCGCACTCGGGCTGGCCTGGGCCGGCGGGTTTCGGTTGTTCGAGAAGATCATGAGCGTCTGCATCGGCGTGATGTTCCTGACCGTGGTCACCACCGCCATCGCCTCGGGGCCCGATCTTGTCGCCTGCCTGCAGGGTCTGGTCATTCCCACGATCCCGCGATTCTCGAGCGATGGCCTGGGCTGGACCGTGGCACTCACCGGCGGGGTCGGTGGCACGGTGACGATTCTCTGCTACGGATACTGGATCCGCGAGGAAGGCCGCAGCGGTGCTGAATCGGTCCGCACCTGTCGGATCGACCTGGCCGCTGCGTACTTCATGACCGGCCTGTTCGGCCTGGCGATGGTCGTGCTGGCCACCGGGCTCGAGACGACCGGCAGCGGCAGCCGGCTGCTGGTCGACCTGGCCACTCGCCTCGAGTCCCAACTGGGGGCGTTCGGACCGGTCGCTCGCTGGGCGTTCCTGGTCGGTGCCTGGGGCGCGGTTTTCAGCAGCATGCTGGGTGTCTGGCAGAGTGTCCCCTACCTGTTTGCCGACACCTGCCGGCTGTGGACCCACAGCGACTCGACGTCCGCCACCGGCATCTCCACCCGCTCGCGACCCTATCGAGCCTGGCTGCTGGGCCTGGCGATCGTCCCGCTGGCCGGCCTGGGGACCAGTTTCTCGGCCATCCAGAAATGGTATGCGATCGTCGGTGCGGCGTTCCTGCCCGCCGTTGCCCTGACACTGTTGGTGCTCAACCGGCGACGCGACCTGGTCGGCCGGCAACTCGCCACCCGCTGGCCGGGGACCGTGGCACTGATCGCGGTGCTGCTGTTCTACCTGCTGGCCGGTGCGTTGGAGGTGCAAAAGCGGCTGGCTGCGTCGTGATCAGGAACATCGTCCCACGGTGACAACCCCCGGGCGCTTTCTCCTGTATCATGTCGTCGCACTTCAGCACCTCACCAGCTTCATCCACCACCTGGCTTCCTCTCATGCCCAGCCCCCTGCTCCGCTTCGGCGGCACTCTCATCGTCCTGGCCCTCACGCTCGGGTCACTCACCGCCGCACCACGGCAGGCCACCGATCGGCCCAACTTCGTGGTGGTCTTCACCGACGACCAGGGCTACCAGGACCTCGGCTGCTTCGGATCCCCCGACATTCTGACCCCCCACCTCGACGGCTTGGCCCGCCGGGGTGCCCGCTTCACCAACTTTTACTCAGCCCAGGCCGTCTGCTCGGCCTCGCGAGCCGCCCTCTTGACCGGCTGCTATCCCAACCGCATCGGCATCCAGGGCGCGCTGGGACCCAAGTCCCGACACGGGATCAACTCCGACGAATGGACCATCGCCGAAGTACTCAAGACTCGAGGCTACGCCACGGCGATCTACGGCAAGTGGCACCTGGGCCACCACAAGCCGTTTCTGCCCACACGACATGGCTTCGACGACTACTTCGGGCTCCCCTACTCAAACGACATGTGGCCCTTCCACCCCGGTGTCGCCCACCTGCCGCTGGCCGAACGGCTCAAGCGATGGCCTCACCTGCCACTTATCGACAAGGAGACCATCGTCAACCCGAAGGTCACCGGCAAAGACCAGGCACAGCTGACCACCTGGTACACCGAGCGAGCCGTCCGGTTCATCGACAAGAACAGGGACCAGCCGTTCTTTCTCTACGTACCCCACTCGATGCCTCACGTGCCGCTGTATGTCAGCGACAAGTTCCAGGGCAAGTCCAAGCGAGGCCTCTATGGTGACGTGATCATGGAGATCGACTGGTCGGTGGGCCAGATCGTCAAAGCGCTCAAGAATCACGGTCTCGACCGCAACACCCTGATCATCTTCACCTCCGACAACGGCCCGTGGCTGAATTACGGCACGCACTCCGGCCGCGCACTTCCGCTCCGCGAAGGCAAGGGGACCAGTTGGGACGGCGGGCAACGCGAACCGACCGTCATGTACTGGCCCGGCCAGATTCCCGAAGGGACCGTCTGCAACGAGGTGGCCGGCACGATCGACATCCTGCCCACCCTGGCCAGGCTGGCCGGCATCAAGAAGTTGCCGCAAAAACACAAGATCGACGGATACGATATCTGGCCACTGATCTCGGGGCAGAAGAACGCCAGGAGCCCGCACGAGGCCTACTACTTCTACTGGGGCCGTCACCTGCAGGCGATCCGCAGCGGACGCTGGAAGTTGCACTTTCCTCACGCCTACCGCAGCCTCGGAGGACGCAAGGGGGGCACCGGGGGCAAGCCGGTCCGCTACCAACAGAAACGGACACCACTGGCGCTGTTCGACCTGAAGGAGGACATCGGTGAGACGACCAACGTGATCGAGCAGCATGCTGAGGTGGTTGCCCGGCTGAAGAAGCTCGCCGAGAAGGCTCGAGCCGACTTGGGCGACTCGGCCACCAAGCAGGCTGGGGCTGGCGTCCGACCGCCGGGTCGCTTGAAGTGAAGCTCAGAGACGGAGACCGGCGTCCGCTGGGGCCAGCCCGCTACGCAGCCCGACCGCCAAACGGCCACCAGCGGCGGCGAACCGGGTATCCATCGCGATGCGACGTGATCAGCTCGTGCTCGGGCAACAACAGCCCGGTCAATTCGCCACCGACGCCGCCGGTGCAATCGAGCAGGATGCGATTCGAATCGACGTAGGGCTTCGGCCGTGCAACATGACCCGAAGCGATCGGAACGCGGCAGTCCACAGGCACCACACCCTCGCCCAAATCCTGGCGGCACAGCCAGGGAGGCCTGTGCAACGTGAAGTCGCGCTCGTGGAGAATCTTCAATTGCGTCACGGTCGGCAACTCGCGAGTCAAACCCGCGTGCACACAGATCACACCGGGATGCTCGACCACCCAGGGCAACGCCGACAGCAGCCTGGCGTGATCATCAGGCACCGCCGCGGCCAATCCCTCGAAATCAAACGGTGGCACGCCATAGGACCGGAAGGTCGTCTCGCATTGGTAACCATCTCGCCACCGCCTGGCCCACTCGGCCTCGGCCGGCACCGGGACCAGTTCAAGTGAACCGGCCATCGCCAGATCATGGTTGCCACAGACAACGGTGGTCCGTGGATGAGAGGCCATCAGTTCCAGCACCCGCTCAATCACGCCTCGCGGATCGGGACCACGATCGACCAGGTCCCCCAGAAAAACGATCCAGCGGTCGTGGAAGTCCGCACGTCGAGCCAACCGATCCAGCAACCGGTCCAGTAACCCGAGTTGACCGTGCACGTCGCCGATCAACGCCACCGGACCATCGATTCGAGAGGCCAGCGATCGGGTCGCGGGTGCGGGGTCTGGAGCCGAAGCGGGCATCGATCCAGGTGCGGGAGAACAGGATGGGAACGGATCCATGCCCCGTCAGCGGCGGAGACACACCGTCTGAGCATTGTTTAGCCGCCTCGAGGCCCGCATGACAAGATCGGTTTTCCAGCCACCGCCGCACACGCCAGAGGATTTCAACCGAAGGCGGGCTGACCCTCCTTCGGGCCGTCCAGGGTCAGAGTCAGGATTTCGGGACCCTCCTCGGTCATCAGCACCGTGTGCTCCCACTGAGCCGAGAGACCTCCGTCGCGGGTGCGGACCGTCCAACCGTCGCTTTCCACTCGACTGGTGTGCCAGGTCCCGGTGTTGATCATCGGCTCGATTGTGAAGCAGGTCCCCGGATGGATCGGCGTGCGATTGGGTGGCTGCGAGGGCACGTGAGCGATCCCCGGCTCCTGGTGGAACTGACGGCCGATGCCGTGACCCTGGTACTCGCGGACCACGTCCATTCCCTCACCGCGGGCATAGTCGTAGATCGCCCGGCTGATCGCATCGACCGGTCCGCCCGGTTCGATGGCCCGGATGCCGAGGTAGAGGCTGTCGAAGGCGACCTGCACCACGTGCCGGGCCTCTTCGCTGATCTCGTCGGCCTCGCCAATCAAAAACATCTCGCTCTGGTCTCCGAACCACCCGTCGACGATTGTCGTCAGGTCAACGTTGACAATATCACCGGGTGCCAGCGGTCGGTCGTCGGGCACCCCGTGACAGACCACCTCGTTGACGCTCGTGCAGATGCTCTTGGGATACGGCACCACATCGCCGGGGTAGCCCAGGCAGGCGGGAGTGTGACCGTGTTTCAGCGTATACGTGTAGGCAATCCGGTCGATTTCGGCAGTCGTTGTCCCGGCCACGACATGAGGCCTGAGATGGTCGAGCAACTGGGCGTTGAACCGGGACGCCCGCCGCAGACCCTCACGCTGCTGGTCGGTGTTGAACAACGGGGTCCGGCGTCGCATGGCGGCTGGCGATTGGGAGACGGTGAAGGGCCGGGGTGAATTAGCAACCGACGGTCAACGAGCAACAATAGCGACTCGATTCGGACGCTGCCAACGGGCTGGTTGACCCGGCGTCCCCGATACGTGATTCTCGATCACAGATCGCAGGCTCCCGCACGAGACAACTCTCAAGGCTCCCACCATGTACTCTCGACTGACACTTGCCCTGCTCATCGCCGCCGGCATCCTGGCCCCGTCAGCCTCGCGTGAGGCCCACGCCGCCAGGCGGCCCAACTTCCTGTTCATCATCACCGACGATCAGTCGCCGGAGACCCTTTCCTGCTACGGCAACACCATTTGCCAGACGCCTCACATCGACCGCCTCGCCCGCCGCGGCATCGTGCTCGATGACGCCCACCACATGGGGGCCTGGTCGGGAGCCGTCTGCACGGCGTCGCGGACGATGATCATGACCGGCCGCACCGTCTGGCGGATCCCCGGAGCCCGCGGACCTGGCCTGACCCGCGACCGAGCCTTCCGTCAGAAAGCGGCCCAGGAGAGCATGCCAGCGATCTTCAACCGGGCCGGCTACGCCACCTTCCGGACGTGCAAGCAGGGCAACAGCTTCCGCGAAGCCAACCGGCTGTTCACCGAACACCACGACGCCACACGCCGCGGCGGAGGCGCGATGACCGGCAGCCGCTGGCACGGCGATCGAGTCGTCGAGTTCCTCGCCAGGCGAGGCAAGGCCGACGGCAGTGGCGGAAAGAAACCCTTCCTGATCTACATGGGTTTTTCTCACCCGCACGACCCGAGGAACGCTCCCGAGGACCTCGCCGGCAAGTACGGAGCCAGCAACCAGGGACCTGGCAAGACGGTCAATCCCAAGGCGCCTCCGCTGCCGATCAATTACCTGCCGGCTCACCCCTTCCACCACGGTCACCCCAACCTGCGGGACGAGGTCCGCGTGCAGGGAGTGCTCAAGCGACGCGATCCGGCCACGATCCGCAACGAACTGGGTCGCGAATACGCCTGCATCGAGAACATCGACAACCAGGTCGGGCGGGCGATCAAGCAACTCGAGGCGATCGGAGAACTCGACAACACCTACGTCGTCTTCACCTCCGATCATGGCATCGCCGTGGGACGACACGGGTTGACCGGCAAGCAGAACCTCTACGAGCACACCTGGAAGGTCCCCTTCATCGTCACCGGGCCCGGCATCAAGCCCGGGACACGGGCCTCCGGCTACATCTACCTGCTCGATGTGCTCCGCACTTTCTGCGATCTGGCCGACATCACGCCGCCGGAGTCGGTCGAGGGTCGGAGTTTCAGGGAGGTGCTGGAGGGGAAGAAGCCGGCAGTGAGGGACACGCTGTACGGGGTCTACACCGGCGGCACCAAGCCGGGGATGCGGGCGATCAAGACGGGGCAGTTCAAGCTGATCAAGTACGACGTGCTCGACGGTAAGGTCCGCCGCACCCAGTTGTTCGATCTCAAGGCCAACCCGCGTGAGTTCCTGGTCGAGCACCGTGCCGAGGCACTCGCCGGGCTGCTCGGTCACACGCCGAAGGCCGAGCAGGTCAACCTGGCCGATGACCCCCGTCACGCCGCCAAACGGAAGGAACTCGAGGATCTGCTGCGGCGGGAAATGAAACGGCTGAGCGACCCGTACGAGTTGTCCGACTAGTTACGAGAAGACCCCCGAACCGCATGGGGCGGGCCGGGGGTCCTGGTATCGAGCTAGGTCGAAGTGCGCAAGAGAGGACTCGAACCTCCACGGGCCGTTAGGCCCACCAGGCCCTCAACCTGGCGCGTCTGCCAATTCCGCCACTTGCGCAGAATCCGTTTGGCGTGGGACAGTATAGCAATGGCGACGGTGCCTTCAAGAAGACCACCAACAGCTCTAACAGCCGGTTGAAAAACCCCAGCAGCGTGTTCGACACGTGGCATCATGTCATTTCGAGCGCAGCGAGGGATCTCAACCGTTGTTGAAATGCCACCGTCGAGATCCCTCGCTGCGCTCGGGATGACATTTGTGTCACCGTTTGGGGACGAACCTGAGTTATTCAGCAGCCTGCTAAACCAACGCTGCCGCAATCGCATTCGACAACCGAGCAATCTCACGACCATGCGGCTCCTGCGGCTGAGTCGTCAAGATCACGCAAACCGTCTCCCGCTCAGGATCAATCCACATCAGCGTCCCGGTCGCCCCCCAGTGACCGTAGGTCCCTGGCCCCAGCAGGTCGCCGAAGTTCGCACTGGTCGCCGGCCAGTTCAACCTCCAGCCCAAGCCCCACGGCTTGCAGCGACGGTCACTCTCAGGCACATCCGGCATCGCCGCCAGTTGGTTCCGTGTTGCCGCGGCCACCGTCGACGGAGACAAGACTCCGCGACCCCCGTCGAGCATCATGCGACCGATCACCGCCAACTCACGTGGCGTCGTCAACAGACCTCCCCAGGGTGCCCCCAACTGACGCCAGTAACGCAGGTTCCAGTTCCAATCGACCCCATCCTGCTCATCCGGAGTCCGCATCTCGGCGATCCGGTCCACGACCGGAGCGTCCCCTTCGAACCAGTCATCCGGAGCACCCAGTCGAGTCGACTCGAGCCCCAGAGGATCCAGCACACGGCTCTTGAGCCACTCGGCACACGCTTGGCCGGCCACCCGTGTGATCAACTCGCCCAGAACCCCGAACCCCATGCTCTGGTACTGCACGCCGCGTCCCGGCTTGAAGTCCGGTTCGATCGCACAGGTCCCGGCCACGAACTCCTCCAGCCCCGCACCCGCCTCACGCAATTCGCGATTCTCCGGCAACATGTCGGGCAGTCCCGAGGTGTGAGTCATCAGGTGCCGGATGCGGATCTCGTTCTTGCCATTCTTGGCGAATTCCGGCAGGTAGCGGCTGACGCGATCGTCGAGCCGCACCTGACCACTCTCGACCAGCAACATGGCCGACATCGCCACGATCGGCTTGGTGATCGAGGCGATCAGAAAGATGGCGTCATCGCGGATCGTACGGTGGGATTCGTCCTCGAGCCTTTGACGACCAAACAGCATCGTCCCGGTGGTCCGGTCACCGCGGGCGACGAAGATCCCGATCGAGGGGACTTCATCGGATTCACACAACGACTCGGCCAATTGGGAGACGCGGTCCCAGCGGCGGGGATCGAGTCCGGCGGAAGCGGCGTCACAGACCTGGAACATGCCGCCGATTGCAGGTGAATCCGTCGAGGAAGGCAAGGCCGTGCGACTGGTGCGGACGCGGTGGCCGGGATCTGACCCCAGCGAGAACGAACTCCCCGTGCCCTAACGAACCCGCGCCTGGAAAGTAATCACGCCACCCACACCGCCGGGCAACGGCTCGTCCAGTTCGAACACCAGCACCACGCTACCCTGCTCGTTGTCATCGACGGTGATCTGGCCCCCGCGAGCCTCGGCCGGTGGAGTCTTCTCATCCTCGTCGGTAAATCCCAGCGTGGCACTGTCCTCGACGTACTCGAGTCGCGGCGAGAGGTTGTCGATGATGCGAACCTTGGTCAGCGGTCGCTCGCCCACGTTGTCGAATCTCAACGTGAACAGCACCACGTCGTCAGAGCGAGCCGAATCGCGATCGGCCAGCTTGACGATCTTCAACTCCCCGATCTGCTTGTACTGGATCTCCAGTCCGGTGTAGGAACTGACCCAGGGCGTCGACTGGATCGACTGCCCGACCGCTGTCGATGCGGTCGCCCTGGGCGCCTCGTCGCCGGCCCACGCCGCCGCGTTCTCCAGGGAGCGAGCCAACCGGGCCACGTCGGCCTGGTCCATTCGCTCGGCCACCAGGTCGCCGGTGTCGCCAAAGACGTTGATCAGCTTCACATGCTCGCCGGTCCGCAACAGCCGTGACACGTCGGCAGTACGGGCTTCGGACAACAACCCACTGGGCCGCGATCGTACCCTGGCACTCACCGCGGCAGCCTGTGCCTCGTGCTGACGTGGACCCTCGCGGGTCGTCAACCGCACCTCCCGCGACAACCGGTGCGATGCCGCCATCCGCTCGATCCCAAACCCCTCGACCGGCAACTGCACGGTCCGCGTCGCGGCAAACCGCGGAGCATAGAGAGCCACGCGGTTGCTCGGCAAAATGTGACTGGCTCCCTCGTCGTCGGTGTACTCGGCAATCGTGTCCTCGGTCTCAACCCCGTACCGAAGGTATGACTGGTAATGCACCGGGTTCCCCCGGTCGCCTCCGTCGATCACGAATTCGTCGGGGAACTCCTCGACCACAGCCGGATCGGGCCCGCCAGGCCCAGCCGGGTCGACCTGCTGCTGCCGCGGCATCGCCGGCAGGTACACCGGCTGGATTCTCGGTGCAACAGCCACGACCGAGGTGGCCGCAAATCGTACGCTGCCAGTCCCCGACGCTGTACTGATCTCGTCTGCAGAAGCGTTCTCTTCGACCGCAGGCTGTAGGGTACTGACCGGAACCGAGGCACATCCAGCGGAAAACAGCACGCACAGCATGCCCAGCAACACCGGCGTCACGAGTGCCGCCGGTTGAGATCCCTCGCTTCGCTCGGGATGACCGGGAGGAGCAGCCAGCAGCTTCACCGGACACCTCCCGCCACCTGCAGCATCGGACGGCCGGTTGATCGGATTCTGGCAGTGCCGGTCGTCGTGCCCGAGATCCTCAGTGACCTGCGAACATGCGGCGCACCGACTCGTGACACGGACTTGGTTGTGGCCGGCCGCGAGAGTTCGATCGGCTGCCGGCCCATGTTGAAGAAGTGGACCGATTCGGCAGACCCCTCGGACGGGGCCGTCCGGCTGCCCAGTCGCAGGATCGCCATCGGGCGGCCCACGAGGTCGGCTTCGGCGAGGGCATTGGCCTTGGGATCGAGGTCGTGGACCATCATGGGTCGAGTCTGCTCGTTGCCCGCCGAGAGCCTGGGTTCCTCGAGGAACACGACACGGGTCACCAGCTTGCCCTGCAACGCCAGCCGGATGTCCTCGCCGGTCAATTCGACCGGGATCGGAAACTCGTACCGTTGCCCCGAGGGCGGATGCAGGCGATCGATCACCTCGATCGTCGGGTAGAGCGTCACGCCGGGAAACTCCGGCATGTCACTGATCCCCACCCGGTAGGTGGCTCCGACAAGCAGGCCGGCGGCATGCGGCGCCACCCCGGTGGCAATCCCCTCGCGGCCTCGCCCCATGGCGTACCAGGTCACCCGGCCGCCTCCGCTGGGGCCGGTGTCGACCAACCGCACCTCGACCGGCTGGAAGTACATCTGCCGCGGCGATCCTGAGCGGCCGGCCTGGGCCGACCAGCGACCGACGATTCCCGGTGGCATCCGGGCACTCAGTGGCGAGTAGACATTCTGGCCCGACGGCGACTGGGCCGACGTCGGAGCGGTCCAGGAGAACAGCACCACCACCATCGCCCCGCGAATCACGATTGTCGGCAGGATGCCCTGGAGCATGGCTGATGCTGTCGCGGCTGGTGGGTACGGTGGCGGGGTCGGGAAGATGGGCTACCGCCGGGGACCCGCCCAGGCAGGCTGGCTCAGCGTGCCCGGAGCAAACGTCGGGTGCTTCTCGGTGTAGATCACCTCGTTGACCGGCTTGGGAGTCCGGATGCCCGGCTCGTGCTTGATCACCACCCGGAAGTCCTTCACCGGATCGTGTCGCTCGACGGGAGTGTTGTTCTTGATCGTGTAGCTCTGCAGCCCGGCAGGTCCTCCCAGGGGCAGGTGCGGCGGACCAGGGAGTCCGATCGGGGTGGGGGTCCAGGGCATGCCCCATTGAGCCGTGCCACCGGTGCCGGACACCGGGTTGATGCCCGGGAGGCCGGGTCCTCCCGGCTGGCCCATCAACTGGGGTCCGGGAATGCCCGGCATTCCCTGGTCCATGATCGCGATCGGGGTCGGAGGCACGAATTGGCCCTGGGCACCATCGGGACCCACTGCGGCCTGGTAGGCCACCGGCCGGATGCCGCCGGGACCCAGCATCGCGGCTCCACCGGCAGGACCCGGACTGCTGGTGGCCGTCTCGAGATCCATGTTGCCAACCCGTAGCACCACCATGATCGTGCCGCGTCGATCGGCTTCGGAGACCGGGTCGACGCCGGGGTCCAGGCGAGTCGAGACCAGCATCTCGACTCCGGCTACCGCCAGTTCCTGGTGCTGAGGATCCGGCAAGTAGATCACCTTGGTCACGAAGTTGTTGCTTTCGATCTGGTCCAGGTCCTCGTCGGTCAGTTCCAACGGGACGCTGTTATGAGCCAGGTAGGCGTCGGTCGTGGCGTGAGCCGGGTAGACCTGCATCGTTGGGTACAGCGTCATGCCCTCGCGGCCGGCAATCTCGGTCAACTTCAGCCGGTAGGTGGCACCCTGGACAAAGTCGTAGGTCGTCGGAGTCACCCGCTGGTTATCGGCGTAGACGGCTCCCACCTTCCAGCCAAGCTTCATCCCCACCGGCCGGATGAACCGCAACTGGGTCCGCCGGGTGGCGAATGCACGGGGGGCACCCCCCTGCATCATCGCAGGCATCACGCCCGGTCCGGGTCCGTCGACCATCGGTCCGGGGCGCTGCATCGAGTGAGCCGGCGGGCCGTGGAAATCACCACTGTCGCCGAAACTGCGACCGTCCACGTGACAACCCACGCAGACGACCAAGAATGTGCCAAGTGCCAAGAAGTAGTATTTCATTGCAGAGTCCTCTTGACTCTCCCGAATTCCCATCGACGGGTCCGGCAGGATGTCCCTAGAATGGTCCAGAATCAATCTGGTCAACCGGCCGACTCGATCACACAGTCCGACTTCGCGCAACGAACCCGGACCGAGCGTCTTTTGACCTGTGTCCAACTCTGGTTTCGACCGATTCCGGTCCGGATCTTTGGCATTTTCCGTATTTTCCGGACAACATGAACACACCCCGTAGCTTCTCTAATCGGCACATTGAGACAACTCGCATGCTCTATCCCCGCTCACCAGCCAAGACTCTGATCGCCCTGCTGGCCGCCTGCCTGCTGATTACCGCCTCATTCACAGTCCAGGCACAGGACACGGCTCCCGCCAAGAAGGCTGGCCAGAAAGCGGACAAGAAGGCGTCCAAACCAGCAGCAAAGAAGGCAGCAAAGAAGGCAGCTCCGGCCAAGAAAGCGGCCCCGCGGCGTCAGCGGCCCGCGGATGCTCTGCGGCAGGCCCGCGCGAAACTCAAGGACCTCGTTCCGTTTCAGGCCGAGATCGTCGAAACGATCGTCGTCCGCGGCAAGAAGTTCCGGGCCTCTGGCAAGTACATACAGGGAGCCGGGAACAAGCTGAGGCTCGAATTCGAGCTCGAGGTCGGCCGCACCAAGGGATCACTGGTGCAGGTCTGCGACGGCACCACGCTGTTCACTCAACAGAAGATCGGCCTGATCGTGCAGGCCACCCGGAGAAACGTGCCCAGGATCCTCAAGGAGATGAAACAGCTGGCCTCCAGGGCCGGACCGCGACCGCGGCCCGACCAGTTCGAAGCCGACCTCGGACTCGGTGGGCTCGAGGCACTGCTCGGATCACTCGAACAGTCGATGAGCTTCACTGTGCGTCGTGAACAGACATTCCAGAATCGACCGTTCATCATCATCGAGGGGACCTGGAACGCCACGTTCCTGGAAACCCTCACCGACGACAACCAGGACTCCGGCGACGAACTGCCCGAGTATGTGCCGGACCGGGTGAGAATCTACATCGACAAGGCCACCCAGTTCCCGCACCGGATCGTCTATCTCAAGCGAGCCGAAAACCGCCGGGTGCTGCGGCCGATGGTCAGCCTCGAGTTCCGTAACGTCCAGGTCAACGCGCCACTCACCGATGCCTCATTCGCGTTCAAACCCGACCCGGGTGTCCGAGTCCAGGACATCACCGACGATTTCATCCGGCAGATTCGACAGGCCGCATCCGCCTCGTCGGGTGCCGCGGCGGCTGCCGGTGCCGGTTCGGGACGAGGCAGCGGATCGCAACCGCCCCCCCGACCTCCGTCTCGCTAGGAACGACTCACGATGAGCACCGTGTCGGGACCGCGTGTCGTGCAGGGTCGAGCCATCCCCGGCTGGATCGCTTCGGTCCTGCTGCACCTCCTGCTGCTGGCCGCCTGCGCCTTCGGGTTGCAGAGTTGCCGGGAGACGTCGGGTGAGGATGGTGCCGGTGAGTTCCGGGACGTGGGGCTGGTCGTCAAGACCGAGAGACTCACCTCCAACCCATCCGAACCGACCAGCAAGCCCCAGGCGGCGCCCGAGCAGGCCACTCCCGCGAAGCCCGAGGCAGAGACCCGCGACAGCCCGACCGTCGAGAGCCTGCTCAACCTCCCCGAATCGGCCGCACCGCAGATTCTCGGACCCGGAGCCCGCTCACCGAGATCGCCGCTGGCCGACCCGTCGCGACTGCTGCCCGGAGCCGCGCTCACCGGAGCACCCCCGCTGGCGGGACTCAAGCAGGGCGAAACCCAGTTCCTGGGCATCCGAGACCGGGGCACCCGCTTCGTCTACGTGCTCGACCGCTCAGGGAGCATGGACCGTGAACACGCATTGGAAGTGGCCAAGGCTGAACTGGTCACCAGCCTGCAGCACCTCGATGAGACCCAGCAGTTCCAGGTCATCTTCTACAACGTTCAGAACCGCCTGCTGACCCTCGGCGGACGCAATACTCTGCATTTTGCTACCGACATCAACAAGACCCTCGCACGGCAGCAAATCGCCCAGGTGACCCCCGACGGCGGGACCTTCCACTACCCCGCCCTGGCCAAGGCGCTGTCGCTGGAACCCGAGGTGATCTACTTCCTGACCGATGCCGATCAGAATTCCGCCATCCATCCCGGCGACATGGAACGACTCGTCCGCCGCAATCGCGGCCGGACCCGGATCCACGCCATCAAGTTCGGACTCGGAGCCGAATTGACCACCAACCATTACGTCAAGAAACTCGCCCTTCAGAACGGCGGGCGGTACCGCTACCGTGACATCAAGACCTTCTCCGCCCCCACCCAGCCCCGCTGAGCAACCGCGACGTCGCCGGGTTCGAGTCGCCAGAGGGTGGCTCATGGCACTCCTGGCCGTCACCCTCGGCTCGGCACAGGCGTCCGCGCAGGGCCGCGACCGTGTCGTCGTCCGCCAGCCCGATGGCCGCGGGCGACTGACTCACGTTGGTGAGATCACCGAGTACAACGCGATCGAGCTGGTGATCAGGGCACGCGGAGGAGCCGCCCCGTGGCGGGTTCCCGTCGACAGGATCGTCTCGGTCACTCCGCTCCGCTCAACCCAACACCTGGCCGCACTCAGACACCTCAAGCGTGGCGCCATCGCACTCGCCGAACGTTCGTTCCAACAGGCACTCGAACGGTCCTCCCGCAAATGGGTCCGCCGAGAACTGCTCGCAGGGCTCGTCCGCTGTGCACTGCACTCGGGAGACTATCGTGGGGCGGGGTCGCACTTCCTGGGCCTCTCGGACGGCCCCACCCGGCCGCGACACTTCGAACTGGTGCCGCTGGACTGGAGAATCAGCGGCACGGTCGACGCGGCGGTGGCGAGCGAGGCTCGAGCGTGGCGCGGCCGCGGCAGTGATGTCGCCAAGCTGCTGGCCGCCAGCCATCTGCTGAGAGACTCGGCCTACTCGCACGAGGCCGAGACCGAACTGAGGAGATTGAGGATTTCGACCGACCCCAGGGTTCGTGGACTGGCCCGGGCGCAGTGCTGGCGGGCCGACAGCCGGAACAAGAAGCCCACACCGCTGCAGCTCGAAGCCTGGACCCGACACGTTCGCTCGCTGCCGCTGGACTTGCGCGGCGGACCGTGGTACGTGATCGGGTTGGCTCGCTTCAAGTCTCAGCAATTCCAACCCGCCGCCTCGGCACTGATGTGGACGTCGCTGGTCTTCGACGACGACAGGTTCCTCGCCGCTCACGCCACGCAACTCGCTGCCGATGCACTGCTCAACGACAACCAGCCGGCCGCCGCCGCCACGCTGTACCGCGATCTCCGCCAACGATTCGCCGGCACACCCGCCGCTCGGGAATCGGCCACATCACAAAAAAACGCACCACGCACGAGACGCAACTCGAAATGACCCTCCACCGCTTCTGCACTCCCACACTCATCACGCTGGCCGCCACGCTGCTGTGCCAGGTGCCCGATGTAGCCCACGCTCAACCACCACCCAACACCTCGACACTCCCCGCAGCCAATCCCGACCTCACCAAGACGGCCCAACCTGTCAATCCACCCCTCACCCCTGCCCCTGCCCCTGCCCCTGCCGCTGCCGCTCAGGACGCAGCACCCGCCGACGGCATGACGCTCAGGCAACTGCTTCGAGCCGGAGGCACGATCGGGCTGGTCATCCTGGGGCTGTCGATGGCGATGGTGGCGTTGATCGTCGAGCACCTGCTGACGATCCGCCGCAAGTCGTTGATGCCCGAGGGATTGGCCGACTCGGTCGCCGCGATGGTGGCCACCGGCCGCTTCGCCGAAGCCGACCGGCTTTGCCGCGAACAGCCCAGTTTTCTGGGTGCGGTGCTCTCCGAAGGCCTCGCCGAGGCGCCTCTGGGATATGCGGCGGTCGAGAAGTCGATGGAAGATGCCAGCGCTGAACAGGCGGCTCGACTGTTCCGCAAGATCGAATACCTCTCGGTCATCGGCACCATCGCCCCGATGCTGGGACTGCTGGGGACCGTCTGGGGCATGATCGTCGCCTTCCAGGGATTCGCCAGCAAGCTCAATCCCCCCGTCAGCGAACTCGCACCGGGCATCTACCAGGCTCTGGTCACCACACTGATGGGGCTGGGAGTCGCCGTCCCCGCACTCTCCGCCTTTGCCATCTTCCGCAACCGGATCGATGAACTGGTGGCCGAAGCCAGTCTGAGGGCCGAGCACGCCTGGGCCGGGTTCAAGAGGGCCAGCCTGGGCCGAGGCGGGCCCGAAGGCCGACGGAAGAGCTCAGCCACAGAACCCCAGGCCGCCGCGGGAGGAGCCTCCGGACGCCATGAACGACGCGTGCCGCCGGTGGCAATCGAGCGGCCCGAGCAGCCCGAGCGTCCCGAGGAGACCTCGGAATGAGAATCCCCATACGAGTGCGACGGCTGGGGATCTCGCTCAACCTCACCCCACTGATCGATATCGTCTTCCTGCTGGTGATCTTCTTCCTGGTCGCCAGCCACGCGGCTCGAAGTGAATCGACCGAACCGGTCGAATTGCCCCTGGTCGGTGAAGCCCTGGACGACCAGGAACCGGTTCCGGGTCGACTCGTGGTCACAGTCACCGCCGACCAGGCCCTGCACGTCGGCGGCCGCATCGTCACGCTCAAACAGATCACGAGTCTGCTGGCCGAGGCCGCAGCCGAGTCGCCCTCGGGAGGGTACGAGGTCCGAATTCGCGGCGATCGCCGGGTTCCGTTTCGTGCTGTGGAACCGCTGATGGTCGCCTGCGCCCAGGCTGGGATCACCCGTATCGGCTACGCCGTCCTGCCCCACTGACCCACTGCCCCACTGCCCCAACCTCAAGTACACGGCACAACACCCAAGCAGCAGCCCATGAAGATCCCCTCGGCCCACTACGACCGCCACCGCGACGACAGCCAGGCGATGACGCCGTTGATCGACGTCGTGTTCCTGCTGCTGATCTTCTTCGTCTGTGCCTCGACCGACCAGGTCCGTGAAAGCCTGCTGCCGACGGAGCTTGCGGGAGGCTCGATCGAATCGCCTGCGACGAACCCGGGGCCGCGTCCGTTGGGGGAGGCGTGGGTGAGGGTACTGGCCGGGGATGGTGGCGGGCGTGGCGGAGAAGGTCCCAGGATCGAGGTCGAGGGGCGGTCGTTTGCAGGTCCGCAGCGATACCAACTGCTCTCGAAATTCCTCAAAACACTCGCCACCGCAGCACCCGAATTGCCGGTGATCCTGGACATCGAACCGGACGTGCCCCTGGGCGAGGCCCTGGCCGCCTACGACGCGGCCCGGGCTGCCGATTTCGATGCAATTCACTTTGCGGTGGACCCCGCCACGACGACCACTGCCGCCCCCCCAGCCACTCGCTGAAGCGGCAGCGGCCCCCCGACGGGCCGCTCCGCGGTTCTCTTGAAGTCCCCGTACCCATCTGGCATAGTTCAGCCTTGAGCCGGGGTTCACGTGGATTCCGGACACATACTGCGACGGTCCCGGGACCCTCTGCGGCCCTCGTCGACATCGGCGAGAATTTGTCCGCATCAGCCCGGTTCGCGTTGGCCTGTGTGTGACGACCGACCCGGCAGGACGCCGGGAGCTTGGACACCAAGATGATCCCCACACTGGCCGACACCGCGACGACGATCCAGTCGACTCTAGAGGGATGGAAACTCAGCGAAGGCTGGGCCATGTTCCTGGCGGCGGTGATCCACGTAACGCTGGTGGCCGGATTCTTCGGCCTGCCGGCGGGCATCTTCATCTGGGCCGAGCGGAAGGTCTCGGGCCGGATCCAGGACCGCCTCGGTCCCACCCGCGTCGGCGGCAAGTTCGGCTGGCTGCAGGCTATTGCCGACGGCGGCAAGCTGATCCAGAAGGAAGACCTCGTCCCCGCGGACGCTGATGGGCCGCTGTTCCGAGTGGCCCCCTACGTGGTGGTTGTCAGCTCGCTGGCCGCCTTGATGTTCCTGCCGTTCTCCGACGGCTGGATCGCCGTCAGCCTCGACATCGGTCTCTACCTGATGCTGGCCGTGATGTCGCTGGAGGTGATCGGGGTGATCCTGGCCGGCTACGCCAGTGGTTCGAAATGGGCGCTGTTTGGCGGCATGAGGGAAGCGGCCCAGATGGTCAGCTACGAGATCCCCATGTCGATTTGTGTGGTGATCCCGATCATCACCGCCGGCTCGTTGAACCTCAACGAAATCGGAGCCATGCAGAGTGGCTGGGCCGGCAACTGGATCCTTTTCAACGACCCCTTCACCTTCATCACTTTCTTCATCTATTTCGTCTGTGCCACGGCCAGCTGCAAGCGGGCCCCCTTCGACCTGGCCGAGGCCGAGAGTGAACTGGTGGCGGGGTTCCTGACCGAATACAGCGGGTTCCGCTGGAGCTTTTTCTTCCTGGCCGAGTACGCCAGCATGTTCGCCGTCTGCGGCATCGCGGTGCTGCTGTTCCTGGGTGGCTGGCACACCGGCATCCCATTCCTCGACGGTCTGCTCGATGGACCACGCTACGCCTCCGACAGCTTCGTCTACAGTTGGCTGACCAACCTGCTGGGCTTCACCGTCTTCTTCTCGAAGGCGTCGCTGTTGGTCTGCGTGCAGATCTGGATCCGCTGGACTCTGCCGCGGCTGAGAATCGACCAGGTGATGATGACCTGCCTGAAGTACCTGGTACCGATCAGCTGCGTGCTGTTCCTGGGCGCTGTCATCTGGCCCCTGGCACTCTCGTTCACCGGCCACACGACCTGGGGCTCACCAACCGGGAACCGGGCCGCTCCCACGATGCGACTCGAGTCCCGGGGTGCAAGCCCGCCATCGACATCAACGCTTCCGCTACGCCAGAGACCTCTGGCCGCTTCAGACTCGAACGAGGAAGCCGGCCGGTGACCGAACAGACACTCTTCTTCATCTTCGCGATCCTGGCCGGGGGAGGCGCCATCGGAGTGGTGATCCTGCAGGACATCGTCCGCATGGCCTTCTCGCTGATCATCTCGCTGGGCTCCACCGCCGGGCTGTTCTTCCTGCTGGGCGCCGACTTCGTCGCCGCCACTCAGTTGCTGGTCTACGTCGGCGGCACGCTGGTGCTGTTGATCTTCGGCGTGATGCTGACCGCCAGCGGGCCCTTTCGCCGCATCAAGATGTCCACGGGCGAAACCCTGCTGGGAGCCGCCGTGGGGCTGTTGTTCTTTTCGGTCATCGCCTTCACCGTGATCGGAGTCAACTGGCAGGCTGTACCAAGCCATCGCGAAGTGGCCACCACCCCCAGCGACCAATCCGGAAACACCTCCCGCGCCATCGGCATGCGGCTGATCGGGATCCCCGCCGATACCGAAATCGGCCTACACAAGGACAGCGGCAGCCCGACCGGTTACCTGCTGCCCTTTGAAATCGTCTCGGTACACCTGCTGGTGGTCCTCGTCGGAGCCGCCTACCTGGCTCGTGCCAAGCGGCACGAATCAAGAGACGCTGCCGAGGGAGACGCCTAACCAATGGAAGTCACCCTGAACCACTACCTGCTGATCGGTGCGGTGATGTTCGTCAGCGGCGTGGTCTGCATGGCCACCAAGCGAAACGGGATCGCCGTGCTGATGGGCGTCGAGTTGGTGCTCAACGGAGCCAACGTCAACTTCGTCGCCTTCGCCCGCTACACCACCCTCGGCCTCGACGGCCAGGTCGTCTCGCTGTTCGTCATCGTGCTGGCCGCCGCCGAGGCCGCCGTGGCCCTGGCGATCGCTTTGAACTTCTATAACAACCACCAGACCATCGACATCGACCAGGGCGACCGGCTGCACGGCTGATTCTGATTCGAGCCATCACCCCGGGCCGACACCCCAATACAAGACACGACACTTCGGAATCCCGATGGACATCAAGGCCTGTCTGCTGACCACCGCGTGGCTGCTGCCACTCGTCGGCTTCGCCGTCGAGATCTTCGGCGGCTACTGGTCGCACCACGCGCCGGGTGGCCGCTTCAAGTCGCGGCTGGCCGCCTACCTCTCGGTCGGCTGCATCGGGGGCGGGTTCCTGCTGAGCCTCGCGGCTCTGTTGATCGGACTCTCCGACTTCGACCTCCCGCTGTGGGGTACCCCCGAGCACGGCACTGAACATGCCGCGGCCCAGTTCGCTGTCGCCGACGCCCCGCACCCCAACGGGCACGAGTCACACGGCAGCACCGAAGCGAAGTACGTCAGTGGATCCTTCTACGAACTCGCGAACTTCGGCAACCTGAGGATCGCCATCGACTACTACATCGACAGCCTGACGCTGGTGATGTTCACGATGGTCACACTGATCGCCACCTGCATCCACGTCTTCGCGATCGGGTACATGGACGACGAGCGGACCGAGGATCAC
>Ga0310123_10000950_pt1 | contig 25091 bp, 14 predicted proteins | sample CB6_AW_1057_MG_FD_203505 | JGI IMG/M metagenome (GOLD analysis project Ga0310123, IMG submission 203505) | Marine microbial communities from Western Arctic Ocean, Canada - CB6_AW_1057 | ecosystem: Environmental > Aquatic > Marine > Oceanic | place: Canada: Western Arctic Ocean | collected... | reverse complement strand
TGCAACACCTTGCCAAACAGGCGATTGCGGGCACCCACAATACCGACCGTCACATTCGGCCGGTCGGCACGAAACGCCCTGCCCACGGCAATCGCCCAGGCACCAACTTCAACTTCTGTGTTTTCACTCCAGTCGGGAACGGGCAGGTCGGTAGCACCCCGCGTTTTGAGCAACACCAACATGCGGCTATAGTCGGTTGCGACGAGGTCGGCAGCCACCTGCTTGCCGGATGGAAGCCGTACGAAAATCGATGACGGCTCGGCTGCAAAGTTAAACGCGCTGGAAAGAATGAAACCATCGCTGGAGATAATCAGGCCGGTAGTCGGCCCACTGGCTACCACGTGGCGTCCTAATTTCTCATGCCCGCCAATGGTGCTCACCTGGACCACCGAATCTGCGACCACCTCGACGGCATTCTTGACGGCACGCTCTTCGAGCGTAACCAACGACGGGCCACTATCGGAGACGGCAACGTACCCTGGGATGACGATCATGCCGATCAAGAGGCCCACCCACGGCAGGTCACAACCTTTGCGAAGCGGGGAAGCCAGCAATGACAAACGGCGCAGGTTCATTCTTCGACTTGCTCCTGTGACTGCAGGACGACTTCAACAACTTCGTCACCGCGGAGGAGCGTCAACTTGACCTGGTCAGAAATCTCGTTCCGGGCGATCAACGCTTCACATTCGCTACAGGAACCGGCAAAATTTCCATCAACCATGACGATGAGGTCATCGACCTGGATGCCTCCCCGAGCCGCAGCCGAATCTGGCAGCACTCGATCAACGTACGCCGGGGTGCGTGCTACGACATCGGGCACAAGAATCATCCCCAGGTCCCCACAGGCGAGCGGACGATTGGGTCGATTGAGTTCGTCGAGTGGTGGTAGTTGGTGTCGCCCGGCTACGATATCTTCCACAACGTTCGCAAAAGCATCGACGGGCAAGGCAAAATTGAGCCAGGTGTTGGTTAGCTGGCTGCGGGCTTCCTTGCCAATCAACCCCAGCAACCGGCCGTGTACATCGGTGAGTGCTCCGCCGGCAGCACCTGGGTTGTTGGTGACCGCATCGACCACGTAGACGTCACCCCGGTAACGGACATTGGCCGCCCCGCGCCGGGCTGCCAGGGGCGCCACGGCAGCAACCGTTCCATGGAGTACGCTGACAGATTCGTTACCGGTCGCGATGCCGAATAAATTATTAAACGCCAACACCCTGCCTCCCACATCGCTTGAGCCCGACTGAGAAAGGTCAAACATCGGGACCGGTTCCTCCCTGGGATCAAAACGGAGGATGGCAATCTCCGTGACTGGATCGCTGCCAACGGGACTGGCGTCGAAGCGCCGCCCATCATCCAGCACAAGCGTCACTTCATCCGCATCCAACACATAGCTGGAAACCGTCAGCACGTACCCTGGGGGCTCGATCAAGATTCCGCTTTGATAGGCTTCCAAGCCACGCAACCCACCCGCCCCAAAAATCTTTACGACTTTGGGTTGAACTTGCCTGACCACCTGAACAAAATTTCCCTCATTTGGCGCAGCAGCGAGCAACGAAGGCACAGCTAAACTCGCCAGCACCAGACCGACACCACGGAGCATAGAACTGAATTCACAATTCATAGGTCATTCCGTATCGGATCCTTCAGGACGATCAAAAGAGTTGACCTCCAGAGCGGCATATATTTCGTCTCCATAACGGATGACCCATCGGTGCGGTAACCGCAGCCCGTCGACATCCCGTTGATCTTCGAAATAAATCTCACACGGATCGTCATCGCTCGTACGAAAGAATTCCAGGCCAACAAGGTCTGCTGATTCCGGATCAAAATAGAACCGATACTCGGCACCGCCATACACACCGACCAGGCAATCAACGAGATTATCGGGCTTATCCCACGGAAGCGTCCCCAAGTAGTAAACATCGCCGAACTTCCCCAGCCCGGCGACCCGCAGTCGCTGCCAACCGTGCAGGGCGGCAAGCAGCCCTCCCGAGCCGGGGGGACTTGAAGATTCGGTCACGGGTAAAGTCAAGTCGGCACTTGAAACACCGCGCGGCATTTCGATGGTGCCACGGTGTCGTGACAACTCGATTCGGAAATCTCCGCCCGTCTCAACCTTACCGCCAACCACCCAGTCATACCCACCGTGGGGGTCTTTCCCGGCCGAAATCTTGTTCCAAATCCGATCCTGGTGGTATTGGTTGAACCAGTAGTTCGCATAGCCTCGACGTGCCACATAGTGCTCGGCTACGACGCCGGTCAATTTCGCTTTCGCCGGTAGCCCGAACCTGGGTTTTTTGGGTTGCTCCGGCGCATCTGGGAGTGGCTCGTCGGGTTCGCCGGGACGATCGGGAAGTTCAGGTTGTGGCCAATTTCTTCCTTCCAGAAGTTCCAGTAACTCGGCCTGGCGATGATGTCCGGTCAACCGGGCCAGGCACTCGTGCTCCCGGCCATGCCGCCGAAACACGAGCGGTACCCGCCAGCCGCGCGGAAATGTTCCCAGCGCATTCTTGAAACCATTGACGGTAGCGAGGTCGTAGTCTGCAAACCGCACAAGCTGATCACCGTACCGCAAGCCACGACGAAAGGCATCGCTATCGTCAAGGATATCGTCGACGACAACCCGGCCCTGCTCGTCGGCTGAAACGACAGCCCCCAGCGATGCGTGATCAACAATCCGCCCACTCTTGAGATAACCGAGGAAACGTTTAATTTGATTAATCGAGATGGCATAGCCAACACCGACATTGACCCGCCCGCGCTTCTCGAACGACCCCCGACCATTAATCCCCACTAACCGCCCGGCGGCGTCAAAGAGTGGGCCCCCTGAATTGCCCGGGTTAATCGCTGCGTCCGTTTGCAGACAGTCGGTGTATTCGAGCAAGGTACCCGCCGGATATTGGTAACGGTGGACGCCCGAAATAATCCCATATGACACCGACGGTTGAAAATCATCGGATAGTGCAAACGGGTTGCCGACAACGTAAGCCCAATGGCCGGTACGGACCAGGTCACTGTCGCCCATTTCTGCAACCGGAAAGTCGTCGCGCCCAAACAGTTTAATCAGGGCCACATCGCCGGTCGGATCCATTCCTACAATGACGGCGTCGTAGAGTTGGCCGTTGGTCATTCCACACTTCATCGCGGGGCCACATGGTGACGACACGTGAAAATTGGTCAAGGCGTAGCCGTCCGCCGAAATCACCACCCCCGATCCCACACCCTGTCCTGTGGTGTCGATGATTGCCAGGGTGGGCTCCACGATTTTCCGCACAACCGCAATGCGGTCTGCCTGGGCGCGGAGGACCTTCTCTTCGGGTACAGCCTCTGCGGCGCCAGCCGCAAGTGCCAACAAACCAAGACCAAGAATTGAGCAGCTAAAGATTTTCACTTGGTAAACTTTGCATCGCAGAGGTTGACAAGGTCGCCCGAGTCGAGATTGCCACCATAGTCGACAAGCAGGCGGAACACACGCACGTTTTGAACCGGAACATCAATCGCCAGCGGAGCGTCGGTCCCCTTGACTTCCTGGTCAAAGAGAACTTGACCATCGCCAGAAATGATCAATTGGACTTGTCCCTGCCGAAGCACATGGGGATCAATGCCAGCCAGGGCGACAAACCGCTTGCATCCCTGCGGCACCCGATAGGCAAGTTCACTGCGACTCCGCATCGCGACCCCTTTACCATACGCTTGTTCGGCTTGTACCCCCGCACGATCGGTCGATCCAGGCATCACAACCGACAAGGTTGTGCCAAAGAAAGACCGGTCGAATTGTGGCTGGCCGTGGGACTGGGCCAACTTCATATTGGGTGGCAAACCAATCAGTGGTGTCCAGCGACTTAGTTGAGGCTCCAGATCACTGAGATAGACAAGCTTTCCGGAAGAAAAATCGATCCAGATAACCTTCTCCCACGGCACGGCCAACGGGGTGCCACCAGCAGTGACAAACTGCAACAACCCTTCATGGTATTGAAGTTGATTCGCAACGGCGTGCAGGCCTCCCACCGCATGAATAATGCAGGTTGTTTTGTCGGTACGATTCGGCTGAGGTCGATAATACTGGAACCCTGCTACCTTGGACCGACTCACCGGGATTGTTTCGTCATCGAGTGAGAACATCACCTGCTCCGCCGTGACCCCGCCCAACAACCCCTGCAAGTGGTCTAACTTTGCCCCCACCCGACGACGGATGACTAACACATCCCCTGGCAAGTGGAACTCGCGAATTTCATCCCACGTCAGGGCATCCTCCGTTGAAAACTGTTCCAATTCGACCGCCCGAACAAGTTCGACAGGAACCCGTATTGTCTCATGACGAGGGGTCCAGAAATCGTCAAGTTCAAGGATCGCCTCATCGTCGACCACCTCATAGTTGTTGGCGGGCAATTTTGTCCCGTCGATAAACTCAACCACCAGCTGGATGGGGGGGGCCTCGGGGACGTGGGCAGGCGACCTGAGCGCAATCAACTCCTGTTCGACGATAGCGGCAGGCTTGCCGTCCGACTCCAGGGTTAACGTGCCGTCGCTCCAGGCCTGGAGTTGTCCCATCTGTGACTTGCCGTCGAGGCGGGTGACAACCACCTCAGGAGCCACCTGGGCTACCAACATTGCAGTGCAAACGGGAAAAATCCAAGTCATGGTCACTGTCGGGTTCGAAGGTAGCGTGCCCAAGTGGGTTTACGGAGCGTTAGCCGACTGACCTCTGGCCAGTTCACGAAAATACTGTTCGATAACCTCTCGATAATGAGCAGGAAACTCTCGACCAATTTGTTGGAGAGCCTGTTCGCGTTCTTTCGGTGGTAAATCTCCCCAACCCGATTTGTTACCTATATCCCGTTGCTCGACTTTCCCTGGGGCTTGCATTTCTGCCAGTCGACTGTCCTGCATCGGTTTTCCGCCCGAGTTGGCACGAGCCTGACCTTTACCAGCAGACTGTTGCTGCTGCTCCTCAAGTTCCTCGATCATCTTATCAAGCGAGTCAATGACCCCTTGTTCGATTCCTTGCACCGTTTTACCGGCTCGGCCTTTTACCAACCGTCGCTGAATGTCGGACATCCGGCGGGCAATATGGTCTAACGATTCATCCTCCAACCGCTCGACGTCCTTGACAATAAGCCGGCCCAGTTGTTGATACCGCTCTGGCAATTCAGACTCGCGCTCCAACAACTGGGCAGCCAAAGATCCTGCCTCAGCGGGGTGAACTAAAAAATGGTGGGCGACGGCTCGACAGAACAAGAGCGTGTCGGGAGCAACGACATCACGGGCACTTAAACCCGCCATCGACACCAGTGCCTCGTCGTACAATCCTACTTGGGTCTGCCACCGGGCCAGATAAAGCCGCATGTTGTTGCGAACCAGTCGCGGAGTCTCCGGCTCGTCAAGCCAGCTCCACTCAGCAGGCAGAAGCCCGGCGGAGAACGTCTGGCAATGCTCAATGACGTTTGCCACGCGCGGGTCAACCCGGGCAAAGGCTTCCGCCAATGCGTCAAGTCGACCAAAGTCTCGTGCACTCTCCCCGGCCGTCTCCCAACGAGCCAGAATGGCGGCCTGATCGCTGGCGGAGAGCGATTGTTCCTCAAGCCAGCTTTTGAGTTCCACCGCTACTTCGGCATTTGTGCGAATGGTCCACCCAGGTGTCGCCAGGAAATCTCCGATCCCGTCACCCGCGAGCAGGCAGGCCCCTCCAGTATGGAGGATCCACACGACAACCGAGACGACCGCACGAACACACCACCTCCGATTTGGATCTCGAATACCTTGCATGGCTTTCGACGCTCCTGTTGGCTGCAATCGCCTGCCACCCGAAGTTCAAGTGGATCAACCGGTCCAGGTGTTCACTTCTGGTTCCAGCCCGCCTCAAACGGGCCGTTGACCAGTCACTTCGTACCAACGAGGGCCATTCGGTCCGCCAGATCACAATTTTGCCGAAGGAGACCTCTTCCCTGTAACGCCTTTATTATCGCGCATCTTGCAATGAAGTCCAATGAAAATGGCTAAACCAGGGGGGATCGGTAATCTGCCCAGTGATATTCGTCCCTATTTTCGTTCTGACATGAAGGCTGACTTCACCAAAGCTCAGTCATTGCGGCCCAACGACAGGTCTTTCGTGGCACGATAGACACGCTCCTGACGTTGACCCAAATCTTGCAACGCTTCGACCAGGTCAGCCGAACTCGCTTGCTCGCCGTCGACCATCTCGCCATAACGTTGGGTGCGTCGATTGATCCGCAACTGTAACGATCGGATCATTTTTAGTTCGGCAATTTTGTTCACCAGAGCCGGTTCAGGGGACTGACCAGCCGACGGCATTTCTCCGGACCGGGACTGTTCTTCTTTCAGCTCTTTCAGCGCCGTTTCGAGCGCTGCAACTGCCTCTTCAAGGGCCTCGATGATATCTTGCTCAAGGCCTTGCGTTATAACACCGACCTGGACTTCGCCAAGGCGGTTGGTCACTTGTTGCATATCTTCACGCATTTGCAGAACCGTTTCCGGAAACGCAACCGACGACCCTTCTTCCCGTAACAACAGGAGCGCCTTGTCGGCATCACGCACGATGAGCGATTCTTTACGACTGAGCCGGGCCGCTTCGATTTCGTGGCGGTGATCGCGATCTTCTGGCGACACTTCTGCCACGAGCAGTGTTCCCTCATAAACTTTCACTTGCGCCTCAAGCATCTTGCGAAAGCGGGCTGCCAACATTGTGAGCGAGCGCTCTCTTTCTTCCTCCCGCAACTGGCGGAGCACGCGTTCCAACTCAGCCCGTGCCTCTTCCAGCTGCCTCACGGCTTGTCGCTGCTCTTGAGCGGCGCCGTCGCGGTTTGCCCGCTCGAGTTGTTCTTGGGCCCTTTGCATCCGCTCAGCGGCCGCCCGCAGTTTGGAACTCGCCCGCTGGATCGGTTCGGCAGACGGATCGTTTGCTTCTTCACCGGCAGACCCCTCGGAACTTTGAGGCTCCCCAGAAGGCCCCTGCTTGGAAGGCGTTTGTGAGGGCGACTCCGCTGGGGGAGCCGACTCCGCCGGAGCCCCAGAAGAGGGGGTGGGCGGTTCCTGGGTGTCGGATCCGGCGTCGGATTCGGCATCGGCTCGCGGGTTTGTCGGTGGGGACTCTGTTTCCGCCGGATCTTGCGGTGGGCCGCCCTGGCCAGGCGGCTGAACGCCGTCGTCTGGCAGTTCGTTGCTGGCACCCGACTGGGCAGCGGGGGGCCCTTCAGCATCTTCAATCTTGCCCCCGAGTTGGTCGGTCTGTCGGGCAGCCTCTGCCTGATCACGCTGGAGAGCCTCGAGTTGATCGTCGGCTTCCGTGCGGGCGCGGATGCCTTTTTGCCACCGAATCAACTTGCCTATTTCGCGCAGATAGCGGCGAATCCGGCGTTGTTCGGATTCGATATCGGTCCGCCGATTATCCTTCAGCAGCAGATCGAGCAGTTGCTGCAATTCGCCTTGCAACGCACCCTGGTTGCGGACGGCAGAGGCAAGCCGTTCTGTTTCAAGCAGCTGCACGGTTTCTTCGAATCGCAGAGCGACATCGTGCTCACGACTAAGTGCAATCGCTTCTCGCAAGCGCCGCGCCCGCTGCGGATCGGTCCCAGCCGAAAGTTCCGCCAGCCGGGCAGCCACCATCTCCAGGCGTTCATAACGATCGGCCAGCAGCGCCTGTCGGACCGAAAGATCCTGGGCAGGGGCCGGTTCCTGGGCAGGAGCCGGTTGCTGGGCAGGGGCCGGCCCACCTCCGGCAACCAGGCAGACGACGCCCATGAGCAGCAATTTCTCAAGCTGCCGGAATCTCATTGTTTGGATTACATCCACGACTATGTTCTTCCGACGGGTTTCCAGCTGACTCACTCTTTGAGCAAACTCCGCAGATCGATTTTGCGGAGTTTCTTGGTTTGATCGTTCAGTCGGTCTTGTTCTGACATAATCCCTCGTAAGAGGGCCACAACTTCATTATACGTTTCGAGTTCCCGCATGCGCTCGAGCACATATTGCATATCCGCCAGAATTTCATCGGTCATCCCGATCGCCTGGTCCAAGCCGGTGGCGGCCTCGTCCTGGCTAGCGAGATTCGCGATCACGAAATCCAGCTGCAATTCCAATGGAGGCATTTTTTCTTGACTGATTTCCCTGAGTGGATCTGCAATTTCCAGCTTCAGCCGGTGCTTCAATTCTGAATCCTCGATACGATTGTTGACCAACTGGTTGTGTAAATGGGTGAAACCTTCAGCGACATTTAGCACTTCGTCAGCGGCCTGGGTGATATTTTGCCGCGATCCGGCCAGGCGTAATCTCCGCAGTGTTTCCTCCCGCTGGGAATCGGCCGACGGTGTTTCTTCTTCAGCCGCCGGTTCGGCAGCCGCTTCTCCGCGAAACTCGATCCGTGCCAGGAGACCACGCGTATCCACAACTTTGTCATAAATTGCCTCCAAACGCTGCCGATATGCCAATTCGCGCCGTTCGATGCGCAAAAGCAGATCAGCCGGACTCACGACATCGAGTTGAAACTCCTGGCTACGGCCCTCGCGCGGCTCGGATCCGATGTTGCAGCGATCGCGGGCAACCACCCCGATCGTCAGCTTTTGACCAGTGACCGGTACGACCCGATGGCCATCGGCCGCAGCAAGCCCATCGCGGACGTCGAGGCGTTCTGCTACCTCGATGACCGTTTTCTGTTGTACGTCACCGGTAAACGGCTGTGCGTGCTCCGAACCGCCGTCTAATGAATATTCAAACCAGACATCCTGCAATCCATAGTCATCGGTAACGAAGCCCGCCACCGGAATCTGCGCTGCAGGTGTAATCGCCGAGCCAATCCCCTCCAAATGAACCGAGACCTGAGGCACTTCGTCGGCCACCACCGACAGCGACAGACGGTACGGCTCACCCGAAGATACCCCATAGGTATCCTGCAGGTCGATTAGTAACATATCGTCCCCCTCAAGTACTCCATAGTCGAACTCCACCTCTTCGGTAGGTACCTCTGCGAACGAGCAGATTTGTTCGTAATCCCGCTCAACACTGGTTGCACGGGCCTCCCGAAGAGGTTTACTGGCCGCAGCCCGCACGTGCACCTTCGTTCCCATGGGGATGCGGGCATTGCGTACGAAGCGAAGAGACTGGGGAGCCCGCTGAAGGTATTCTGGAAAGCTACAGTCAAGCTGCACATGCACCAGTTCTGGACGATTAACCACACGTAATCGCAAGTTCGTGACCCGATCGTCGCCACCATAAACGTCGAAGGTCAGGTCATCGCGAACATTTTTGAACACGTAACGGTAGGCTTGATGTTTGTCGCGACCGGCAACCGCCGAGCCAACACGGGTGAGGTAATCCTGGCCGCGGCGGCCATCTGGCAATTGAAATCGAATCTGCACCTTGCTGGGGGCTTGTAGTCGACCCTCGATATCGGCGTGGACCGTCAACTCAAAGTCATCGTGGCGGGCCATGGTAGCGATCCGATAACCATCTTCTTGCTCCGTGAAGTCAAGCACCGTCAACCTTACCTGCCGAGGCCAGGACTCGCCCGAGAGGGCAAGTCGCCTGAGAAAGATGTTCGTGGTGTTTTTGGCAAAACAACCAAACAGGGCGATCGATACCGCAAGAAACAACGCGATAGCAGCAGCCCGACGCACCGCACGCGTATCGAGCAACCTGCCAAGTTGGATCTTCGACACCGCTTCGGTGGCAGCCACACATGTCCGGCGGGAAAACTCCTCCCGCAACGGGTCTGGTGAACCGTAGTCGCCAGCCAGTGATACAGCCGTGGCGACATGATCCGCCAGCCGCAGGTCGCTACGTTCCAACAAAAGCGCCAGGCTCGTATTCGACAGCGGCGCCACCAGACGCCGCAGGAGATACCGGTAGGTAACCAACAGCAACACAGCAACCGCAACAATCCATCCCAGCAGGCGGAAGTCAACACCGGGCTCCAATCCCCAATCGACCAGCAGGCCAATCCAAAACAGGCACCCCAGGCATACCACAACTGCAGCCACTCCCTCCGCAGCGACATACAGCCGGATTGACCGCCGCAAGCGGGCAAGCACGGCACCAACGGCTGCGGGAATCTTGATGTTCGTAGAAGATGAAAGCATCACAGGAGTCGAACCAGGAAATGATCGAGGGAATTAAATCACCGGCGATGGAAAACTCTTGAACCTTTTGGCAATCAGGCGAGACGGCACAACCGTCGGAGGATCCACTCCAAAAACAAAGCACCACAAATCACACCAAGTAACCAATGAACCTGGGCCCGGGCAAATTTTTCATCGGGCGCGCCATCGAACACTCGGGTTTCCGTGCGATCGGGGATTCGGGCAGCGACAGGTAACACGTCGGCATCACCCTGAAGGGCGACCGTCAATTCCGGGTAGTAAGCCCCCCCCGTTACGTCGGCAACGGCAGCAAGCAGGCTGGCATTGCGTTCAGGGGCCAGACGCTCGAGGTCCGTAGCCCGCACCTCAATTCGCCTCATCAACTGTTGGTCGACCCGATCTGGCACGGTGAGCATGATTTCGTAAATCCCTGGCTGACTGGCCGAGAACTGTCCCACAAAGACACCGGGTTGATCAGCCATTGCCGTCAAACTGATCGACTCGGTCAGCTGATCGGGACGAATCAATTGGACAGGAGTCGACGCTGCCAGCAGCGGTTCGTGCTGTTGGTCGGTGAGGCGTGCCCGCACAACGACCGTTTCCCCCAAGTCAACCCTGTCGCGTTCAACCATCAAGGCCCCGCGTGAGGAACCTCGCAAGAGGCGACCCTGGCTGACGTGCCGAATGACTTTGGTGTAGAAGGTATCGAAATAAGTAGGGTCAACCATGCGAAGTCGCCACAATTCAGGACTTCCCAGGTAGAAAACACGTCCAGCGCCATAGAAATGCCCGGCGAGGTAAACGGGGTGATTCTCCCCACTGCCGAACTCCGGGTTCGCAAACCGCCCATAAACAGTGGCCCCGCGCTTTGGTCCTTTGACTGCAAAATATCCGTAAACTCCAGACCAACTTTGCCAGGCGGCCAGGCTGTCGGCAGCCGTCCCCTCCAACCACAAGAACTCAGCTTCCCGTCCCGCACGATCGAGTTCGATGGGCCAGGCAATTTCGCCGGCAAAATGACCGTCGTCCAGCAGGGTAAACCGCCGCTGAAATTCGACCGGATAAAGCGGTTTGAGGGTGGCATGCTCCGTACTCCGAATCCAGCGGGCAGTTTGCACCGGTCCGGCAGTGCAAATAAGCCCTCCCGCTTCATTGGCAACCCATCCATCAAGCAGTTCGATTTGGGCCGCGTCAAGTTTTGTCCAATCGGGATCGATGGCGACAACACAGTCGTACTCGTAGAGGTCGTTTTTTTGCTTCGGGAAGCCCTTGAGGATGCGATCGGCCTCCTGGGAGATATCTGACAACGCCGACTGCAAGAGGACGTCGACCTCCATGCTGGGATCCCGGAAAAGCAAAGTCCGCAGGAACCGGTAATCACGTGAGGGGCCCCCGGCAACCAGCAGTACGCGTGTCTTGCGGTCGACAATGTCAACCTCAATCTCCCGACGGTTATCTTCTCGATTGGTATCTCCGGCGAGTTGATTGATTTCAACCGCGTATTTAAATCTTCCCACCGCGGGCGATTCGAGCTCGAAGCGAATCGGAATCAACTCGCCACTGGCTCCCAGCACGATGCGTTCTCTTGCAATCTGTTCACGGGGTGCTGCCGGGTCGTCGGCAGGCTGACGGGTCAGTTCGGCTTGAACCGTACGGCCTGCGAACCCACTCCCTTGGACATGGGCCGTGACGGTGAGCAAATCGCCGGGGAACGCGCGGCGCGGGGCAACGAGATCGCTGACCAGCACGCTCCGCTGAGGCTCGACCGAACCAATCCCCACGGTGAAAACGGGTACACCTGTCGTTTGCGCCAATTCAGCGGCGGCAACTGCTTTGCTACCAGCGTTTTCGACTCCGTCACTGATGAGGACGATCCCGGACAGAGAACCCTGGCGAGGCATCTCGAGTTCCAGTCGGAGCGCATCGCCAACACGTGTTTCGGCGCCACGTGGCTGGAGCATTTCCACCCAATCGTACTGCTGCTGCTCGGAGGAATCGGCTGGCGCAACAGCGGTTTCGCCATCACCAGCCGAATCAGTTTCTCTGTCGAGCATCGCAAGTTGCACCACTTCTGAATCAAAACCGGCTACGATGACGTTGTTGCTCTTGCGCAAATCGTCGAGCAACGGGGATTCCTCAAGAGCAGCGGCTACGCGTTCATACCGTGCTTCAACGGACTTGCCGTCGGTGATCCCCATACTCTGGCTCACATCGACAAGTACGACGACTTCACCGTCAGCAACGATTTCGCGCGTGGTGCGTTTCTCCAATTCGAGAAAAAAGAAGAGCAAGCCAGCCAGTGCCGTACAACGAAGCAGCAACAACCCCCAGCGTGTGCCGACACTTAACTCCTGGGTATCGCGGCGGTACAGCAATCCTACGCCGAGCAAAAGCACCAGGGTTACCAACACGACTGCAACGAACAGAAGGCGGGGATCGCTGGCCTCGCGGATTCGCGCGAATTCGTAGCTCTGGCGTTGCGATTCCGCAAGCAGGGGAGCAAACTCGAAGCCAAAACTGGTAAGCAGGGTGCTCAAAGGCCTCTCACTTTCGTCGTGGCTGGGTGGTAACTTGCCAGATAGGCCAACAGTTGTTCGCACAGCAAACATGTAATGAGTACGGCGAGCAACGCACTGCTCATAGCAAAGCCAGCCGTTTTGTGTTCTTCAACACGAAGCTGGTCGGCATAGTGAAATTTGAAGCGTGCAGGGGCTAGTTGCCGCTCGATCTCGGCACGATCCAGAATTTCAAGGTCTCCTTCGAGACGGGGAACATTCACAGCAATTGACCGCAGCTCCTGCTTACCATCGACCGAGGTCAATTCGACCTGGTACAACCCACTGACGGCCACGTCGTCAAGTCGGGCCGTTAATTTTTCATCGACGACCTTGCCTTCGACGAGAATCTCTTGGTGTGGGCGACCGTCATGATTGGGCGGAGTGGGCAACCGAAACCGCATCGTGGTGGCATACTGGCTTTCGTCGACAGATAATTCAATCGGATGACCAACTTCGCAATCGGGTTCGCTCACTTTTGTCGCGGTGAGGTAGCCCATCAACTCGTTTGCCAACACGGGAAACACCGGATTGAGACTCCAATTTGACCAGGCCCCTAACGCCGTATCCGCAGGTGAGAGTTTGGTGAGGTGGGCCACAACCACCCCATTTCCATACCGTTTTTCGACGACCAGTGGCGCACCTTCGCGAGTTTCGGCCAGGAGGGTCGTTTGGGGATCGATTTCAGCGTCCCACTCGGGAGTGACGGCATAGTAGTAGTTGATCATGACCAAGGGTAAAAAGCTGTTACGTTCACCCGCAAGTGCTCGAAAGAGTCGATGATCTGCAACGCGTACATCAGGCGCACTGTTCCCGTGGTCATCCAAGAGTTGTGTTGGCAGTTTCAGGGGCACGGGAAAGAACCCATTCCCTTCCCGATACAGTTTTTGGTTATAGTATTTCCGGTCCACATTTTCCCCGAGGAAGATCGCCAACCCACCGCCAACCCGTACATAATCTTGAATCTTCTCTTCTGCTGCAGGGCTCAACCGGTCAACATCGAGCAGGCAAATCGCCGCAAAGGGATCGAGCGATGCGACGTCCCGCAGAAATGCGGGTGGCTCGACGCGTGGTTGCCAGCCTGTTTGCACGGTCCCACCTGGGGCAATCGCCTTGGTGAGATAAAAAGCGTCCTGACCATCGAGGGACCCGTCGATGATCAAAATCGGTACGGCCGCCTGCAACTCACACGCAAAAAAGCGTTGATTGTCGACCGTCACCGCATCGGCCTCGAGAGCTGCCTCAAGTTGATGCGTCCCGACTCCGGAAAATTGTGTGCGAAATCGCCGCTCTACTTCTTCCCCCGGAGGAATCTCCGGGAGGATAAGCGTCGGCAAGGCCGAGCCATCTTGCACCAGCCGCACGGCGACATCGCGTGCCGTTTGCTTTCCATAGTTGACCACCGAAACGACCATCCAGGACTCAACGCCTGCGGCACGTAAACCGGATTCCGCAGCCAGGGAGGTGACGGCAAGATTCGGTCGGGGCCGGCGTACGCATTGCACCAGATGAAGATACTCATATAATTCATTCAAATCGACGAGCAAATCGCGCAACTCATCACCGGGCTGGAAATGGCGGGCCCGCAAATCACTAACCACATGTAAGACTTGCGTTTCCTCTCCCGCAGTCTGGGGGAGTCGAGCCGCACCGCGGAGCGCCTCGGCAGGCCCCATATCGTCCTGGGTCACCGCAAGTGCCGCCAAGGTCGATTCAATTTTTTTCTGGAGTGGATGGCCTACCGGCTGATGGTAGAGTTGGGGCTCAGCTCCGGCGGTCAAGCTCGCCGCTTCGCTGAAAGTGAGTAACGTTACCCACTGCTTACCGGCTTGCTGGCTGGCCTGACTGAAAATACGGCGGACGACCTGTTTGGCGCTTTCGAGTGCATTTCGTTCTTCAGCCTGGTCGCTCATGGAAAAACTGTCGTCGACCAATACGACGTGATGGGTGGTATGGGAGCCGAAAAAGCGTGCCCAAGAATCCTGAAGCATCAACCCGCCGAGCATCAACACGAGCACAGCAATGGCTACCATCCGCATCAGCAAGAGGAGTAGCTGCCGAAAAAGAATCGACGTTCGGTTACGTCGCTGGCTTTCCCGCAGGAACATCATGGCAGCCCAGGAAATGGGCTTATGCCGTCTCAAATTAAGGAAGTGAATAATGAGCGGGACCACAACCAAGGGAAGTCCCACAGTTACCAGGAGGGGATACAAAAATGACATATCAGGGGACCTCGTTGAATCAGACGCCGCGGCGTAGACTGTTCATTCGGCGACTGAGCAATGTCAGCAGAGCTGCATCAAAGGGATCGCTGGAACGTACCAGCGTGTATTCGACGCCGTTGACAGCGGATCCTCGCCTGACGGCGGCGAGGAACTGGCCAAGCGAGCGAAGGTATCCCTCGCGGAGCGCACGAGGATTACAACGGAGTTTTTCGGCCGACTCCATCCCCTCAAACCGCGCCGGTCCCGCAAATGGAAAATCCAATTCATCGTCATCCATGATGTGAAACAAGAGAACGTCGTGTCCCCGTTGGCGCAGGACCTGCAACCCCGCCAGCGTTTCTTCAACATCGGCGAGCAAGTCGGAAACAACGATCATCATCCCGCGCTGTGGATACCGCTGGGCGGCGGTCCGAAACATGGCTTCGAGCGATGTTTTCTCACCCGGCTGCACTGATTCGAGTGACCGCAAAATACTGGCGAGATGAGCTCTGCCGGTGCGTAGTGGAACGGCCTGGCGAACTTCTTCTGCAAAAGTCAAGCAGCCAACCGCGTCTTGCTGCCGCAACAAGAGCAAGGCCAGGGCGGCAGCGGCCGTGGTGGCATATTCATACTTGGTCATGGCGCCACGCCCGTAGTTCATACTGGCGGAGATGTCGACCAACAACGTTGCCCGCAGATTGGTATCCTCTTCGTATTGCTTGACATACAAGCGATCTTGTTTGGCCCACACCTTCCAATCAATGTGGCGGAGATCGTCGCCACGGGTATATTGCCGATGCTGGCGAAACTCGAGCGACTGGCCGTAATAGGGACTTCGGTGCAAACCGCTCATCAAGCCTTCGACGATATGTCGTGCGCGAATCTCAAGTCCTCCCAGACGGCGAACCACCTCGGGAAGTAACAATGTTCGATTGGCTGTCGCCATTTTCGAGTCACCCAGTTTAACGATGGCTATCGGACGGATGCATTGCCCCTTGCAGTGGTAGCCTGTTTGCCCGACGTCTGCCAAACAGCGGGGTCGGTTGGCCGTAGCTACGTTCGGTTTCTGCCCTACGATACGAACAACTGTTGAAAGCGATCATCCCGAGCAAGTTCATCTTCGTGGGAGGGGGTTGTCTCCAGCAGCCGGTCGATGACATCATCGCTCGTGATTCCTTCACTTTCGGCAGCAAAGTTGGCCACAATCCGGTGACGCAGTACGGGCCTGGCAAGTTCCTGAATGTCCTCGGTTGCCACGTGCGGGCGCCCCGCCATCAAGGCCCGCGCTTTGGAACCGAGAATCAAATACTGGACCGCTCTTGGGCCAGCCCCCCACGCCAAATGCTCTTGAACGAAATCGGCAGCACCTGGCTGCCCGACGCGGGTCTGACGAACCAACGCCAGTGTGTAGCGGGTGAGGTGGTCACTGATCGGTACGCTGCGGACGACGTGCTGCAGATCGATGATCTCTTCGGGAGACAGCACTGGATCAACATGATCGTCGATATTGGAGGTGGTACGGCGGGCCACCTCAAACTCGTCATCAAAGCTGGGATAAGAGACCAGGACTTTGAACATAAAGCGATCTTGCTGTGCTTCCGGCAGCGAGTACGTTCCTTCCTGTTCGATCGGATTCTGCGTGGCAAGCACCAGAAACGGTTCGCCAAGTTCGTGTCGTACACGCCCCACCGAAACGTGCCGTTCTTGCATGGCCTCCAGAAGGGCTGCCTGGGTCTTGGGAGGAGTACGATTTATTTCATCGGCGAGAATGACATGCGAGAAGATGGGCCCGGCCAGAAACCGCATTTCACGTGCGCCGGTCGATTTGTTCTCTTCGATGATGTCGGTGCCGATAATGTCGGCGGGCATCAAGTCGGGGGTGAACTGGATGCGGCTGAAGGTCAAATTCAATGAACGGGCCAGCGTGCTGATCATGAGTGTTTTCGCCAGGCCAGGTACTCCTTCCAGCAGACAGTGCCCGCGACTGAACAACGCGATCAAAAGTTGATCGATCACCTCCTGTTGGCCAACCACGACGCGAGCTAATTGCGTTCGAATCTCATCCGCCGCAGTAACCAGGCGGTCAATCGAAGATCCGTTAAGGGAGGGCTCTGATTTGTTCATGATGGGTTCCATAGGAAAGGAGGAAAACCAGCGTACCCTCCAGGGCGGTTATCGCTGATAGATTGGCAGACAGGCGTTGTCGATTTGAAGGATGATCAGGTTCAGGGCGGTGGTATAGACGGGGCCAATATAGCCTTCGGCCCAGTGGTATCCCATCCCCTTGGGCAATGGCACCTCCTTCGCCTCGCGGAGCAGCTTACGCCGGACCTGATCGCGATAACCACGCCAGGTGGTGCCACCTTCTCGATACTGGACTTGGGTGTAATAAAAATGTGCATAATGCCAATGGCCGTACGACGTTTGCGAACCGACCCCCAGATTATTTCGACAGTATTCGAGCATCCGGGGAACAAATTTATCATCGTATTCGCCAGCATTGAATAGACAAGCGACCGCGGCGGCGGTGATGGCTGGCCGACCGCCACCTCCTTTCGAACTGTACTGGACCCCGCCTTCAGGTAGGGTGCAACCCTTGATATACGCGACAGCCTTGTCGATGACTTCACGGGGCACAAAAATCCCGGCATTACGACACCCGCGCAATCCTTGGACCTGGGTTATCGTGGTCGAACCTTCATCGAATCCATTACCGTCTTTGGCACTCACGTAGCCCCATCCGCCTGCCTTCGTCTGCGCCTGGCCAGTGAAGGTAACGGCGGCAGTCAAGACACGAATCAAATCTGCGCGACGGTCAATATCTTCCTCTTCACCAAGCACCTGGGAGAGAAACAGCATGGCAAATCCGTGCCCGTAGGTGTAACGGTCATCACGACGTGGATCACCAATCAATCCGTTGGGACGACTCTGCCGAACCAGGTAATCGACGGCACGTCGAATGTTGCTGGCATACCTGCCCTGGGTCGGCGTGGACCCTTCCGAAAGCATGGCAAGCCCCGCCAGAGCAGTCATCGCCGTTGGATAACGTCCCTGGGCCGTCCAGTGGCCAAGTTCATGTTGCTCGTGGGCAAGCCAACCCAAACCACCCTGAATGACGGTGCGGAGTTGATTCCCATCACCCGCATCCGCCGCCAAAGTCGCCCGCGGGTTGAGCGCGAGCGACACCCCGACCACCAACCAGGGTCCCCAGGCAGCAGCGGTCGACCAAGGGCAACGTTGGGCGATGCCAGCGATGGTTAACGAAAGGTTTTTCACACGGTCCTCAATCCGCGGCGCGGCCTACTCCGGTTTCGGTGGTTCGATCGGGCCCTCAGGCTCGTCGGCCAACTCGGGACCAAAAGGAACTTCCATGTTCTGCATCGCGCGGTTTAAGTGGAGGGGATTATCGAAAGCGTCAACGATTTCGCGGCCGACCTTCCGCCCCAGTTCCCACAACCCGCCCGACGTGCCGAGGCGGGTTTCCGCCAAGTGCTGGGCCGGTGGCTCCGGGGGACGGGGCGTTTCGGTTAATTCAAGACGAATCTCCTGAGCGGAAGTCCGAATTGCCACCGAAGGCCGATGACCGCGTTCAATTTGGATACGAAATTCGCCACGCAAGGTATCGGGGCGCGAGGGATTGCGGTAAACGCTGCGTCCGCTGACCTTCTCCAGACAAAGCACTTTGAGATTCGTCTGATTGCCGTTGGTATCTTGCCGCATGACGCGGCTGGCAAACACCAACAAGGGCGAAGCCACCGGCTGATCCAGCGCAATTCCCTGGTTTTTCACGGTGGCGGGCACTGGCCACAACGGCTTCCCATCGTTCAAATCGAATGCGTAAACCAAGCCATTGATGAGGGCATAACGGACCCCGATGGCGACATGTTTTTCTTTGCGCTGATCGGATCGCGTACTGGCAAACAGAAACAAACGATCGTCGTCGCGTACCACCTGAATACTCTCCAGTGCCTGCTGGGGTTGCAAACGGTGGGCTAACAGTACGTTGCCGGTAGCAGCATCGACAAAGCGAAACTCACCACTTGCCTCGAGGATCGCCACCGCGTCGGGTTCCAGCACCCGAAACCGCGTTCCCGAGTCACAACGATGCTCCCATTCCGCCTTGCCAGTCAACAGATTGACAATCCGCACGAGGAAATGCTTGTCGGCTTGACGTTCAACGGTCGTGACCCGATGGCCTGTTGCAATGAGCCACGGAACTTGCGGAACGTCGCATTGACCAACGGTCACTCCGTCGACCATATTCAAGAGGATGGCCTTGGTTGCGGAAGCCGGTTTGACAAGGACCAGCCGCTCATCACCCAGCAGTTCGGCTCCTGGGGGAATATCCGTACGACTCCAGAGAGTCTCTCCGGTAAGCGGATCAACACACTGAAGCGCTTCGTGATTCTGATAGACGACCCCCTCGGCCGTGGCGGGTCCAAGGGTGCAGACAATGCGGCCTTTCTCATCGACGACGCGGCGCCGCTCGGAAGCATGGTGGTAAGGTCCTCGATTGGATCCGACCTTCCGATTTGCAACACGTGTCGGTACTTCACTCCGCCAAAGAATGCTTCGCCCGCCTGATTGTCGGTCTGCCCCGGTATCGACGGCCACAATCTCCTGTCCCACGTTGACATAGAGCCGGTCACCCAACCGGGCAGCATAACTGGTCTGAAAGCGAGGCACCCGACCACTCACCTGGGCCAACTGTCGCCCCACGTTGAGTTGCCACACGACCTCTCCCCAACGATTGATGGCGGCCAACCGTGAGAGGTCGGTCGAGACGCGAAAGTGGGTGGGGCCGGCTGTCACATGACGTGCTTGCTCGATCCTCAGTCTCTGCATTGTGGGTGGATGACGCGACTGGCGACCACCTGCATCGGTGGAACTGAGATCGATTTCGCGGGACTCAATCCGATGGGCTGACCAGCCGGCCATACTCGTTGGTGGCTGGGGATTTTGCTCGGCAAAGAGCTCGCTCAACCAATCAGCCGTCAACCTCCCATCGGGCAGGAGAACCACCGGATAGGTTTTCCTGATTTGTGATTGCTGCCAAACCAACTCGTCCTTGTTCCCAGGACGATCCATCAGTTGGAGGGTCAACACGGCGCCACCGGCACGGTAAGATTCATCGGTCGAATCGTGTAATCGGAAGAGGGCCATCTCGGCAGCAGGCAGGTCGCGGCGGTCGACCAACTGTCGGGAAAGGTGCCAGGCAACCTCATCGGTCATTGGCATTCCGGCAAAGAAACCCAGGTACCGTTGCTGGTCCGCGATCAACCCACTGGCCATCGCTTTCTGAGACCGGCTGACCAGCTCCTGGCGAATCTCCTCGCGAACATCTGGGGAGGATTGCTTCCAGAGCACCTGCAACTGCCCACGCACCCAACGGTCAACCCGGATCGTATGTTCCGCCGACAATTGGACCCAGCTTTGCCAGTCGTGTTGATCCGCGATCCGCAACAAAACGGCGAATGCCTCCCGGTATTGCCCGATCGCCCACAATCCCTCGGCATCCAGTCGCATCAGTTCAAGCCGCTTGGCCGGATCATCGACAATCGCCTCCAGCAGGGGCAACTGGTCACGATATGCTGAATAATCACGCTTCAGAAGGTGCAACAACGACTCGGCAAGGAGCTGCCGCGTGTCGAGGTCCGCCGGGTCCGCTTTGTAGGCCCGCTGCAGGGTCGCCGCCGCCATCTCAAACTGACCGCTGGCGAGTGCCAATTCGCCCCGGTCTCGCAAGGCCACCGGATCGTTGGCATTTTTCCTCAGCGCCTCGGTGGTCCGCCGCAGGAACGCCGATCGTTGTTCGAACTTGTCAATTGAAATCACCGACTGTGAGATCACTGCACCACGATGACAAATTAAATTTCCCATGACCTCCTGGTGCTGCGGCGGCGCAATCACCATCTTCCCGTCGGCCATGTTGATCGCAGCAAGCTGACCCGACGTGAGCGGAAGATAGAACTTCCCCTGGCTCAAGAGGCCCCGCCCGCTGACCAGTGTCTCCTGGGGAAACTGACCAGACCGTTGTGTCCAAAGAAGGCGGCCATCTTTGAAGCTGAGTGCCGAAACGGTGTGTGCCGCCACCAACAAGACCGCCTCCTGGTCGATACAACCGACAAAGAGGTTTTTTTCGCGATTTCGCTTCCAGATCAACTCCCCGGTCTCAAGATCAAGACAGTGAATCTCGGGACTGTCGCGGGGGGTGACAATGACACGATTGCCGTGAATCCTCGGCGTACCATCCAGCCAGCGACCGATCAACTCGTTGTCGGCTGTTGGCACTTGGTGTTGCAGCAACAAACCACTTTGGTGCAGCGCCGTATCACTCCGCGGATAAAGGTAGGCCCAGGCGAGTGACCGCGCAAACAGGTCGAACGCCACCACGGCACCAGCCGAAGTGGGACAAACCAGAATATCATTGGCTAACGAGGGCTCTGCCCCCGCGCGGCTCCGTTGAAGATCCAGGTGTACACCCCGCTCAAGACTCAAGAGGAGTTGCCGCCAGCGATAGTCCCCGGTACGCGGGTCGAGTGCCACCAGATAAACGGCACTTTTGATTTCCCCCAGGACGTAAAGGGTATCGTCGACCGCCAACGGTGCACCCAAAAAGAAAATGCCTGCCAAGTCGCCTCCGACACGTCGGCCATCGACCTCCCAAACCAGCTTTCCTTCAGTGGCTAACTCATAGGCCGCCAGTCGGTTGGTCATCGCTTCAATCATCGCGAGCCGCCGGCCGAAAATGGGCAGGCGCCCACCCGAAATCTGACGGTTACGATCGACAATGGGTAAACCACGGATTGTGAAAACCCGTTCCCCATCGCTGCTGAGAGCAGCCGCCAGCGCATCATTCCAGATCCGCTGTTCCAAAGCATGCGCGAAGCTTGTCACGGGAGCATCGGCTTCGGCGTGATCAAGCCCGGCCAGCAACTGGTCGAACGCGTTCTCGTCATAAGATCGGGTTTCCCATATTCTTTTGCCCGACTGCCAATTGATGGCGACAACCATGTCAGCCGTTTTCGTGATCACCACGTCCCCGACAGCCAAGGGTGTGACCAATCCGACCAGCGGCACCCCGGCACGGTTTAAGACCTCCTGGCGTGCCTCCAGATAACTTTCCAAGCGGGGATGGTTGGCGACCCGGACCTGCCAGCGGAGGCGATTATGCGGCGGACCGCCGGGTGCATCCAGGTTTCCTGCTCGACTGCCCAACCGGGTTGTCCAGTTTGGATCCCGCAAGGGCAACTGCAGTTCACTGGCCAACAAAGGGTCGAGGGTGGCAAGCTGCGGTGCCGCACCAGGCGTACCGCGGGCATTTGTGCCCCCAACCACCAACTCACCCAAATCAGCCCGCGATTGAAGTTCCTCTAACACCTGCCGCTCGCGGTCTGCCTCCCCCTGGGCAGCCCAACTTGCCGCTAACAACAGGGAAAGTTGTGGTTCATAAAGCTCTGCGGCTTGCGGAATTTTGCGCACCCGCTGGTAGATGCGGGCTGCTGCTGCTGGATTTCCAAGATCGGTTGCCCGTTGCGCCAACAACAAGGCCGCTTCGTATCCGGCAGGCGTATGCAGATATTGGCGGACCACATCGGTTAACGCCCCGTAGTTGCCTGCTTTGATGGCCTCTGCCACCAGTTTGCGCGCACGCGTCGACTGGCTGAGCTCATAAGCTGAGCGACCTTCGGGGGACAAATCGCTGATGAGCTGCCGTACAAGCGACTTCAGGCCTAACAGCCGACTTGATTGGTCAGGATGCACGACGAAGGAATCCTCGTCGCTGGTCAATACATCGCCCAGAAATGAAACCGCCTCGGTATATTTCCCCGCCTCGATCCGCTCGCGAACACGTGACAAGCCACGTGCCAACTTGCGGTCAATTGGCAAGTAGACACCATGAATTGCCCCTGGATCATAGAAACCCGGCTGGTCGGCATTGGGCGGTTCCACGACGGGACCGGCAGCCATGGCCAGATGGGACCACCCGGTGGCGGCCACAAGTAAGCAGGTGACCATCACGACCAGCCAGCTTCGAGCCCGATCAAGCAAGTGGCACATGGCGGAGGTGGACCTATCGACAAATCAACCTGGGCTGGAGACACCCGTCCAATACTATGGCCATCAGCTCTCCATTGAGTCGCTGAGGCCAACTGCTACAATAAAGCCTGGGTTTTGAGAGGTATCGACCTCTTCTGGAGACCGCAGGAAAGCTACTTTACAGTGCGCAACCCGTTTCTGTAGTTAATCTTATTGCGAATCTACCGATCCGGCAAGCTGCCCCCCCCCTTTCCCAGCCAAGTAATTACCGCAAAGTCTGCTGGGAACCGAGGGGATAAAAGCTGGTTTTTCTTGGAAACAGTCAATTTACCCGCTTGAAATTATTCGCGCGCAGAATTTTAATCGTCTCTTCGCAGGACCGCGAACCAAGGATTTTCTTTTCCCACCTAACATCTGGAGGATGTGACATTATGGCGAACGCCGCTGCCAAACCCCCAACCAAGACCGAAGTCTTCGCAAACGTCGCCGAAATCACCGACCTGACCAAAAAGGATGTGGCCAACGTATTCAACGCGCTGAACGATGAAATCACCAAGGCGCTCAGCAAGGACCCGCATACGTTCACGATCCCTGGTCTTTGCAAGATCGTGGTTCAACACAAACCGGCCACTGAAGAACGAGAAGGGACCAACCCCTTCACGGGCGAGCCCACCATTTTCAAGGCGAAACCTGCCCGCAACGTTGTTAAGATTCGCCCGCTGAAAAAACTAAAAGACATGGTTGGCTAGCTATACGTCAATCACCGCTGACGGGAATCCACCCCGCCGCAGTTCTTTGCGATAAAGGTGTGGCTTGGTCGGTGCGCGCCACGCGGGAAGAAAAATTCGGTCTTCGGGCAGTACGGGCACAACTATCACGGCTATAAGTCGTGCGAACCGTACCATTGGCACGAAGGTGCTCAAACGGAAAACGATTAAACCGCAGGCGCAAACCGGAGTTATTTGGATCATGGCCGGCACACATGGATGGTGTGCATGGACTTCCTTGCTTTGTGACAATCCGTCACAGGCTTGCTTTGTGACAATCCGTCACAGGTTCCCCTGTGGAAGCAAGTCACATAATGACACGTATCGCTGACCGCGATCCCCAAAGCGGCGCTGGCGGTCATGGCTGTCTCGGTTTTGATCCAACCTTCACACCATCCAATTAACCCCATGGTCACAACAACCCAAAATACCTTCGGAACCATCGCTACCAGACTGGCCTAAAAACTCTGCACCGCCAGCATTACGACGGTTGTCATCACGGCGATTACCAACATGAAGTTTTCGACCAGATCGTTCAGTCGTTCCGGAATCATCCCGGTGCAGTCCGCCTGGACACCACGGAACTGTTGCAACTCTCGGTCGATATAGTTTCGCAAATTGTCCGTCAACCGGCCAACACCGGTGTTACTTCGGACTGGACTGCAGAATGGTATTCTCCACCGTTGAAGGTCACCTGCGTGTCATTGGCTAGAAAATGCGTATCGTACAAACGGTGTGGACTTGAAGGCAGATGACGGCGCAGCATGGCCCACGCCGCAATGCCACAATAGCCTCCACCGGTCGAGACAGGCGTCTCAAAAGCAACTGCCGAAATCGTCGAGGACAAGACGATACTCTGTTGCGACCCGTTGAAAATGTCGCACCCAGGTGGAAAGCAATGGTCCGATAGCATTTCGTGAAAATCTCCCTGGTACCGCCAAAGCCGGCTAAGCTCCCCCGTAGCCCGTGAAAAAACAGGGCCGTTTCGTCTCGCCAACCAATTCTTGGTAACGCAGCACTATGGTCGCAGGTATCGACCAGTTCCCTGATTTCAAGCCCGGTAAGTCCCTCTCCAAGGCGGTCGGCTGTGGGCAAGCTCCAGCTCTCCCCGGTGACTCGCGGAACGTCCCCAAAAAACACTGCAGCACCCAGGCGACGTGACCAGAACGCCACACCCGAGCCGCGTAGTTACCCGAGACACCACAAACCTCTAACGCTTTCCACAACAGGTGTCGCTCCAACCTGACTTGCCCGCAACACCAACCAAGTCACGCATCGGGCGATTGGGCCTTGGCTGCGTGTCCACTCGCCCCCCAGGAGAGGGGTGATCGGTCCAAAGGGAAAACTGTCCTGGTGTTTACCGGAGTGATTTCCGTAACTCCCCTTGGTCTTGGTGTTTTTTTGGGCGGATTCCCGCAAAAAAACGCGTCATAT
>Ga0310123_10000949_pt1 | contig 25113 bp, 15 predicted proteins | sample CB6_AW_1057_MG_FD_203505 | JGI IMG/M metagenome (GOLD analysis project Ga0310123, IMG submission 203505) | Marine microbial communities from Western Arctic Ocean, Canada - CB6_AW_1057 | ecosystem: Environmental > Aquatic > Marine > Oceanic | place: Canada: Western Arctic Ocean | collected... | reverse complement strand
GGATCGGGGGGTGCTGCGTCCGGTACCGGTGCGGGCACCACGGCCAGCGGGATCAACCTGAACCAGGGGGCCGCCGCGCAGCCGAACATCCAGAACTTCGGATCGGGCTTCGTCGGGCAGAGTCAGAACCAGGGTCGCTTCATCGGCAGCCAGTTTTCCGGTCAACAGCAGATTCGTGGTGGCGCCACTGGTGGACGCAACACGTTTTCCGCCGGACGTGGACGGGGTGGAGCACGTGGTGGCCAGGCCACAAACCGCAACCGGGCGAGGGGGCGGAACACTCGCACCAAGCGGGTCCGGCCACGGCATCGCGTGGCGTTCTCTTTCAATACCCCATCCATGGTGTCGGTCAAGTCATCGCTCGATGTCCGCTTCTCGCTGCTGCTGGATCGGCGTCCCGAGCTTCGGGACGTGACGATCGTCGCCGGCAAGGCGGGCGAATTGACCCTGTCCGGCAAGGTCCCCAACTCGACGGCCCGTCGAATGGCCGTCGCCCTGGCCCGCATGGAACCGGGTGTCCGCAAGGTGACCAACCAGTTGAGCGTTGCCAGTGCCGATGAGTCGGGCAGCGAGTAGCCGGAGAGACACGGCTGTCTGCCTGGTTGGGTTGTAGCGGTTTTTCCGGAAACGACAGCAGTCGGTGGTTCCGCACGGTCGATATTCCTTGTGGGTGCGGTGTGCGCAATCCCAAGTGAGAATCGGACCGAGCGAAGGTGACCACTGCGATGAATCGATCCCTGCGGGCGGCCGGAGGTGTACTGGCCATCGGGGCGGTGTTGACCACGGTGCTGGCCGGTATCGCCCTGGTTGACCAGCGAACCACTGATGGTCATTTGAATCACGCGGGAGAGGGTGCCGCTGTCGAGCCGGCAGTGACGTGGAAACAACTCGAGGTGTCACTCGGTGCGATCGACAGCCGCGTCGATGAACGGATCGGCCAGTTGAGCGACGAGTCGAAATCGGCTCGTCAGAGCCTGGCGGAACTCGAGTCACGATTACGTGAGGAACAACGGGCGGAACTGGATCGGGGCCTGGCCCATGCCTTCGTAGACGCGAGGTTGGTTGAGACGATCGAGAACACGCTGGCTTCGCGCGGAGACAGGCAGCGGATCGAATCGATCGAGGCCCGGTTGAAGATGTTGACGGGAACGATCGAGCGCGAGGCGGCCTCGACCGCGGCGTTGCGGGAACAACTGAGTCGACTGAAACCGGCGCTGCAGGTGTCGGTCACCCCTGGGGGGGCCGGACGTTTTACGATCGAGGCCCGCCAGGTCCCCCTGGTCGACATTCTCAAGCGACTCGATGAACTCAGCGATTGGAGTTTCCAGGCAACGGTGGCGGCGACCGCGAAGGTCACGATAGAGCGACTGGACGGTGTCACGCTCGAGCAGGCTCTCGAAGTGCTGTTGCCGGCAGCCGGTTGTGCCGCTCGGCTCGACGGCCGACAGGTCAGCGTGATGTCGATGGCCGAAGCCCGTCGACAACGTCAACGGGTGGGACCGACACCGGTCACCGAACCGTCCAGTGTTTCGGTCCGGGAAGTGATCATCGATCTGGCGATCGTCACGATCGATCTCACCGATGAGTATCCCAACGGGATCGGCGACCTGATTGAAACGACCGGACCGACCGGGGCACTTGGCCAGGCCACCGGTGGCCTGCTGGATCAGCCGATTGCCGAGTTCCTCGAACAGTTGCGGAAGGTGGTCTCGACGCGGGTCGTGGCCAAGCCACGGCTGCGGGTCGACGACGGTGCGGTGGCGCGACTGGAGACCGGCCAGAGAACGAGGACGGCTTCGATGGAATCGCGTACGGGCCGCCCGATGACCCTGGACATGACAGCAAAGCTGACCGTGCGGCCTCGCATTCTCCCTGATGGCCAGATCGAACTCGTCCTGACACCGTCCCAGGAAGCCCGCGTTGCCGGTGTCAAAGACCGGCCGTCGAGCCGTACGGCCGATCCCGCGGCCTCGATTCGCGTCGTCGTTCCGGCTGGCCAGACGGTCCTGCTGGGCGGGCTGTTTGCGGACGTCACTCTCGAGCCATCGGGAACCGCCGAGCCGGATTTCGAGAAGCCTCGTCTGATCGAACGACTCTTCGGCGCCGACCCCCAATCGGCTGGTGACAGTACGATACGTCGCGAGTTGATCGTGCTGGCCACACCGCGGCTGGTTGACCGGCGCTCGGGTGAGCCGGTGCGGCAGGCCCGCCGCTAGCTTGCGGCGGCCACTGAGGCCGAGGAGAATGCTGCGGTTGATCGTTCCCGACGGTACACCGCCATGAAGACGTTCCCGGTCCGAGTCCTGCTGGTCCTGTCCCTTGTCTCGCTACTGATGGCCTTGCTGGCAGCCGCTGAACCGGGTTCCCGCCCGGCGACCGGTGCGGACGAGAAGAAGAAGCCAGACAGTGTCGATCGCGACTACCGGAACGAGTTGCCGAGAACCCCTCCGACCCGACCGGCCGAGGCGGTCCGCGCGCTGGTGACTCGACCGGGGTTTCGAATCGAGGTGGTGGCCGCCGAGCCCCTGGTGGAGGACCCGGTGGCGATGGAGTTCGATGAAAACGGCCGGTTGTACGTGTGCGAGATGCCCGAGTACAACCAGTACTCCAACAAGCAGTACCGAGGCCGGGGCCGGGTGAGACTGCTGGAAGACACCGACGGCAACGGGGTGTTCGATCGCAGCCGAATTTTTGCCGATGAGGTGGATTCTCCCGCGGCGGTCAGCTGCTGGCGGGGCGGGATATTCGTCGGAAGCGTACCCCACATCCTTTATCTCAAGGACACCGACGGCGACGGAACGGCCGACATCCGTCGCAGCGTCTTCACCGGTTTTTCTCGCGACAAGGCGGGTGAAGCGATGCTCAACTCGTTCCGCTGGGGACTGGACAACCGCTACCACGTTTCGACCAACCTCGCCGGCGGCACCGTGCGGCGTGCGGGCGAACCGGTCAAGACCGGGGTCTCGGTCCGCGGACGTGGGTTCCTGTTCGATCCTCGCAGTGAGACGTTCGAATTGGCCAGCGGCGGGGGCCAGCATGGCATGAGCATGGACGATTGGGGCCGAAAGTTCGTCTGCCAGAACAGTGTTCCGGCCCAGTTGCTTGTCTACGATGATCGCTACCTGTCCCGCAACAAGTATCTCGCGGGGCCGGCCCCGGCGGTCAACATCGTTCCCACCGGCAAGCAGACCAGGTTGTTCCGCAAGAGCCCGATCGAGTCGTGGCGGAAACTGAGGACGCGGTTGCGGAGCAAGGGGTTGATCCCGGGTTCCGATGAGGGGGGCAAGCCGGGCGGTTTCTTCACCGGGGTCACCGGCGTGACCATCTATCGAGGCGATGCCTGGCCCCCGTCATATCGCGGCAATCTGCTGATCGGCGAGGTGTCCAACAACCTGGTGTTTCGGGCCCGTCTCGAACGGCAGGGTGTCTCGCTGGTGGCCCGCCGGGCGGATGCGGAGGCCGAGTTCATCGCTTCCCGCAACGTCTGGTTCCGGCCGGTTCAACTGGCCAACGCCCCTGACGGCACCCTGTACGTGATCGACATGGCCCGCGAACTGATCGAGGGGGCGGCGTTCCTGGCCGACGTGATCCTCAAGCACATGGATGTCACCAGCGGAATGACGATGGGGCGGATTTACCGGGTGGTTCCCGACGGTAAGACACTCAGGCCGCCACCTCGACTGGGCAAACTCGCCACCGTTGACCTCGTGGCCCTGCTCGACCATCCCAATGGCTGGCATCGCGACACGGCGTCGCGGTTGCTCTACGAGCGGCAGGACCCCGCCGCGGTTCTGCCCCTGAGAAAACTGGCCCGCGAGGCTCGTCAGCCGATCGGGCGTGTCCATGCTCTGTGGGCGCTGGCGGGATTGGTCCGCGAGGGCGAGCAACCCGGGGCAGGTGGTGCGGCGACGGGTCCGGGTGCGTTGACGGCGGACCTTGTGCTGGCGGCCCTGGACAACGCGAACCCCGAAGTCCGGATCCAGGCATTGCGGCTCTCGGAACGGTTGGTGGATCGTTCCGAGGCATTGAGATTGAAACTGGCCGCGATGGTCGGTGACTCGGACCTGAGAGTCCGTTACCAGTTGGCGTTTTCGCTGGGCGAGGTCGATGCCGCCTCGGCTCGAGCCGCTTTGGCGGAACTGGTGCAAAAAGACGGAACGAACACCTGGGTGCGGTTGGCCGTACTGAGTTCGTTGGGGCAGGGCGGTGGCGAGGTGTTCGGTCGTTTGCTGGCCGACAAGGCGTATCGTGCGACGAAGCCGGGCCGGGCGGTGCTGGTGGCCCTGGCGAGCCAGATCGGAGCGGCCGACAGGTCCGGCGATGTGGCCAGTGTGATCGGTGGCGTGGCCGGGTTGCCGGCTGACGAGAAGGTGCTGGGCCAGGCGGTGGTGGCGGGACTGGTGTCCAGGCGAAGCGGTGCTGCCAAGAAGCGGCTGGCTGGTGTCGGCGGCGGTCGGGCGCGAAAACTGCTTGATGGCCTGCTGGCCGATGCCCGTCGGCTGGCACCGGATCGCAAGCGGCCGACTGCCGAGCGGTCCCAGGCGGTGCGGACACTGGGGCTGGGCGGGTTCGCCACGGATCGGAAGCTGTTCGCGTCCTTGCTGACGATCGCCGAATCTCAGCCCGTGCAGGAGGCGGTGCTCGAGACGCTGGGGCGATTCAGTGACCCGGGAGTGGCCGACCTGTTGCTCGACCGTTGGAAGAGCCTGAGTCCCAGCCTGAGACGTCGAGCGGTCGAGACGCTGTTTTCTCGTGCGGCCTCGACGCAACGTTTGCTGGCGGCGGTCGCCGATGGCGAAGTCGCTCGGGCCGATCTCGATCCGGCCAGGGTGAAGCTGTTGAAGGTGTCGGGTGATGCGGAGATTCGGCGGCAGGCGGTGAAGTTGTTTCCCGATGGTGGGCAGGTCGCCAGGCAGGAGGTGCTCAAGCGGTACCAGGCGTCGTTGAAGCTCGATGGAGATGCCGGCCGCGGGAGGACGGTATTCCGCAAGATCTGTGCTGCGTGTCACCGGCTCGAGGGGCACGGGAAGGCAGTCGGAGCCGAACTGGCCGGCATCGCCGACCGGGGACTCGACGCGGTGTTGCTCAACGTGCTCGATCCCAACCGCGAGGTGAAGCCGAAGTTTCTCAGCTACGTGACGGCCACCACCGGGGGACTGATCTTGACCGGGATGATCGTTGTCGAAACGGCCAACAGCATCACGCTTCAACGCAGCGACGGAACGAGGGCGACGGTGCTGCGGGTCGACATCGAGGAACTCAGCAGCACAGGGCTCTCGTTCATGCCCGAGGGTCTCGAGAAGCAGGTGACTGTCGAGATGATGGGCGATCTGTTGGCCTACCTCGCTTCGGTTCGTTGATGACCGTCGGTGGGCGTCGGCTGACGGCGTGTGCCGATTTTCCCTCGGTGAGCAGCTGGTTGGTCACCGCCGCCACCAACACGGCCTTGCTGGTGAGCGGTACCTGCGGTGGCTAGAGTCGATGGTCTGCAGAGCCTGAATCACCTGACTCGGGACCACGAGAACCAAGGTCATGACCACTGCCAGAATCGTCTTGTTGCCCGGTGACGGGATCGGGCCCGAGGTTGTCGCCGAGGGGCGGAATGTGCTCGAGGTTGTCGCCGAGAGGTTCGGGCACGAGTTCTCGTTCGAATCCGAGACCATCGGCGGTGGTGCCATTGACGAGTCGGGGACCCCGTTGCCCGAGGCGACGCTGGCGGCATGCCGCTCCAGCGACGCGATTCTGCTGGGAGCCGTGGGTGGTCCGAAATGGGACGATCCGTCGGCCGCCACACGTCCCGAACAGGGGCTGCTGACGCTGAGAAAGGAACTGGGGCTGTTTGCCAACCTGAGGCCGATCACCGTCCATCCGCAGCTGGTCGACGCATCTCCGTTGAAGCGTGAGATCATCGAAGGTGTCGACATCCTGTTCGTTCGCGAACTGACCGGGGGTATCTACTTCGGGAAATCGGGTCGCCGCGAGAGTCCCGGTGGTGAGGCGGCCTACAGCGAGATGGTTTACCAGCAGGCCGAGATCGAGCGGGTGGTGCGGTTGGCGGCCGAGGCGGCGCGCGGGCGGGGCGGGAAACTGACCAGCGTCGACAAGGCCAACGTGCTGGAGGTGTCGCGGCTGTGGCGGCAGGTGGCCGAACGGGTCGTCCGCGACGAGTACGCGGATCTCGAGTACGACGTGGTCCTGGTTGATGCGATGGCGATGCACCTGATCAGCCGTCCCACCGACTTCGACGTTGTCGTCACCGGCAACATGTTCGGCGACATCCTGACCGACGAGGGCTCGATGCTGCCCGGATCGCTGGGCCTGCTTCCCTCGGCATCGCTGGGTGAGTCCGGTCCCGGACTCTACGAGCCGATTCACGGCAGTGCCCCGGACATCGCCGGGCAGGGGATCGCCAATCCGCTGGCGACGATCCTGGCGGCGGCGATGCTGTTGAGGCATTCGCTGGGGCTGGAGTCCGAGGCGATGGCGGTCGAGGCTGCGGTTGCCGAGGTGCTGGATACCGGACACCGGACCGCCGACATTGCCGCGGGCGGCCCGGGCATCGGGACCGTTGAGATGGGACGGCAGGTTCTCGATTCGCTGGCCGGCTAGGACTCACCAGCCAGGCGGCGGATCCGCGATTCGATCGCGTGGTACAGCGCGATGACCACCACCAACGTGATTCCGATGGCCAGGATCCACGGCAGCATCACGATCAGGATCGCGACGATGCGACTTCCCCCGGTCGCCGAACCCCCGATCAAGCCCACGAGACTCAGCATGACCCCGATGATCCAGCCGGTCGTGTTCATGAAGTAGGTGCAGATCAACGCCAAAACAACGTAGCCCCAGCGGACTGTCAGTGCGAAGAACGCGGTCAATTCGAGGAACACCAGGATCTCGAGCACAACGACGACGACCGTCATCAGTACGACCAGGACGCCTGTCAGGGAATCGAGGCCGTCACGTGCCTCCGCAACCAACCGGACGAACACAAAGACACCCCCGATCAGCGTCATCACACCGGCCGGAATCAGCGCCGCGAGTCCGCCGATGACCTTCGACCAGAGCAGCGACCGGACGGTTCGTGGCAGCAGTGTCAGCGTCGAGAGTGTCTGCGACTGCACTTCGGTTCTCAGGCTGCGGCCGAGATTGGAGGCCAGTTCCAGGGTGCCGGCAACCAGTCCGATGCCGAACATCCAGGCGGCCTGTACGGTCAGGTGCCATTCACCAGAAAAGACACCCATCAGGAAGGCGATCAGGCCGGTGACCAGGCTGTAGAGGCTCACCCGGACCAGCATGCCCAGGGCTCCGCCGGAGACGAAAGTCAGGTCTTTCCAGACAATCGAGCGGGCATTCGGCCAGCACTCACCGATGTCCCCGCTGTCTGCAGTGGGCCGGACGGCAGCGACGATCAACGTGACGATCGGCAGGCCGACGGCCAGGGTCAGGCACAGGGCGACCACGACTTCATAGACGGGGACCTGCTGGAAGGCGATGCCGGTGATGGCCGAGCGGGCGTGGGAGTAGGCCAGCAATACGGCGAGGAGTACCGGCAGGATCACCAGCATGGCGGTGCCGAGTGACCGGAATCGGAGTCGACGGCGGACCTGGCGGCTGACTTCTCCGGACTCGGTTGGTGCATGTGGCTGATGGGTGCAGCGTTCGAAGATCAGCCATGAGACGACGAACAAGGAAGTGCCAGCGGCCAGGTGGGCGTAGAACTGTCGGCCGACCGGCGCGCCGTCAAATCCCAGCGACATCACCTCCCGCAGCCGTTCCACCACCGACCAGATTGAGAGCCAGTCGACGATGTCGTAGACGCCGACGGGGAGACGGGAGGAACTGAGAAACCCGTACACGACGACCTGGGCGGCCAGGGGAACCAGGATTGCTGTCGAGACCATCAGTGCGGCACGGCGGGTCTGGTGGGCGATCACGCTGGCGATGAGGCCCAGGCCGGCCATCAATACGATGTACCCGGCGAGCGTGATGTAGACGGCCTGGACCTGCCGGTGCAGCACACCACCGAGCGTGACGGCCAATTGCACGAAGGGGAACTGGATTGCCAACAGCAACAGGGCATTGGCCAGCCGCGGGCCGATTTTTCCGAGCAGGATTCCCAACGGGTTGACCCCGGCCATCTTCAACAGGCCCAGCGTCTGTTCCTCTTTCTCCTCGGTGATCGTCGAAGTGAAGAAACTCATCCCGGCCAGGGTCACGAAGGCGAAGTTGGTGAAGGTGATCGACCAGAAGAAGCTGAGGCCCGGGGCCGACGCGAGCGCTGTCAGGCTGCCGAACCAGGCGATGAACAGGAAGAGCAGGAAGAACCCCACCAACAGGAATCTCAGCGCATGCATCTGCCAGCGACGGCAGTCGAACCGCAGTCCGCGAGTCATCAGGGCCAGGGTGCCTCGCAGCATCAACGGACCCCCTGCTCGGTCAGATCCATGAAGGCCTCGTTGAGGTGCCTGAGTTCCTTCTGGAAGCTCTCGATGGGAATCTCCAGCCCCAGCACTGCGGCCAGCAGCCGGTTGTCCGTTTCGGATCCGGGGTTGCACCTGATGCGGAACTCGAGGGACCCTTCGATTCGTTCGGCCGACATCACCTCATCGAGTCCCAAAAGACGGTCTTCGATCCCCGGCTGCTCCTCGGACAACGTCAGGCGGTAGACGGCGGCATCGGAGTCCTGTTTGAGCAGGTCCCGCATGCCACCGCTGTAGCGGATATGTCCACGATCGATGATCGTCACGCTGTCACACAGCTCGGCCAGTTCACTGAGAATGTGTGAGCTGATGAAGATCGTCTTGCCCATCTGCCGCAATGCGCGAAGGATCTCCATCAACTCGATCCTTGCCCGGGGATCGAGGCCGCTGGCGGGTTCGTCGAGCAGCAGCAGGTCGGGATCGTTGACCAGCACGCGGGCCAGTCCGACGCGCTGTTGCATGCCTCTCGAGAGTCCACTGATCAGGCTGTCGCGGCGACCGTCCATGTCGGTCAACGCCAGCACGTCTCCGATCACCCGCTGGCGGTCCGCCACGTTCAGCCCGTAGGCCGCGGCGAAGAAGTCGAGATATTCCGTGACGGTCATCTGGCGGTACATGCTGAAGTGGTCGGGCATGAACCCGATCTGGCGGCGAACCTCCTTTGTCTGGCGGTCGACGTCCTTGCCGTGCACGTGGACGGATCCGCTCTGGGGCCTCAGCAGCGTGCAGATCAGCTTCAGCACGGTCGTCTTGCCCGCTCCGTTGGGCCCGACGAAGCCGTGCAGCGAGCGGGGGGTGACCTGGAATGAGACCCGCTCGACCGCCAGGTGGTTGCCGAACCGGTGGCTGAGGTCGCGGACATCGATCGCCACTTCGTCGGCTGGCAGAAATCGTTGGGGTTCAGTCGTCGGTTGGTGAGACGGATCGGGCGAGGCGACAGGCGAGGATCCATCCGGGGCCTGGTCGGTCGTCTCGACATCAGTTGCCCCGGCATCAGGATCGGCTGGCGACCCGGCAGGCAACTGGGGGGTGACGTCGTTCATCGGGCGTGTCCTTGGAGAGCCGTTCCGGGACGGTCCGAGGCCGATTGTCGTCCCGGGTAACGATTGGATGGATACGGTGGTGGGGAGTTGGTGACGACAGCCGAGGCCGGGATGACGACATCCTGAACGAACAGTGCGCGGCCGGCGTGGCCAGCCGTGCGAGGTTGTTTGAGCTGGAACGACTCGGGCAGATCCGAGACGAGGAACAACCGCACCCGGTGCCTGGGGACAGGCCTGATCTGCTCGACGGGATCGATCCATCTCAGCGTGCGTGACAACAGCGGTTTGAGCATCTCGTTGTACAAAGTGCCGACGGACCGTTTTACGGGCTGTCCCCAGAATGACGTCTCGATAGGGGACTCGACATCGACGCCCCGGGGGTGGGCCAGTCGATGCGCCGATTCGATGGCCTGAGCGCCTGCGACCAGTGAGGTGTGTCCCGCGCCGTCTGTCTCGAGTTTCAACGGCAGCACCTGGTCGTCGAACTGGGCCCAGGCGGAGTGGAGTGCGGCAGCATCGGGCCCGGGATTCAGCCGGATGGAGATCTTCGGGGGCAGAGGGGGATGAATCTGCCAGTCGATGACTTCCGGCGACCACTCAGGACCTTCGGCCTCCACGCGGTGCAGGAAGGGACGCAGAGTGTAGGGGGCGATGTCGACGCGGAGATGTCCGTTGAACCCGTTGGAGATCGAGCCGGCAACGGGATCGGAACTGCCGGCAACGGCGAACAACTGGCTCGAGGAAGTGCTCGAGTTGCCACCGGGATCGGGGTCGGTGTGAGTGATCGTGTAGGTGTCTCCGTCGATGACAAACAGTGCCGACCATTGCTGGACATCCCAGCGATTGCCTCCCAGGTGCCGCGCGGCGGCCAGGCTGTTGACCACCGTCGCCTCGTCGTAGGCCCTGGCACCGATCCAGGAGAAGCCGAGACTGAAGATGGCGATCGTGGCCAGGATCGAGCCCAGCACGATCCGGTAGTCGATCCGCTTCAGGCCCAGGATCAGCCCCCCGGGAAACAGCAGCAGCCAGTAGAGAATGGCCATCAGGAAGATGACCGGCCAATTGTGGTCCGGCGTCGTCATCTGCTTGAACCGGCTGAAGAACGCGGTGTCCGATGAACTGGAGAGTCCGCTGAAATTCGTCGTGTTCGGCCGCTCGTCGGTCGACACGGCCGTGCTGGTTGAAGATGTGGTCCTGGCGGCAACGGTCGAGACGAATGCGGTGTCGATGTCGAATCGGCTGCGGGGATGGTGGGCGACGTGGCCCTGGCCGATGTCGGGTGGGGTTGAGGGCGGCGGCGTGAGGTCGTCGGGTCGGTTGAGCATCCCGAGTGAAGAGGGAAATCGGGGATAGCGGCCGGTCGAATCGTGCAGCACGTGGACACGGCCACCCCGGTAGAGCCAGTTGCGGAAGGCCCGCCGCTGGGCGTCTTGCCAGCGAGGGACATGATCCAGGAAGACCGTTCCCAGGGTGTCGGTGATAGTGACCGTGGGAGGAAACAACTCGTCGATCAGCACCGGAACGCCGAACGATCCGCCGGCGGCCACGTCGCCGCGTGGCAACAACAGCACCCGTGCCGGCGAGCCGCGACGGGGGCGGGTCTCCAGTCGAAAACCGCCCCGTTGTGTTCCCGACCAACTGAGCTGCCACGACCAGGATGAGCGTGTGTTCGGGTCGACCACGTCGCCGTTTTCGAGAAAGACGTGGAAGCGGATCCAGTTCTGTTGCCCCGGGGCCAACACCGTGTTCTCGACCCACGGGGCCCCGACGCGGTTGCCCAGCAGGTCGTGTTTCGCCAGCCTGAAATCTCCGTCGAACTGGTCGACGGAATTGTTGTGGACCAGCACGTGCAACGGAACAAAAGTCTCGCTGCGAGCCGTTCCATCGAACCCCCACCTGATGTCGGTGATTTCGATCGCGTTGGCCGTTGCGAACCCCGACACCGACCACACCACCAGGCACAACGAGACCACCGGCGGCAGCGAGAAGGTGGTCTCTTGGCGGCTCACGATTCCCCTTCCACCTGTCGGGTTGCCCAGACGCCATCGTCATCTGCGAGTCGTCCCAGCAGCCGGTTGGATCGAGTCAGGCACCATTGGCGGATCCACCACCAGCCCAGTCCATAGCCGGTGAAGTTGATCAACGTGTAGATCAGGTGGTCGTCGGTTCCCATGACGTCGTTCAGACCCCCGGTCTCGTTGATCAGGATGATCACCGACGGAGAGCAGAGACAGGCCACCACCGCCATCGGGGGACTGCGGAGCAGTGATTCGACGATCACCTCCGGCTGGTCGTTGACGAACACCAGTACCGGCAGGAATGCCCAGCCGAACAGCAGCAGCAGTGTCACCAGCAGGGCCCGAACCTGGGAACGCGACTTGATGCCGATCAAAAACGCGATCCAACTGCACAGCGGAAGGTAGATGACCACCGAGAGGACCGAGCAGAGAATGTAGTCGAAGTGAAAAAAGATCGATGCCAGTGCTGCCAGCGGGACGGTGAGTACCGCCTTCGGTCCGTCCTCCAGCCCCGGTGTGCCCATCGCAAACCAGCTCTCGAACAGGAAGATCGTCACCAGCGGGAGGCCCAGCACATACATCAACCGGCGGACGCTGTAGTGCTTCTGCAGGATGATCTCGCGGCTGGTCATCGGCGAAGCCAACAGCAGGTCGATGGTCTGGTGAGATCGTTCGCTGGCGACCAGGCTGGTGGCCTGAACGGCGATCAACAGCACCGCGAGCGCCCACACCACGTACAGTGCTTCGGCAGCGACCCCCAGCCGTGCCTGGTAGGCCATCCCGGCAACGGCGGCCAGGACCAGGAACAGGGGCGTTTCAATCGAGACCAGCACTCGGACCAGGTAACGGGTGGTGCCCAGTGTCTTCTTCTGGGTTTCCCTCCACGTGATCGGGCGATCGTCGGGCAGTTGCACGTCGTCGCGGACCAGGACCACGCCGCCGGTGGTGAACTCGTTGAGCCAGAAGAAGAAGTGATCGAGTCGCCGGAAGAGTGTCAGCACGAGGTTGCTGCGGATGACGTGGGCACGTCGGACCAGGAACAGCCGGCCCAGCGTGATGAAGAGCAGCGAGGGGACACCGAGCACGACGACCTGCATCCACATCGTCTCGAGACTGTCGGTGGTCAACTGGATCGGCGCGACAGCGAAGAAGTAGAAAGCGCCGGCCGGGCCGATCGGCATCGTCGTGAAGACGACGGCCATCAGCATTCGGGTCCCCAGGATCAGGAACGGGTAGCTGAGCAGTCCGAGGGCGTACGTGCTGACGAAGGCCGAGACGGTGGAACCGCACCAGCTGGAACACATCACCGCCAGTGACCCGATGTAGATGCAGATCGTGGTCAGCATCACGATGCCGCTGACCAGTTCGAGAGTCGAGACACCTCCCAGCGAGTACGCGAAGGCCATCAGCGGAAGCGAGAGCAGCAGGAAGGTGAACATCGGGACCAGCCGGCTCAGCAGTTTCTCGAACAGGATGGTGAAGGGGCCCAGTCGCGTCACCAGCAGCATCGTCAGCGAGTCGCGTTCCTTTTCGGCGGTGATCGCCCCGCAGGCCAGCGCGGGCAGAAACAGGAGGATCCCCAGAAACTGCAGGTTGACGACCTGGTGAAACATGTCGGTGCCCTTGCCGAGCATCGCGAGCGTGTTCGAGCCGCTGACGGCGAGGATTCGCTCGAACTCCAGGTAGGCCAGCAGGAACAACAACGACGCGTAGAGCAGGCGGATGACATAAGTCCGGCGCTGCGCCGACTGCTCGATCAGTTCCTTGGTCAGCAGGGGCAGGCCCAGCTGAGGCCATCGACGGGTCATGCGGTCTTGCCCTCGGTCAGCTTCATGAAGGCCGTCTCCATGTCCATCGCCTCGGGCTGGAACATGTGGATCCTCACTCCCAGCTTCACCAGCGCCTCGTGCAGTTCCTCGACAGCCGTGTGATCCTCGCGAAGCTGAATCGCGAACCGGTCGACCTGCCGTTCGACGCTCGCCACGCCCTTGATTTCGCGGATTCGATCGACGACTCCGTCGTCGGATCCGGTCAACTGCACATGGACGACCCGCATCAACTGCAGCTTCCGGAAGATCTCCTCGAGTGAACCCTGGGCGACCATTTCGCCGGCCTCGATGATCCCGATTCGAGTGCAGAGGTGAGACAGTTCGTGGAGGATGTGGCTGGAGATCAGGATGGTCTTGCCCATCTCGGTGAGGGCCTTGAGCAGTTCTCGGACCTCGATGCGGGCCCGTGGATCCAGCCCGCTGGCCGGTTCGTCGAGCAGCAACAACTGGGGATCGTGCAGCAGCACGCGGGCCAGCGCCAGGCGTTGCTTCATGCCACGGGAGAGCGAATCGACCTGGTCACCGATCTTGTGGGTCAGGTCGGTGAGTTCGAGAACGTCGCCGATGACCGTCTTGCGTTGCTTGCGGGGGATCCGGTAGGCGGCGGCGAAGAAATGCAGGTACTCGCGGACGTTGAGGTCTTCGTAGACACCGAAGAAGTCGGGCATGTAGCCGATCTGTTCACGGACTGCCTGGGGACGCCGGCCGACGTCGATGCCGTTGATCTTGGCGGTTCCGGTGAAGTGTCCGATCAACGTCGCCAGCACCTTGATCGTGGTGCTCTTGCCTGCTCCGTTGGGTCCGATGAATCCGAAGACTTCGCCGGGCGGGATCTCGATCGAAATCCCCCGCACGGCATGGATCGGGCCGTAGTGGACGTGGAGATTCTCGATCGAGACGACCGGGACGACATCGGCTGGAACCGGGTCGGCCGTTTTCAGGCTCGCGGGGTCATCTGGGGGCATGGCTCACCGTGGGGATGTCGTCGAGACAGCGGATTGTGGGTCGGCCGGGCTCTCGGGATCGGGACGATCGTGGTAGAGGTGGCGGTAGAGCAGGAGACTGTCGCCGTCGGCGACGGCAATCACCAGCAGCCACTGGCCGGGATCGGTCGGGTCGAGCAGGGCGAGGTCCTCGAAGTTGTCGCCCCCATGGGGTGCCACCCGCGAGACGGCCCGGAAGACTCCCCGGCTGGGTCTGACGCAGGCGTCCCTGAGAAAGTCGGCCCGTCGACGGCCGTTGCTGTTGACGGCGTTCCAGGCAATGAGGTCGGCCTGGTTGGTGATCGCCCAACGACCGTTGCGGCGGCGCTGGCCACCCATGAACCAGTCCTGTGGACTCTCCGGGAACAACGGGACGTTGGCGGTGTTCCCGAGGTGGTGGGCCGCCTGGTCTGCGTGGAACAGCATGGCTGTGCTGCGAAGGCCGAAGACCTGTTGGATGGCCGCCTGGAACCGGGACGCGGCGTCACCCGCGGTGGCCAGGGTCTCGGGTTCGACCGACTCCCAGTCGAACGCCGGAATCGGTTCTTCGGGAGCGATCCGGAACACGCGGTTGACCTGGGGCGACCACTGGGGCACGTTCTGCAACGCGGTGAACCCTGACGGGATCGTGCCGATGTATTCCGATGGTTCGGTCGCATCGTAGCCGGACCCTGGTCGGTCCACGGAGTAGACCGGGCTGTTGGACAGGAAACGCCTGTGGTCGATCGGAGTGAACAGTCCGCGGGTGACGGTGGTCGCCAGGGTCGTATTCGACCCGACCAAATGCAGGTCGAACCGATTCTCACGGACCAGTTCTCCGCCGTCGCCGATGTCGCGGACGATCAGCTGCCGCACGTTGCCGCTGGTACCCATGTACTCGTGCGAGATCCACACGATCAACACGGTGAACGCGACCGTCATCAGCGGAAAGACAATCCAGGTCAGCTTGCGGACCCCCAGCCACCCCAGCACCAGGTAGTCGACCGGGCCGATCGCGAAAACGTAAACGACCAGCAGCAGTCCCAGCAGCCAGAGTGGAACGACCTCGAAGTCATCCGGTGTGAGCCGGGCGACCAGGCTGTTGACCGACTGCAGACGCCACTTGATCTCGGACTGCAGCACGGTCGGTCCGAGAAGCGGACGGGTTTCGGCGACCTGCGAAGGAGCTGAGAGATTCGGTTGTGCGGAAGTTGAGGCGGAAGCCGGCAGGGTCGCCTTCCGTTGCGGCCGGCCGAATTCCGGGGGGCGTTGTCGTGGGGGAGTTCCGGGAATCGGTTGAGTGAAGTGGGTGGGGGTTGTTCGAAGTCGATTCCAGAGAAACGAGACGCTGGCCTGCCACTCGGACGATACCAGGAAATCCACCTCCAGCGGCGGGTCCTGGTGAATCACCACGCGGCCGAGTCCCTTGTGGAGCCGGGCCGGGCTGTCGGCGAACCGTGGCAGACCGTTTTCGTCGAGTTGAATTCGGGGGTGATCGTCGGTTGCGCGGGCGAGCCGGTTGACGAAGTCGATCTGGAGAGCCGCCAGGTTGCCGTCGATGAAGACACAGACGTTCCCGCCGGCGTCGACCCAACGCGCAATGGCATCCAACTGGTTGCGGCGGAGATTGCGGAGACCTTCGGGCAACAGCACCAGCACGTTGAACTCGCACAACCACAGTGGATCGGTGGGGACATCAGCGGGGTAGATTCTCGCCGGGTAGGTGGTGACCAGCCGCTGGCCGGCAAATACCGCGGGGCGGCCGTAGGCAGTGTGAACCAGTGGTTCGATGTTCAGGCTGTTGGTGAACAGGAGTTCCTCCTGCGAACTGGTCTGTTGCCAGGGCTCGCAGAAGGCGACGACGAACGAGCGGCGGAGCGGACCGGCGATCCGCAACGAGCGTTCCCCAAGAGGAAAGACGCCGGCGTCGCTGATGAAAAAGGCTCGAATGTCGAGTGGGCTGGAGGTGTCGTGGTCGGTGTTGAAAGGCGGCAGCAGTGTGCGGAAGCGGGTGCCGGTGTCGGTCAGGACGATTTCCCGTCTGCTGAGCAACCGTCCCAGCACGCGTCGACCCTGAACGACGTGGACATCCAAGTGCCCCCTGGGCAGCCGGGGGCCGTTCCAGGTCAGGGTCCAGTCGATCGAAAGCGGCGAGCCGCTGCGGAGGTCCTGGTACCGCCGGTTGAACTCGATGCTCAGCCGCGGGTCGACCGGTTCGTCCTCCGAATCAACACTCGGTGTCACGCCCCGGGGCCGGCCGGCGTCCTGGGCGACCACGGTGCCCGGCAGCCGATGGTTCGAGCACGGCAGGAGAGCCGGCGTGAGAACGAGGGCCAGGCAGAGAAGGCGGTGGCAGGTCATAGTGCGACGGGTTAGCCGGAGACTCGAACAGTCTTCTTCTGAAAATACCACCATTCGACCAGCAGCACGACGAAGGCGATCCAGGCCAGGGTCGGCCACAGGGGCCGGTCGGTGTCGATTTGAGTGGTCGATGCGCCCACTCTCAGTTCCTCGTCCCGGGGTTCGATCAGGTCGGCACTGGCCAACGACGACTCGCCGGCGTCGAGAATTCCGGCTCCGACACGGGCCACCTCGCTGCCGTTCTCACTGATGCGATAGATGCCGACATGAGGGGCGGGGATTCCGGAGAGCATCCCGTCGGGGCCGGTGCGGAATGTCTGTGGTGACGAGCCCGGTCCGGAAACGGTGTAGGTCGTGTTGCGATCCAGCATGCGGGGGGCCAGCACACGGGTCGGCTGGCCGCCGACCTCGGCGAGTCCCGCGGCGTGTCGGGTGATGTCGATGGCGTTCTTGATCAGCACGGGGAATCCGACCCGGTAGGGCAGCGTCGAGCGGTCGGTGTGGAACAGAAGGTAGAAGGCCTGGCGACCCGGGGTGTGGCGGGCCAGCACCAGTGGTCCGGAGCGGCCGGTGGCCAGGATCTCGTAACCGGCTTCCCGAAAGTGCTGGTCGAGCACGTCGTCACCCCGGACTGGCTCGTCGGCGATCTCGATGCTGTCCAGGTTGACGTGCTGCAGCAGCAGGCTGCCGCGATTCCAGTCGACGACCGGTGAGCTGCCGGTGCGGATGGTGACCAGTTCGGCAAGATCCTCGGGGATCTCGCCCACGACCAGCCGCACCGATGCCTCGAGATTCGGGTTGGCCTTCTGAGTCGTCTCGGTGATCGCCAGGTCGAACACGTCGGGTTGTCCCGAGGCATCGCTGTCGGGGTAGACGGTCACGTCGGGAAAGACCTGCAGCGCGTGTCGGTAACTCTGCAGATCCGTGTCACACCAGACCAGAAGCGATCGTGAGACGGGCAGTTCGAGATAGGCGGTGTTGTCGGTCGAGAGACCGTCGAAGCCGTCGCTGACAATTCTCGCCGCCAGCCGGCTGATACCTGGCGTCTGGAGCGAGTACACCAGTCGCTTGGACTGGCCCGCTTCCAGGGCGATCGGCTGGCGTCCCACCTCCTGGCCGTCCTGTTCGAGCAGCACCTCGCCGGATGTGACCTCGGTCGGAGACCCGCTGACCCGTACGAACACGTCCCAGGGCGTCAGGCTGTCGGCGGCCCCGGCGGCAGTCTGACGCCGGGCGTTGAAGGCGGTGATGCCCATGTTCACCGTGGCCGTTTCGAGCTTCTCAAACTGCAGTTCAAATGGCAGTTCGACGTCGACGCGTGCGATCTTCTGGCCACCGGCGGTGTCCTGGAGGTCGGGGAAGTTGCCGTCAGAGACCAGGGTGACGGTGCTGATCGTCTCGCGACGGGCCAGTGCCTGTGCCATTCTCAGGCCGTCGACCAGGTTGCCCGGGACGTCACGGACGGTGAGCGTGTCGAGTGCCTTGGTCAGTATCCGCTTGTTGTTGGTGAACTCGGTCAACTGCCGGGCCCCGGCCCCGACGGCGATCAGGCTGATCCGACCGGGCAGGGTCGCCTCGATCAACTCCGCGATTCGCTCCTTGGCACGTTCCATCCGCGTCGGCCCACCCCGGGTGTCGACGGCGGCCATGCTGGCCGAGCAGTCGATCAGGATCGGCCGGTTGTCGCTGGATCCCGGCTCACCTCTGAGAAATGGCTGCATCGCCGCCAGGATCAGGCTCAACAGGATCGCCAACTGCAGCCACAGCAGCAGGTGTTTCTTGAACCGCTGGAAAGGCGAATTGACTCGCTGGTCGTTGATCACGCTGTGCCAGAGCACGAGCGAGGGGATCTCGAAGCGGGGCCGCTTGAGCTTGAGGAAGTAGACGACCAGCAGCGGAATGATCAGCAGAAACAGCCAGGCCCACGACGGAGAGAGAAACCCGGTCCAGGTCATTTCAACCACCCCTGCCGCTGGAGCAGGTCGAAGAGCACCAGTTCGAGCGGAGTCTCGGAGCTGATCGAGAGGAAGCGGCCGTTGCGGATTCGGCTCTGGCGACGGACGTGTTCCTGGAGCTGTTCGCGATGCTCGTGGTAGATCCCGTGGAGTTCATCGATCGACGAGACATCGACGGTGCCGCCGTTTTCGCTGTCGACCAGCCGCAGGTCCCCGGTCAATTCCGGGTCGATCTCGGTCGGTCCCAGCACCTGCAGGGCGAAGATCTCGAGCCCGGCACTGTAGAGCAGGTTGAACGGTCGCGCGAGAGAGGTGGGGGTGAGAAAGTCGGAGATGATGATCGCCAGTCCCTTGCCACGATGGCGGCGGAGCATCGCTTCCACGGCCGAATCGATCGGCGCGTCGCCACCACATTCGGCCCGTTCGAAGAAATCAAACAGGCGTCTCATGCTGACCCGGCCACTGGAGGGCGGCATCACACGCGGCGGTTCTCCGCTGGCTCCGACCACGTAGGCACTGACCCGCTCGATCCCCATCAATGCGGTCACTCCCAACGCTGCAGCCAGTTGCCGGGCCCGCTCGAACTTGTTCTCGAAATTCATCGAGTTCGAAGCGTCGACCAGGATCGCGACGTGCATCACCTCCTCGTACTGGTACAGCTTCATGAAGGGCCGGTTGAGCCGGGCGAAGATGTTCCAGTCGACGAAGCGGACGTCATCGCCGGGGACGTAGTTGCGGTAGTCGGCGAACTCGGTGCTGCTGCCACCCTTGCCCGAAGCGTGTTCGCCCTGGGTGCGGTTGGTCTTGCGGCGGTTCGGCTGCAGCCTCAGTCTTTCCAGGCGGGTCAATGCCTGGTTGTCCAGCAGCGTGGTCAGTTGGTTGCCGGGGGAGGTGGTGGTCATCGGTCCAACGTGGGGACGGGGTGTTCGAGACGGATTCAGGCGGTGGTCGTCAACGATGCGACACAGTCGGCGACCAGGCTTCCGACGTCGATGTTCTCGGCCTGTCCGTCGTAGTTGAGCAGCACGCGGTGCTGCAGCACCTCGGTGGCGAATTCCGAGATGTCCTCGAAGGCGATGTGTGCCCGTCCCTCCCCCAATGCTCGCACGCGTGCGGCCCGGATCAACGCCTGTGCCGCGCGGGGGCTGGCTCCCCAGCGGACAAACTGGCGGATTCCCTCAGGGGCCTCGTCATTGTCGGGATGGGTGGCCAGGACCAGGCGGACGGCGTAATCCCTCAGCGGATCCGCCACGACAACCTTGTCGAGTGTCTTGCGGATGCCCAGGATTCCGGGTCCGTCGAGAACCACGGGGAGTTCAATCGATTGTCGGAGGATCGTGCGGCTGACGACCTCGTTGAGTTCCTCGCGGTCCAGTCCGCCGACGACCACCTTGAACATGAAGCGGTCGAGCTGAGCTTCGGGCAGGGGGTAGGTGCCTTCCTGTTCGATCGGGTTCTGCGTGGCGAGCACGAAGAAGGGCTGGTCGAGAACCGAGACGTCACCGCCGACGGTCACCGTGCCCTCCTGCATCGTCTCGAGTAGCGCCGACTGTGTCTTGGGCGAGGCGCGGTTGATCTCGTCGGCGAGCAGCAACTGGGTGAAGATCGGTCCACGGCGGAACTCGAACTGGTATCGGCCCGACTCGTCGGTGTTCATGATGTTGGTGCCGATGATGTCGGCGGGCATCAAGTCGGGGGTGAACTGGATGCGTTTGAAGTCGAGGTCCAGGACACGGGCGAGCGACTTGACCAGCTCGGTCTTGCCCAACCCGGGAACTCCTTCCAGCAGCACGTTCCCACCACAGAACATCGCCGTCAGCACCGAATTGACGACGCGGTCTTGTCCGACAATGACCGAGCCGATTGCATCACGGATTCGCTGGTAGTCCTGCCGAAATGCCTCGATTTCGGCATCCTGCAGGTCGGTCGGCGGTGTCGTTGAGGCCGGTGTTGGTGAGATGTCCTGTGCCGCATCGTCGGCCGACTGATCATCGGAAAGTTCTGGAGTCGTGCTGTCGTTGGTCATCGGAAACAGGTCCTGGTCGCGATCTTGTTGTCTATCTGGTGGTCAGTTCGCGTCGTCGTCGGTAACCCGACGGCGACGTTTCATCGCCAACAGCCGTTCGGTGGTCGACATCCCGTCTTCTTCGGTGGACTTGGCTGTGGGCGGCCTGGTGGTTGTCTGTCCGGTCGGAGTCTTGGGGGCCGGCGTGAGTGTGCGGACGGTTGCGAGGTGCTCGGGCAGAGCGGTTGGGACGGTGGAAACGGGTTCGACACGCTGGGCGTCGAGTCTCGATTCGACCGCCTGCTTGCGTTGCAGTAACGCGCCCATGGTCTCGGTTGACGAGGCCCTCGCGGGGCGGAACCAGGCAAGGATCGCCTGCCGGTCGATCTGCACTCGTCGGATCGCCACGTCCAGGGGCAGCAGGCAGGCCAGGCCGACCAGGAACCAGTCGAAGACCTGTCGCGAACTGGACTTGGGTTTCCGACGGTCGTAGATCTGCTCGGGCTTCGTCGATGGATCGAGCATCCGGCCACCGGTCCTGTCGACGATTTCCTGCAGCAGCAGTGGGTCGGAGTTGAACTTGAGGTACTCGGGCGAGTACGAGACGATCAGTCCGCCATGGGTCGTCTCCTTACGGCCGTCGCCTTCGCCGGTGGCGCGGACCTGGTACCGCCCCTTGCCCCACAGTGGGAAGCTCGCCTGGTAGCGAGTGGGGCCGACCTGCTTGAGCACCAGGGATTCGGGGGTCCGGTCGTGAGGGCCGGCGACGACGGCGACGAGATTCAGAGGGGTCGCGTCGGGATGGAAGTCCTCGACCACCACCGTTCCACGACCACCCTCGGCGTAGCTCCACAACCGCAACTGACCCTTGCGGTGGACTCGCGAGATGCGGGTGATCAGTTGCTGTACGAATGCCCGGTACTTCTCCCAGGAGACCCAGTCCTTGCCCCAGTTGGTCGAGAGGTCGGAGGTGAAGGCGGCGGTGGTGCCCAGGCCCTTCTTGTGGATGACCAGCAGCGGATCGATTTCGCTCTCGCCGGTCTTGTCGACCTTGGGCGGCGTCTGCAGGATCGTCTCGGCCCGCGGCTTGGCGGTGGTCAACACGTAGCCGTGCAGCGGGGGCAGGCCGTCGAGTCCCTTGAGAATGGGCGACGGGAACCCAACCTCCGGCTGGACGGTCTCGTTCTGGATCATCGTCCGCTTCAGCGTGTTGGATTCCTTGATGAAGATCGACGGCAACAGGCTGGGGTCGTCGGGGAAGTAGTAGCGGCCACCGGTGGCCGAGGCGATCTGCTGCATGATCTGCACCTCGCGGCCACCGTGTGGGAAAATCGAGATGGTCGAGACGGTGATCTGGCTGGTCTTGAAGTCGGCAAGCATCTTGGGCGGGGGTGGTTGGGGGTCGCCGTCGGAGATAATGATCATGTGTTTGGCCGACGCGTCACTTTTCTTCAGGCCCTCCAGCCCCATGGACATCGTCGAGGCGAAGCTCGGCATGTCGCCGATGACCGCTCCGTTGATCTTCTTGGCCAGCGAAGCGTACTCGCGGGCCGGCGTCAGTTCGAACAGCCACTGTTCACCGGTCGATCCGTAGACCAGGACACCCACCTCGTCCTGTGGATGCAGCACCTTGATCGCCTGTTTGGTGATCCGCTTGCCCCAGGTGTTTCCCTCGGGAAACTCGCAGGTGTGCAGGATGATGGCCAGGGCCCCCTTGGGCAGCACCTTCTTCTTGGTGATGTCCATATCGACAGGCAGAATCTCCTCGATCACCGTCTTTCGGTAGCCGCCGGGTCCAAAGCTGTTGGCGCCGCCGACCATCAGGAACCCGATCCCCAGGTTTTCGACCGAGTCCTGCAGGGCACCCATCTGCACCACGTCGAAGGCCTCGACCCCGACGTTGACGAAGATCACCAGGTCGTAGGACATCATCGAGAGCGCGTCGCGGGGGAACTCGTACGCGTTGCGGATGTCCACCCCCCGCTGGCTCTCGCGGATCGCCTGGACCAGTGACTGGTGGTCAGCCGGGTTCCCCCGAGGATCGGTCACCACCAGCACCTTCCCCTCGCCCTCGACGAACAGGTAGTTGAGGACCGTGTTGTTCTCCTTCCAACTGTCGTCGCCCTGTTCGACGACGACCGTGACCGAGTACTCGTAGTAGCCGGGCGAGCGGAGGAAGATCGGGAAGGTGTAACGGCTCTTGCCGGCCGGGAAAGTGATTCCGCGTTCGGCGATCGTACGGTCGTTTTCCTTGAGCACCAGCTTGCCGCTGCCGCTCTTGAGGCTGGAGATCACCACGTCGGCCTCGTAGGGCTCGCCAAGCTTGACGTTGCGAGGCAACTCGAGCTGTTCGACCCAGACCTCGGACTTGTAGCTGTAGGTGATCGGCATCACGTCGACGGCGATCTCGCGACTCTTGAGTTCATCGAGAATGCTCCGCAGGTCTCCGGCGGTCTCGGTGCCATCACTGATCAACACGATCCGGCCGCGGTTTTCGGCCGGCAGCATCGCTGCGGCCAGCGAGAGACTCTGCTCGAGATTGGTCGCGTCACGATCGATGAGCGAGTTGAGCAGGATGCCGTCCTCAAGTGGAGTGACCTCGGCCGGCGGCAACTCGACGGCCGAGTTGCGTCCGAAGACGACCAGCCCCGCCTGGTCTCCCTCGGGCTTTCTCGACATCGTGCTGGCCACGAACTGCAGGGCCCGGTCCTGGGCGTTCTCGTCGTCGGTCTCGCGGCCGACCGAGTCGGAAATGTCGACGGCGTACATCACCGCGACCACGTCGCTGGTGCGGACGGCCCGCGGTTCGGCCAACAGCATCACGAACAGGCCGATCAGGGCCAGCCGTGTCGACAACGCCACGACACCGCGGGTACGCCCCAGCCCGCTGCCACCGGCCACGTGCAACCACCAGACCCACGGGGTCAACACCATCAACCCGAAGGCCTCGGGCCACACGAACAACATCGTGTTCGACAACTCGAGCCCCAGCACCAACGCGGTGTAGGCCGACAGGAACACCAGTAGCACAATTGTCTGTGACCAGCGAAAGGGCTGCCGAGGACGTGGGAACAGGCGTTCGAGAAAGGCGGACATGGCGTGGACGGTGCAGCGGGCAAGGGCGGTTAGAGATCAACCGAGACAAGGCGATGGTTCCGGGTGTCGGCGACCCAGATTCGACGTGTCGAATCGACGGCCAGTCCCCAGGGAGTGCCGAACTGGTTGGGGCCGGATCCGGTTGAACCGAATCGGCCGAGCAGGTCTCCTTCGAGGCTGAAGCGGGAAATCCGTCCTGCACCGTACTCGACCACCCACAGGTCCCGCTCGGGACCCAAGGCGATATCGTAAGGATAGTGTAACCGGCTCGATTCGTCTCGCGTTCCCAGTATCTCCAGGAATCGCCCCTCGCCGTCGAAGACCTGGATCCGGTCGTTGAAAGCGTCGACGATGTAGAGTCGCCCGGCGTGCCAGACCATGCCGCTGGGACGCTGGAACTCGCCGGGCCGATCTCCGATGCCGCCGAAGGTCAACAGGTGCCGCCAGTCGCGGTCGAACTTCTGTACGCGGTTGGCTCCGCCGTATTCCGAAACGAATCGGTGGCCCCGGTCGTCCTCGACCACCGCCACTGGCCAGTAGAAATCTCCGTCATCCTGCCCCTCCTGTCCGATCATTCGCTCGACGTGGCCGGAACGGTCGAAGACGACCACCCGGTGATAATGCGTGTCGGCCACGGCGATGTCGCCGTCTGAGAGAACGCAGATGCCTTCCGGATTGCCCACGTCGCTCTCGGGCATGTCCCATTGCCTCAGCGGATTGCCGTCGCGGTCGAAGACCAGCACGCGACCGGCGTTGTCGAGCAGGTACAGCGTGTCGTCGGGAGCGGTGGTGACGGCACGGGGAGCCGGGATCGTCGAGCCGGCCGAGGGAATGGACTTGCGGGTGACTCGTCGAGGCACAAGCTGCGGATTGTCGGTGTCGGTGCAGCCGACCAGCAGCAACGCCGCAACTGCCGTGGCCAGCCGAGAAGACACTCTGCCGGGACCAACACCCATAGCCATTTCCGATCAATGACGAACGACCGCTGAGACGCAATCCCTCCGGCTCGATTGTACGGTGCCGACCCCGATTTCGACGACCCGTCGGGGTTGCCGAATTGCGGCCGGTGACGGTCCCGAGGCCGGCAACGGGATCAGTTCAACAGCCGTGCCGAACAGGTCAACCGTGGATGGCCCTGGGAGTGATCTTCACCCTCAGATCGCTGGCAGGTGGAGCAGAATCGGCCAGGTGCAAGATCGTCCGTCGCCGGTCCCGATCGACCAGTTCCAGCCGAGTCTCACGGATCGCGCCGATCGCACGCGAATCCACCACCCGGGCCGGTCCCGACGAATCGGCCTCGAGCACGACCTGTTCGGGTCTCAGGCACACGTCTCGGTCACCCACCTTCCAGGCGATGGCAT